>Ga0316608_1000486_pt1 | contig 18700 bp, 12 predicted proteins | sample MIS2016152B_MG_FD_207673 | JGI IMG/M metagenome (GOLD analysis project Ga0316608, IMG submission 207673) | Microbial mat bacterial communities from Middle Island sinkhole, Lake Huron, Michigan, United States - MIS.2016.152B | ecosystem: Environmental > Aquatic > Freshwater > Lake > Sediment...
AAATGCAGGATTGAATTTGCGATTAGTTATCGCATTAGCTTTGGAGTTTACTGGATTTTCCATTATTTCTTTTTATTAAAATCTTGATATAACTTTTCTATTTCGTAAGCAGCATCCATAGGATTTTCTACATAGATTGGTTCGTTAGTAGGATTAAATGGGTTACCATATTTGTCTATCATTACTAAACGTGCTTGCCCAATTCCAAGTTTTCTTGCATATTCATCACCAACATATCCCCATACTGCAGACGTTTCACCATATAAATCATCATCTCTAAACTGTGAAACTTCACCGTCGTCTAATTGGTTTATTAACTTTTTCTTTTTACCAATTGTTGTTTCGGCATTTGTAACTCCAGTATATCTTGTTAAAGCTCTTGCTTTTAATGCGAGTTCTTGTTCGGCTGGATTTAACGTTCCATTATAAAGAGCATCAAATTGATTGTAGGCTGCTATACGAGCAGGTCTATTGTCTGTTGGAAAAACTAAATAAGATGCTTCTTTATATTTTTCAGTTTCACCATCCATATATTTAACATACAAGGATTTATTGTTTTTATCTCGCATTCGAGCAACAAAACCATATTGTCCTTCAATAGCTGTTGTAGTTAAATCAAATTGAACTTGTGCTTCATCTGGTAAAACGGTAGCTTTAGAGTAAGTTTTTTCATCGTTATCCCAAGTAGTTGTGTAAAATTCATCAGTTGATGTTATATCTGAGAATGTTCTACCTGTATAAGTCATACCTTGTACGTCTTCAGCAGTTGATAAATCAGACATTTGTAAAGCGCTTCTTATAGCTTCATTTCTTTCAGTAACTTCTTTGGAAGAACCTAAATCATTGAGAACTATCTTTTGTATTGTTAAGTCTGTTGGATTAAATCTATTTGGGTCATCCATAATATCAGCATACATTTGATAGGATTTCTTTAAATTAGCTAAAGCATTTGTCATTTGGGTTACTTGAGCTGGGTCTTTACTTGTTTTTATAAATTTAGCCATAGAACGTTCTACATCTGTTCTATATTGTTTGTCAAGTAAGAATTTATCCTTATCAATTTTTTGAGCTTCTGTTTCACTATTTGCATTTATTGTTCTAAAAGTACCGGGAGATGTAATTCTAAAAGCCTGCACTATAGATGAATTATCTAATTGTCGTTTTAAAGTATTTTCTGCTACAGCTAAATCAGCTTTGGCTTTTGATAACTCTTTAACATCATCTTCATTACTACCCCACAAATACTTTTCCCAGAAACTTTCTTTTGCATTAGCTTCAGCTTTTGCTACAACTTCTTTTTTAGCTTCGTAGGCTTTATAAGCATTTTCAGTTTGAGCATAGGGCACTTGTATTGTAAGAGTATTACTTTCAAGAGAACCAACAGGTTTTTCACTTGCATCTCTTCCCCCTCCGCCAAGGCCCAAGCTTCTATAAGCATTTTCATCAAAGTATGGATTCTTATTTACATCGTAACTTTCATCTATATTTGAAAATGAATGTTTTGTAGCCATAGTTTGTATAGCAATATCTTCTTCAATTCCTAATTGATACAGAGCTAATGTTTTTGGGTCTATTGCTTTGCCATCATTTAAAGCTTTTTTAATGTCTGCTGGTAGTTTTGCAAAGCTTTTTTCAAATCCTTTTCTTAATGTTGGATTCGTTTCTTTATCTTTTGCTATTTTAAGTTGTTTTAATTTAGCATCTGTTGCAAGTAAATCTTTATTATGTGGTGCAATTCGTACATAAGTGTCAACCCAATTTTGATATTGTGGACTTTGATTTAAAGCTTCTTCAGCTGCTTTGTACACATCATCATATTTAACATAAGAGCCTTGTACCTTACCGGACATAATAGAAGCTACTGTATGAAATTTATTATTAGGGTCTGTGGCTGCCGTATTTATATAATCAGTATATTCTGTAGCACTCATTGCTTTACCAGTTTCTGGATTAATGAAAGTCATTCTTCCATAAGAATCCGGTTTGAAGTTGCTCAGCATATTATCTAAGTAAGCCATTTTATCCACCTTGTCTGATGGTATCCATGTAGGAGCTTCAACAGTTTGGCCTGCATTAACAAGATTTTCTGAGCCAGCATACAAATCGTTGTAGTGAAGTAGAGCAGCTTCTTTTTCTGTTGCAGATAAAGTTTTATTAGTTTGTATCTCCTGTTCGTATTTTTGCATTTCAGGAAATACTTGTATTGCTTGTGCTAAAGCTCTGTCTCCTTGAAACTCATTTGCAAATTGTGCTAATTGTTCATTAGCGTATTCCCACTTTTGAGTCGTATTAAAGTTATTTTTAAGCTCATTATATTTAGTAGCATATTGTTCTTGAAGATTAATATCTTTAGAATGCGTTCTAACTTGTGCAAGATATTTACCTACTTCTCCTGACATAGCAATATTTTCTTTTCTTGCTTGTGTTAGTTTACTAAGCACATTACTAACAACATCAGGACTGATGGATAGTGCTTTTGGATTCATAAATGTGAATGGCGTTTCCATATTATTCAAAGTCTTTATCGGTGTAACCTAACGTATTTTTTAAATAATCTATTGCAGATGCTCTTTTTTCTGGTATTGTAATTAAACCAACTAAAGATTTACCAAAGCTTTTATCTAGCAACAAGCTTTTTATTCCACCACTTGTAATAATATTATCGAGTGTTGCCGGATTTAAACTTGCAAACATCTTAACTTGATTCTTCTCATTTTCTTTTAACAATACTTTTTCACCGGCATTTGCTAAAGCAGCTGAATAAGTTGCAAGCTGTTGTGTTTTACGAATTTTTTCGTCAGCTAAAAATTGATTATATAAACCAGTGTTAAGCCTATTAGCTTCATTTGAAGCACTAACGTTTTGTGATTCTAATTCTTTAGATTTTAACGCAGCTTGGTATTGTACGTTAGCTTTTTCTTTAGCTTCATTAACATAACTTAAGTTCATTAATGAACCACGCATTGTAGGGTCAGCGATAGAAGTTGATAGAAAATTTCTGTATTGTGCACCACTTTCGGATACAGCATCGGTAGCCGGTTTTGTGTTAATATTAGTATCTAACATTACTGGTGTAATATAACCAGGTTGCTGTGTTTTTGGTAAACGTGATGATAAAGCAAAGATGTTATCAGCAAATGCTGTAACATTTCTCATTTTAGTTTCATCAAGTTCACTAAAATTACCTTTAAAATAGTTACCCACATCTGACATTGAAAACTTATTTGTATTTTCTTTTGGTTCGGTTGTAATAACTTGTTCCCTTTTTAAAGCTTGTTGATTACTTATTGCCGCTAAATTTGTTTTATTTTTTAATATCTCAGCCTGTGCTTTTTGTAAATCAGTTAAATTAACTGTGGGCGGTAAATCAGTTCCAGTTTTAAGTATTGAATTTGCTGCGTCTGCAAAGCCAAGTTGTTTACTAAACACTAAACCAGATTCTGTAACAACTTCTCCTGGTTCAACAAAACCATTAAGCTGCGGTTTAAAAATATTAGCTCCTGTTTTATGTGTTCCAGTACCAGGAATTAATTCAAATTCTTCTTTGCCTAAAGCGAATAAACTGAATTGCTGTGTGCCAAGTGTTGAACCATTATTGAACTTTGAGTAAAAACTCATATCATTAGCTCTTCTTGCATTTAAAGCGTTTTGTTTTTCAGCTTCTTCTTTAGCTTCGTTGTTTGACATTACGCCACCAGCTATATTAAATAAAGCCCCGCCGGCTAATAAAAATGGAGAAAGCGGTGATGGTATTAATGATGCTGCTGAACTTGCTGCCCCCAGCATTTGTAAAGTGTTACCGGTCATTGTTATAATATTTTAGTCATGAATACTGGAAAAATATCTAAAACTTTAATAGTCTTACCGTCGGTATTGTTCATAACTAAACGTACAACAACGTTAGAGTGTATGAATTTGTTTTTTCTGTAAAACGGTTTATGATTATTGTATAATGTAATTTCTAAAGATGTTGGTGTTGTTAATCCAATAGATGCCGCAGCTAAATGTTCTGGTACTAAATTACCAGTAAGTTTATTTAACGCACTTCCTACATCACCGACTGTATTGTCGACAGCTATTGAACAAACCCACATATTATCTTTGTGTCTATAAGTTACTTTTTGTGTATTTAAATGAGTAGTTAACAAAGCATCTTTTAAAATAGTCTGCTCGCCACTACAGAAAAAATCATTCCAAAAAGTAATTCCGTCAACAGTTTGCAATTGTTGTTTAGTATCATCTTCATAAACTTCACTTATCCAACCAACCGCATGTAATATTTCAGCACTTATTCCTTTTGCATGTACAACCTTTTCAACCCAAGATTTTCTAATAGAGTCTTGTATAAAACATCTTGTGTCAAGATTGTTGTGTAAATAAACTTTAGATTTGAGTACATCATCTTTTGGTTTAACACTAACTAATGCACCATTAAAAGTACTATAACAAAATGAATTATAATCGTGTAAAGAAGCCCACTCTCTATTATCAATAGAAAATGATAATGAAAACTCATCTCTTGACGTTACTTCTTGTTTACTTACTTCAATTGTTTGTCCTGAGTATGGAGTATAAGTATAAGAAACATCACTTTGTAATTTAGTAATTAAAGAAGTTATTATTGACCAACCTGTTTGTGGACCGGCACCACTAACTTTTATTCGTATTTCGTCACCGTCTACAACATCTTTTATCCATAAGGCTTGTGGAGAATATGAGCCAGAAGGACTAATTGCATCTATTGCAAACGTACCAGCAGTTAGTCCAGTTTCAGCGTATAGTTCTGTTGCTCTTGTTGGCACTGTAGAATAACTTTTACTGGTTCTACTTTCGCAAACATTAGCATCTCCTTTTTTATCTTTACCTATAAAATAGATTGTTGATAAACCAGCATGAAATGGCGGAGCAGCTTGACCAGGAGCACACGGGCACCAAGTAGTGTAAAAACCAGAAGATGTTTCTGTATATGAACCTACATTTCCTTGTTTAGTGTAACTAACTTCAGCTGCTGTATAGAAATCACCAGTTTTAGGATAACCATAATTTGAACTGACACCATCTTGATTTAAACTCTTCATACAAGATATAGCCATAGTTACATAAACTCCATTAACTTTTTTATAAAGTTGTATTTTATCTGGTGCTGCAGCTGGATAAGCTAAAACAATAAAGTGAGCTGTTGACCCAGTCGGTATATTAATAGTAAAATCAAAATTGTTTATACCACTACCAGAACCACTTGACGAATCAAGTATACCATTTGTTATTGTGTATTTATTATTAGCAGAACCTTTTAAATCATAAAAACTTCCTGGTCTTAAACTCACTACAGTTAAAGTATTATTAACAATACTTATTGTGTAGTATTGTATATAAGTATTTAATAATAATTCTAACTGATTTTTTATACCAAGAAGTCCATCAGATACTAAGACTTTTATGCCAGTTACATTACTTTGCAATGTATCACAAAAAACAAACTCATAATTATAAATTAAATCGTTCTCTTGTGCAGTTTGTAATTTTACTGTAGTACCTTCAACTATATTGTTTAACGTAGCAATTAAAGTAGAATATTGGAATACAGTAGTTACTTCAACAGATTCTTGTTCATTTAAAGTGTTGTTTCTCATTGAGAACATTAATCTATTGGATAAGAAATCAAAGCCCATTGAGAATCCTTGAAGTATATTAGATGACGATATTTTAGCCGCTGGTTTTATTCGTTTTTTAAACCACTCCTTTATTCCTAAATCTGTAAGAACAAGAATATAGTTATCAATAATTGCGTAAACACTGTACGTCTTCCTATTAAACCAAGCGATACTTCTTGTTATTTTATTTTCCCATTGTGTCGCATATACAGCGGTAAACTGAACAATAGTAAAAGGGTCTGAACAACCTAATTTAGCTTCAAGTGGTTCTGGGTCTCTATCAAAAAGGCTAATATTAGCTAATGATACTTCTTCGGTTCCAGATTTTAAAACACTATTTAAATCAGCGACAATTAAATCGTTTTCAGTATAAATTAAAACCTTTTTATTGAGTTCTGAAATAGCTGTTATTGCTCCAGAAGTTTTATTAAGTTCTTTAAATTGTAATGTTTTATAATTACGAAAACCTTCAAGGAATGAAGTTGAATCTATTGCATCTGATTTTAATAAACGATGAGTATAATCATATTGTATTGTTTCAAATATAAAAGGTACGAAAGCTTTTACTTTATAATTTTTAGCTGTAAATCCAAAGTCATTAAAATAACCCATTTTATTATAAATGGATATTTCGTAATTTATTGGTATAAGATGCTGACAAGATAATGTTTCAGAATAATATTCTAATAAAACAGTACTTGCAACTATTTCACCTTTTACCACTGGATTGCCCTCATCATAAGACTCAGTAGAAGAAATAAAGAATTCATTTGTTATTAAACTAACTGGATTCTTTACGTAGTTTGTAAATAGATTTAAAGGTTTAATTCTATTTGTAAAGTTTGCATCTGTACCCGGAGAATATATTCTATATAAAGTATTTTCAACACCACCTGATAACCCATTAAAACTAAATATAGTGTAGTCATTAAAATTGATAAGTGTTTTCTTTTCTCCATAATATAAACCATACACAGTCGTTACACTATTTGTTAAAAATCCATAACTACCCGTTGTTACGTACTCAATTGAACTTAATGGGTCAAACATGTTTGGTTTTAAATAAACTAAATCAAACACAGTTAACGTAGTTCTTAAAGCTAATGTTGTATTTACAGTTGGTAAGTAAGCTGTTGTTAATAAAAGTGTAGCTGTTTTACCATAAGTGTCTTCGTATTGTGATTGTCCTGGTAAACGATATTCATATTTTTCAACCGGAACGTAATCATAATAAACATCATCTACATAAAAACCTCCGGTAGTGTAACCGGTTCTTGTTGGGTTAGTTAATGATAATTGATTTAAAACGTAGAGAGCTCTTTTCCTTAAAAAGGAAGTTGGTGTTGTTGGTCTGTTATTAGCTAATTCTAAATCGAATACATTAATATATTTTGTACCATCGGTAACAACTTGATAAATGGGTGCAGAACCAATAACTGTATTATAAGCTGTAATATTTTTATTATCAACAACAATTTCATAATGTGAAACTAAAGAACGATATTCTTGTGGAATATTAACATTACTGACTTCAAAGTAAATTCTTGAGTCATAAGAAAATTGTGGTATTAATTCTAAAGCTTTTTCTATACTATACGTTTTATGATGTCTTACATTTAGATTTCTTAATGTTCCATTAATAGCTCCAGTACTATCGAATATATCAGAATTTTCATTATCTGGATATAATTCACTTTCATTTTGCCAAAATCCAGTTCCATGTGTATGCCAACTTTTTATTTCAAAATCATATATTTGTTGTATAAATGAACTACCATCATCGGAATTAAACGCTATTAAATCTAAAGTTTCATTATAAGCTCTACCAGGAATATGATACACTTGACTTTTTTGTCCATTAATAAAATGTAAAACAAGTCCTAAAGCATATACTTCATTTGGTTTAAAACATCTTGATGAAAAAGCATGCTCATGTATGTTTGTTATATCACCAAATTTTATTACTTGGTCAACTTTAATTGCATTTGCATAGCATTGCATTTTTGGTATTTCAATATACGAAACGTTACCGAGCAACAAATTATTTTCAAACATTTTTAATGCTTGAACTTTTATTGGGCTTGGTTCGTAAATAGCAACACTTTCTCTATCTTTTATAGTCCAATTTGAAATTGAATTTAAAGTATACTCTTTTAATTCAGTTATTGAATAATCAGCTGTGTGATAAAATATATTCTGGTCTTTATTTGTATATTGCAATACAAATCTAAACTGTGAAAATTTTTCATCAACACTATCTAAAACTAAATTAATACTGTAATTAAGATTTGAAAATAAAACAGCGTCAACATTAAAAAAATTAGTTATGATATTATTTGGGTAACAAAAGATATTATTACTAAATTCTGTTGTTGGAGTGTAGTTTCCAAATGTTATTTTATATTGTATTGCTATGTTATAAACACCCACTGGTAAATCACCACCACCAGAAACAACATTTATTGACTTTACTATTGCACTCTTGTAAAATGGATTTAAGTAAAGTAATTGATGAAGATTTGGTTTAGTTGTTATTATTTCTTTTGTTCCATCAAGTTCGAATGGTAGCTTGTCAGGACATAAATAGATAGGCGGATTTACACCGTCACTAAAAATAATATATTCGTAGCCTTCATAAGTGTACTCGTGAACAAATGTTTTTATAGGATGTACTTTTGTAAAGCTAAGATAAGCAGTTTCAATAACAATAATATATGACTCATTTTCAAAAACAACTATTTTTGTTTTGATATTATTAGTGGATACAATATAAATTTTATCAGGTGTAGCATATAAACCTATTATCTCATAATCATTAGATGTTTCAGAGTATATAGATTCTGTACCTAAATCGTTTATATAAACCTTAGACTGGTCTAAAATTACATTACGATTAAAAACTGAACCTTCATTTAGTCCTAAAGGTGAATCAATATTTAAGCCTTTCATACTCTTCCTTGTATTTTAGTTGTTACTCTAACTGTATCAGAACGTGTTGGACTTGCTAAAGCTTCTTTAGCTTCGGCTCGTTTAGATTCCCACATACGCATTAAATCTATTGTAGTGTATCCAGGAACTGTTGTTCCAAGTATTGATAAACGCCACATATAATACCAAGTTAAAGCGTCAATAACTTCCGGACAATCTGGTATTGCTGGACTACCATTTATAGTAGGTATTATTGTACACTCAACTTTTATTTTGTTTGTTACTTCATTTATTTTTATTCCGTACTGGTCGTTACAATATCCAGAATTTCCAGACCTGTCTTCTAAAAGAAGTGTATCGTTAATTGTATATAAGCCTTTTATTTGTCTATGATATTTGTCTAAGGTTATTCTACCATCTACAACATCTACTTCTACAACAGATTCAATACCCCAATATCCATTCATACGAGACATTGCATATTCTGTAAGCTCTATTAGAGTAGACTCTAAAGAGTGTGTTGTAATGTTAAAACTTTCTCTTAGTGTATTAAACACCTTTTCAATGGAAACATTATTGTATAACATAGTTATTTGGTTCTAAGTGATTAAACATCGCCTGTGATAATACTTCACTAAGCGAATGTGGTATAAAGTTTGGTAATACAATTTCTTTATATTCATGATGTTTTAAATACGGTTTTAAGAAAAGAAATTTTAAGTTTTTATGATAACTTACAATATGATATTGTGTTAAAGAACTTGTATTGTCAATTTTTAAAAACGATTCAATGCCATATTCTATAGCTTTCTTTCTTAATTCTGTTGCACCAGTTTTATTAGTTACTATTACTTTTGTTGTTTTATTGTTTAGTTTAAAATTTATTTTTGGGTCCGCTAAATAAAAGCTTTTATTTTTTAATATATACATAGCAACGCTTTTGTTAAAACATTCTTGTATTGTATAAAAGTCTTGTGAGCTTACAAATAAATTGTTTATTTTATCTATCTTTTCAACGTTGTCTTTTATTATATTGTCGATATTAGAATAAGAACTCTTCATGTAAAGTATTGCTCTTCCTACTGGTTCTTTTTTTAACAGTAAATCTTTATTAGAATTATACTGGTTTAACATAAATTCTTCTACTGTGCTGTTAGTAGCTTTTTGAATAATAGAAGTTAAGTGCTCCAAATTAAGTATACTAAGAAAGCGTTCCTTTATTATTTGTAACTCTTCATTAGTTCTTGTTAATTGAAGCACTTTATTTGTTAACACTTCATGATAGAGACTGTATGTCATCTCTTTGTTGACTATTAGTTGATTTATTGAATCCATAAGATTGAAGTGTCATGTCGATTATTTCTGCATATAAATGGTCTAAAATAGTATAATGTACATCATCGGCACATTGACAAGAAACGAGAGCTTGCATTCCATCTGGGTCTGTGAATACATCTCCAACTATAACATATCTTATAGCTTCTAAGTTATAAAGATAAATATAATTGTTCTGTATTTTATAAAATGGTTTGTTTGCAAATAATCGTTGTTCTCGTGAAGCAATTGACTGTACAGGAAGATACGAAATATTTACACCAGTTATAGTACTCATTGAATAATAACATGGTTTACCTTTAATAGCTTGGTTCGGTGGAACAGGTTGTAAACTTTTTAATACAGTATCTTTGTTTGCTCTAGCGTCATTACCAAAATCAGGAGCTCCATCAACAGTAACAACTATGTAGGTAATTGTTCCTGGTTGTAATACAGAACGGTCAACTTCTCTTCTAATAAGTAAAGCATATTTACTTCCTACAAGAGCTTTAATTCGTTCAAATGTTAAAGTATCCGACGTTAGTTGTAAACGTCTGATAACTTCTTCTGTGGCTTGGGCTAATGTATTCATACGAAGTTTTCATAAGATGTTAAATCTTCACGAGTGATATGATTTACATAGTATACTAAGGCGTGTTCATCTTCTGGTAATATATATTCTAAGTAAGCTGTAACCTTAGTTAAATCTATGTTAGGTTCCATAGGTACACCGCGTAGTCTAAGTTTATAGCCTAAGCCAAACAGTAATTCGTCTGGCATTAACTTAGCTTCATCTACAGTGAGACGAATAGGTCTGTCTTGATGAGCCCATGTAGATAAGTATTGGTTATATCGAGATTGTTTATCCCGTTCTATAAATATAGCTTCGATATCTTTACCAGTATATTCATTTATCTTATCTACTTTGGCTATAGCTAAAGCTTGTTGGACGTTAACATTACTTAATCCATCAGCTTCAAGAATATCCAGTAGTAAGAAGTCTTCTTCTATTATACGGTTATCTTCTTCTGATACGTAAAGTACAAATGGTACTTTAGTCTTATTACCACGACTTGTATCTATTTGTGTTGAATGTACTATTTTCATTATATTATATTTTGATATAAAGGTATTGATGTATAGGTAACTGTTAGGTAAGGTACATACGTTGCACCATCTGCTAAATTGAATGTTGAGCTATATGTTGTTCCTAAGGGAGGAGCATAATTCAAATAATCATAAGCGTTAATTATAGCAAGTTTTGTATATTCGCTTGCTTTAACAACACTTAAATTTGACAACGTAAACGTTTTCCATCCAGCGCTTGATGTATTGTTACTTGCCTGCGAGGTGTAATCAATTTTTGAATAATCACCGGATGTTAATGAAGTTGGATTTCCAGTTGCTGTCCAATTTGTTAAATGATTTGTATAAGCAAAAGACGATGATCGTCTTACATTAAATACAGCATTTGAAATACTATTCGACGAAGGAAGACTTGTTGTGTTAAAAGCGAAAAATAATCTTCTAATTTCATATACCGAAGCTGCTGGATACGAACTAGTAGCCGTGCCTGTTGTGCCTATTGAATTCGCAGTCCCAGTTGAGGCATCATGCGCCAAAGCCCATGTGGTCTGATTTGCTTTAGTTACTTGCCCATCTACCCCTGCTCCTCCTGTCCCCGCAGGAGTGTAAACCGTCAAAGTATCAAACCCTAAATTCCAAGCTGGTTGATATTTATTTGCAATTACCGTATCAAACCAATGGCACAGTTTCCAAAATTCATAAAACTTATCATGCAATGCTACAGCATACACAGGTCTTGTGTAAAATAAAGCTTCATACTCAGTTTTATTTTTTTTGAAATGACAATTACCTATTCCTATCTTTACTACAGGATTAAATAAATACTTAGTAGGAATACCGAGTATTAGTTTAAAAGCGTGTCCAAGTCCGGGGACATTAAGCATTTTTATTAACTTAGTTTGATGCTTTACAAACCAAGTCTTATCAAATACTATCATGGAAGTAAGGTTATTTGCACTACAACATTAACAGTCATCCAAGTTGGTGTACCAGAAACTCCAGTAACCACTGGTCGTATTTCTTTAGCATTAACTACTGCAAGGTCTGTAGGGTCTGTAGTAGTTCCACCGGTTACAACTGACATTCCTGTAAATCCTGTAGCTCCACTACCATCATAATATAAATCTAATGTTACTGAAGTACCACTGTATATTTTAGAATAGACTTTTGCTATCTTAGCTGTCTGTCCTGTTTCTAAGTATATCATCTTTGGGCCAAGATAATCAGTAGCTCCACTTGGTACTTTTATTTCACCTGGTATTGTCCACGTATATACTTCATACCATACTGGAGTTACCCAGCTTGGATTAGCACCATGACCACCACTTTTTAATAATTGTCCAGCAGTACCATGGGCTAATGATACCCAATTAGTACCATCGAAGTATAGTATATCACCTTGTTCAGGAGTTATATCAGCTATGTCCGATAAGTATCCATTAAGTGCTTGATACAGTCCATCATTATAAGTCTTAAGTGTAGACTTATTTAACGAATGTGCTACAGTCTTAAGTAATCCAGTCGCAGCTTCGTACACTACAATTTTATCCGCGTTTACAATTGTGGTAGCTGCAGGAGCACTATTTGCTAAAGCTCCTATTGTAGTTAACGTTTCGTCATCGGCATGTAATGCATGATACTCTCCGGATAAAATAGATATAACAGTTCTGTTAATAGTTTTATAAGCTACTGTTCTACATTTACCTAGATTAGTGTAAGCACTTCCAGTTTCCATGGTTACTTGATACAACAAAACACCTTCTCTAATAGGTAGTCCGGCTAATTGTCCGGCAATTCCATCTTCCGCTTGTGCTGTGGATAAAGTAGTGTAATGCCCTGTTCCAGGTAACCAACAGAATCTTGCATCTTCGCCAAAGTTAGTAACGAATAAGTAGTAGTTTACAAAACGATTATTTATAGATTCAGTTAATACTCCAGCATTTGCATAATTAATATAACCATCAGCTGTATAATTAAAAGGTACTTGAACTGTAGTCCATTTCCAAGTAGTATCAGGATACATTACAAAGTAAGTAAAAGAACTTCCATCACCTTCTGTTAAAAGTGCAATATCATGTATAAGAGTTTCATCTGCTAAAACACAAGCTCCAACTCCTGGAGTATTATTAGCATCTGTTGGACTTACTGGAGATAAAGTTAATCCGCTTATAGAGCCTACAGACATTAAACGAGCTCCAGTACCTGTATGCTCAATATAATGCTGAGCTCTATCTTGGTCAGCTAAATGAAGTTCTGAAGCTAAAAGATATTTTGGAGTTAAAGTATTATTCCAATATATTTCAGCTACTAATACAGCAGTACTTGTTCTCAGATTCCAAGGTGTTGTTGACGCTATTAAAGTACCATCTTCACTATCTATGTATATATAATACTTAGCAGTAGCTGGTGGTGTACCAGGTAAAGTTACCGTTTTAGCTCCTGTAACAAAACAAAGAATACCAGCTCGTAAATAGTTCCACTTTCCGCTTGGGTCTGATAAAGAACATATATAGGTATTAGGGTCAAAACTTAATACCAATGTGTTGCCAGGTAAGAATCCAAAACGATTTGATATTAAACTGGCTAACTTCTTAGGATTAAGTAGTATCTCCTTATTAGAATTTAAAGGTAAATTAATCATAGCTATTGAGTTAATGTTTTATATAATATAGTTATTTTTACTTTTACAGTATTTCCAGTTGGAGCTGCATTAGTAACTAAAGTAAATGTATCTTGTGCATCTAAAGTAGTTAATAAATGGTCTGCATAGGAAGCTAAAGTGGTACAAGATTTAAATTCGTTTAAATCTCCAATAGGAGATGCATAAGAAGTAAGTCTTACTTTGAATGTAGTTGCTATTCCATTTGAATCAACTTGTGAAACTTTTAACCATATAGCTTCTATTAAAGCTCCGGCAGGTAATACGGTAGTTGATACTTGACTTGTAGCACTAAGTGCCACAGTAAGCTCTTCTGTTATCCATTGATAGTTAACTTGACTTGTATTATTACTTAAACGATTTCGTTTAATAATCTTATCAGCAGCCAAAGCTAAAGCAAATCCAGTTGCGTCTAATTCTACTTCTGGACTTGTTGGCGTATCTCCAGTTGGAAAAGCAATTTTAAAAGTACCAGACCCAGAACTAAATAATTTAGTTAAAGCTATTATTATGTTATCCGGAGTATCAATATTTTTACCGAGCTCAAGACTTAATTTACCAGTATCAAGTAACTGTTGAATTACTCTATCTGCGTTATTCAATGTTCGTGTTGCGACAGCTTTAGTATCTGTTGTTGGCACTTGTATAGAAACTGGGTGCTTAGTTGAAAGATTCAAATAAGTGTTACCATAAATCCAGTAGTTAGGACTTACAGCAGCTAATCCCTTTTCAAGTTTACCAAGGGCTTGATTTAGCGTGTCACTTGTTGCTAAAGCTGTAAAAGCATCTGCAATTACATATCCTGTTAAAGCGTTTATATCAGAAGCATCATGATTGTGGTCAGCACCAACATAATCTTGTAAAACTGTTGATAATTGAGACCCGGTAATATAATCTTGAGTTACTGTGTATAAACCATCTACAACTTGTTTTAATGTTGTACCATCCCAATCAACCCCGACGATTTCACCAAGGTGTAAAATTGTTGCATAAGCTTGTAAAGTTGTAGATAAATCATTTATTTCTGAAGAAGAGTGAGTATGATTAGTTGCCGGAAAAGTTGTTGGCAGATTTAATATTTCGTCAGCTTGCCCAGGTGTTGCAGTCCAATTAGGTTTAACATTAACTTGGGCATTTTCTTGAATGTTAGCAAGCTTTGTATCTTTTGCTGATGTATAGATTTCTTCCGTAGCGTCTAAAACTAACTGATTAGCATGCGTATGCATTCTTGCATCTGAATCTGTAACATATTTATTTATATTTGACGGTGTCCCTGTTGTTCCATCCAAAGCATCTTTTTCATCATTTGTTGGTAGTCTTGAATCACTACCTTCTGTAAATGTTCCGGCTGTTGTTCCAAACTGTGGCGGATTAGTGTTTTCCCAAATGATTGTGTTAGTACCTACAGTTTTTACTACATTACCTCCAGTTACTGTAAATCTACAACCTCTGTAAACATTATCAGTATCTTCTATATAAGTAGATGACCCGCCAGCAACCTCTCCATAAGGAGTTGTATCAAAGTCAGTTGCTCTAGTCCAAGCTCCAGCAGCAGCGTTATAAATACCATTTTCTATCTGATTACTTTGAGCTGATACGCAGACTCTGTCACCGCCTAATAGAGTGTATCCGTGAATTTCTTGTAAACCACTTAAACTAATATTACCTAAACCTTTTGTAGCAACTTTACAACTATCTTTTCCAGCATAACCCAATCGTACTAAATCAAGTTGCTCTGTTAGTTTTTGTGATGACCATAAAGTAGTAGTTGATGTTACTGTATCATTCAGTTCTCTATGTTTTGCAGCAGAATAATTTTTTAACTTATCATGGTCTATTTCAGGTTCATTAGCCGCTATAACACTTGAATCAAATTTTAACAAAGCATCTAATCCAGGATAACCACTTGCTGCATTACGATTACCTAAAGCTGTTATAATTTCTAATATATCTCCAACAGATTCAATTAATGATGAGAGACTTTCATATAAAACATAAGTAGCTTTTGTTGTAGCAATCTTTGTTGAAGAATTTTCTTCCGGAGTGTCAGAATAAGCACTTGTTCTTGCTATTGTTGCTGGGTCTAAGTTAATCCATCTTGCAACTCCGTCTGTAGTAATAGCAGATAAAAAACATTTTTCTGATGTAACTCCATTCGGTCTTGTGTTAGCCGCGGGAACTATACCAGAATCAGTTTCGTTAAATAAAGTTGAAACAACTTCGCTTAATGTTGTCGCTACTAAAACACCAGTATTTTTATCCGCCATCAATATTTGTCCTTGTGCTAACTTAATTTTTGTTAAATTACCAGAAGCATTTAATATAACAACTGCATTTGTTTCACTTAAATATGTTGCTAAACTTTGAACTGTAATAAAATTGTTACAGAACGTTTGCAACATTGTTGCGTTTATAATTCTTGTTCCGGTTGCGCTAACTGTTGGTGAAGTTGGGGTCCCTGTAAAAGAAGGAGAATTTAAAGGTGCTCTTAAGTTTACAGCTGTTACTAAATTATTTATTGCTAATTCAGCGTCGGATAAGTCTTGTTGAAGTAACGCTAAGTCATCAATTAAATCCGTAATATCACTTTTAGCGTGTTTATGGTCTAACGAAGCAAAAGCTAAAACAGCTTGTAGAACAAAACGTCCACCATTATCATTTGCTGATGGTTCTATTATATTAAAACCATCGTCGTCAAGAATAGAAGACTCGTCGTATTGATAAAGTAAGTTTTTTTGACTTGCTATTCCAGTTGTGTTATATACGCCTACATCATTGCCTTCAGCAGGATTTGGTACATCTCTAAGATTTTGTATAGTATCAACCCAAGTTCCAGGAGATTCAAATTTAAGTTCACCAATAAAATTTTTTAAAGTCTCTAAACTAAGACGGACAACTTTATTGTTTAATTCATCGTAAATCACAAATTCAAATTCACTGTGTAAAGTAGATGAATTTAACTTTGGTACGTTTTGCAGTTGTTCTAATTGTAATTGCTTCATATAGCAAGTAATTTTATTGTAGTTTCATTTATTTGATAAGATACTAATTTATAATTAGATGTGAGCGTACCGTCTAAAGCTACATTTATATTCATTGAGCTTAGTAAGTCTAACACACTTAACCCATAGTTAGCTATAATAGTATTTAACTGAGTTAACTTGTACACAGCATCTAAGGTAGTAAACGTATTATATTTATGTGCATGTTCAGCTACTATAGATAAAAATAATGGTAAATTACTTAATATTGATAAATTTATCATATAGTTATCGAGAATTGGAGCATACTCAGCTTCATTTAAAACGTTATTACACGCTATTAAATAATTAATTAAATCTGTATCTTCTGAAAAGATTTGACTAATTACTAAACTGTGTAAACTATTCTGGTTTGATAAACGGTAAAATCTTTTCATCTCTTAATTTGTTTATAAAAGTTATTACGTTTTTATAGTAGCGTTCTTTTGTTAAAGTTGAGAAAACTTTTTTAGCAGTTTCTTCCTCGTTCATAGAATCGATTAATAAACTACCTTCTGTTTGAACAAGAGCTAAATCATAGTATAATAAATCTTTTGGGGAAATAAATTTTCTTAATTTATCTATGTTTACTTTTACTTGTGTAATTTTATCATTCATTAAAGCTATTTCTATTCTACCAAGTATTGAAACAAAACTTACTTCACTTCCATCCCCTATATAATTTCCATCATCATACTCAATGTCTATATTTTCTTTTATTAAAGCAAGGGTTTTAGTACAGTTTAAAATAAAATGTTCAGCTATTATTTTAGACAATTGGCTATAAGATAAAGTACCGTGTTCGTACATTTCAGTAACAAGTAAGTCTTTTAACGTATTAAAGCTTTCTTGATTTTGTTTGATTAACCCAGTTGTTAAAATTTTTCGTATTGATTGGTCATCACTTAAATCATTAACTGTATCAGTAGGGCTGATATACATTGAAACTAAAGTTTCGTTAGTTAATGCTTTTAAACCTTCAGCTCTAAATATCTTAACCATCTGTATGGTATCTTTTACTTTTGTTGAAAAATAACGTAATAGACCAGCATTTGTTACAGATATTCTTGATACATTTTTTAAAACTGATGATACGATATCTACTAATTTAACAGACAGTTTAATATTATTTAGCACTGCACTGTCAAAAGCATTTCTTAAATCGGTTTGAAGTGCTTTTACTGTGGTTGTATTTTCTTCTAATAAAATGTTAAATTTTATTAACTTATCTATTTCAGCTCTCATTTCAGAGAGCTGATTTGTTGAAGTTAAGATTTGTATTGAAGTTAAAGCTAACTCAAGACCTTCATTTACTTTAGATAAGTTTATATCAAGAGCTTGTTTCCTTTTTTTCCACAGATAAATTCTTTCAAGTATGGTATAAATTACAACAAGAATTAATAGTAGAAAAGAGATGTGTGCGAATATTGGATTCATTTTACTCGGTTTATTAATTGCACTAAACCGTGCATTGTTCCTAATACTTGTTCTCTTGATTCAACTGAAAAAGCATACTCTGCTGAATTTGTTAAGGAGAAATTTACTAATACATCTAATAGTCTTAAAGCACCGCTCATAACAGAAGCATTGTTAAAATAACCTAACTGAACGTTATTAGGTCGTATTGTTACATAAGCATCGAGACCTGCTAAGAAGTTAGTTAGAAATTTCTTTTGTGTATTTATTAATACTGGTAGTATAATTTCTTTTTCAGCATAAATATCTATATTAGCACTTCCTGCTGTTACAGTGTAAGTATCTGCAGCTAAAGGTTCTGTTAAAGGAGCCGCGGTTGTTAAAATAATTCCTTTTGCTGTTTGAGCTTCATTTATAAAGTCTTGTACTGTAATAGGTGCTATTTCTCCAAATAAAGCTGTTGGAGTTATATCTGGCATTATTTGTAATGCTGGTGTATTTGCGCTAACCTCAACAGTAACTAATGAATTAAAAAGTAAACAATCTGTATTAGTTGGTGTTGGTAAATTACCTTTAGATAATAAAATTATAAAATCTTGTACTGTTTTACTTTGAAATGTAAA
>Ga0316608_1000487_pt1 | contig 18690 bp, 17 predicted proteins | sample MIS2016152B_MG_FD_207673 | JGI IMG/M metagenome (GOLD analysis project Ga0316608, IMG submission 207673) | Microbial mat bacterial communities from Middle Island sinkhole, Lake Huron, Michigan, United States - MIS.2016.152B | ecosystem: Environmental > Aquatic > Freshwater > Lake > Sediment...
TCTTATCAATTTGCGTGACAATTTACTCAAGAACAAAAACATAGAACTCCTTAGAAGAAAGGAAGATGATCAAATAAACTGGGTAGCTGAAGGGCTTGCTAAGTTTTCCGATATTTTAAGGAAGAATAATGATAATCTTAATGAATTATCCTATAGCATTATAAAAAATCTGGTTAAGTACCTTAATGTAAACCAAGGTGGCTTTTTTATTCTTCAAGATTCATCACAAGATAAATATTTTGAATTAACAGCATGCTTCGCATTCGATAGAAAAAAATTTTCAGATAGGCGCATAAACTGGGGAGATGGGTTAATTGGAACCTGTGCATTAGAAAAGAAAACTATCTACATGACAAATGTTCCGAATGACTACATTACAATTACTTCCGGGCTTGGAAAAGCAAACCCTTCCTGCCTGCTTATAGTTCCATTGGTAATAAATGAAGAATTGCATGGAGTTCTGGAAATAGCATCATTTAGAAAGCTGGAAAACTATGAAATTCAATTTGTTGAAAAAATAGCAGAAAGCATTGCCTCCACTATTTCCACTGTAAAAATAAATGTTCGGACCGCAAATCTACTAAGGGAATCTCAAGATCAAGCTGAAGTTTTAGCTTCTCAGGAAGAACAAATGCGCCAAAACATGGAAGAGCTTCAAGCAACTCAGGAAGAGGCTGCCCGTCAAAATGAGAAGTTTATTTCGTTCACTAATTCTGTAAATCACACACTTATACGTGCTGAATTCCTTTCTGATGGAACATTAATTTATGCGAATGACAAATTCATTAGTAAACTTGGATATAATGACAAACCTGAGGTTGAAGGAAGACAGGTCTCTATGTTTATTAATAAAAAAGATAAAGATTGGTTTGATAATATTTGGGGTGAAATAATCAAAGGGAAAGAACATTTTGAAGGGGATATTAAATTGCAAACGCGCCAGGGAAAAGATCTCTGGACCATGGCTACGTTAACTCCTCAGAAAAAAGATAATGACGTAGATAGAATCATATTTTTAGCGATTGATACCACCGATCAAAAGAAACAAAGTTTAGACTTTGAGGCACAAATTGAAGCTTTAAACCGATCGAGCCTGAAAGCTGAATTTACGCCAGATGGAGATACATTGGATTGTAATGAGAAGTTTCTTATTACATTTGGATATTCTCCCGAAGAGATTTCCAATAAAGCAATTTTTGATTTTATTTCCCGCGAAGAACTTAATTCTTTTAAAGAAATTTGGGAAAATGTCTTAAATGGCGTGTCATTTCAAGGTCAGATAAAAGGTATAACAAAGTCTAACGACGAAAAATGGTTTCGTGGAACATTGAGTATTGTAAATGATATGTACGGAGAGGTTAGCAAAGTTATATACATTGCAAATGATATTACCAAAGAAAAGATAATGGAGATTGAGACTCAACTCCAAACAGAACAATTAAAGATACAGGAAGAAAAACTAATACAATCCGGAGCCGAATTAACCCGAAAACTAGAAAAGGCAAAAGCCGAAATGGAAATGCAATATAAAGAAATTGAAAAGGTTAAAATTCGGAATGAACGTACGCTAGAAGGCGCTTTAGATGCAATAGTAACTATTAATCAGGAAGGACGTATCGAATTTTTCAATAAAGCAGCTGAAGAACTTTGGGGACTTCCCCGAAAAGAAACAACCGGAATGAATATTAAAGTTCTTTTTTCGGAAGTTAATATAGCTGAAGATGAATTTACGCGTAATTACGTTACCCCTGGTGCTGAAAAGATTATAGGTCAACGAAAAGAAGTTAAAATTACAAATAAAAACGGGGATGATATTCCTGTTTTGATTTTACTATCCGAGGCAAAAGTTGATGATGAGAATACATATACTGCTTTTATTCAAAATATTGAAGTAGAATTGTTTTAATTAAACGTTTGCTTGAAATATTCGTCAGATATATATAAATTTAACAAAAAGATCTTCTTGACCTTGTTATCTAATTATGAGAGACCAAAATTATTTATATCAGATTGAGCAAACCTTACAAAATCTGTCATTACCTATTGATGCAGAGGTAAAAGCAAGTTTGACTAAAATAATTGTTGATTTCCTTCAGGAACAGAATCCCAACATTCCTTCCTTTATTTCTAAATTGACAATTCCAGCTTTGGCTATTAACAAAACAGGCGTTATTACAAGCTATAATCAAAAGTGGGAAGATACTTTTGGCTTTAAAAGCGATGATGTAATTAATATGCCGTTATCCAACTTTATTCCAATTTCTCAAAAAGAATCATTTTCGGTAATACTTTCTGATATTTCACAAAGTAAGGGAATTCCTGAAAAAGAGCTCAAATTTCTTAAAAAAGACGGAGTATCAGCCTCTGTAGGCTTTTGTGCTTTCAAGCTTTTTGAAACCAATCAAGAAACCATAATACTATTACGAGATTTGAGTTTAGTTAAAAAACTCGAAAAAGAATTAACAAAAAGCAGGGTAAAACTTCAAAAATCCGAACAATTTAAGTCCATTTTTCTAGCTAATATGTCCCACGAAATCCGCACTCCCATGAATGCTATCATTGGTTTTTCGGAGCTCATTAATATGGAAGGAATATCTGCCGAAAAAAGAAAAGACTATTCAAAAATAATAAACCAGCGGGGTCAACAATTATTGACATTAATTGACGATATCATTGAAACAACTAAGATCGAAGCCGGAAGAGTTTCGATAGATTATACATGGATTGAACTTGATGAATTTATGAACGATATTTTCTCAACCGTTCTTCAGAAAAAAATAAAAGAAGGTAAAGATAATATTGAACTCATCTTAAAAAAGCAAGAACCTCATAATGGTAGCCATTTTCAGTTTTATACAGATCCAGGAAGATTACACCAAATTTTCCTTAATTTGATTTTTTATACCCTTAAAAATACTACAAAAGGAAGCGTTATATTTGGCTATCAATTATGTGAAGATAAATTTATTGAATTTTTCATACAAGATACAGGTACAATTCTTAGCGCCGAAGAGCAAAACTTACTTTTTGAACATTTCTGGAAAGTAGAAGATACAACACACGTTAAAATAAAAGGTGCAGGCTTAGGTTTGACAATTGCAAAAAGTTTAATTGAATTATTTGGGGGGAGAATTTTGGTACAATCTGAACCTCAAAAAGGTACGTATTTCACATTCAAATTACCGATAATTATTCCCGATAATTTAAAAGAAGAAATAATTGAAAACTATCATTTAGCTGAACAACAAGTAACTTATACTGATCCAAATTGGAAAAACAAAGTAATTTTAGTGGTCGAAGATGATTTGGTAAATTACCAGTTCATCGAAGCATTACTTGAAAAAACGCAAGCCCAATTATTACATGCTGAAAATGGAATTCAAGCACTTGAATTATGTAAGACCATAAATAAGATAGATTTAATATTGATGGATATTAAACTACCCGAAAAGAATGGTTACGAGATTACGCGAGAAATAAAAACATTTCGGAAAGATATTCCAATCATTGCACAAACAGCATTCTCTCTTAGTGAAGTTAAAGAAAGATGTTTTGAATCAGGATGCAGCGATATTATTACCAAACCTGTAGATATAGAAATATTTATTTCTAAACTCAACAAATATCTATCTGAAATTTCCTAAGAATTATTTTCCTTCGATCCAATTAATTATTTTCTCAGAAGTTGGACTATCTTTTGGATTAACAACATCAACAAGTTGTCCATTTTCATCTATTAAATACTTCTGAAAGTTCCATTTAACTTCGGAATCTAATTTGCCATTTTCGCTTTTTTGAGTCAGCCACTTATAAATTGGAGCAATATCATCTCCCTTTACCGATATTTTAGCCATCATAGGAAACGAAACTCCATAATTTTTTGTGCAGAAAGCTTTAATATCTTCATTAGAACCAGGCTCCTGGCTCAAAAAATTATTTGCCGGAAAACCTACAATTACAAATTTTTCTCCTCCATACTTTTTGTACAAGCTCTCTAAATCTTTGTATTGAGGAGTTAATCCACATTTAGAAGCAGTATTAACAACAAGTATTTTTTTACCCTTAAACTTTTCCAAACTTACATTTTCACCTTCAATTGTTTGCACGGTAAAGGCAAAAATAGATTTCTGATTTTGAACCGGAGTTTGTATTTCCTTTGTATTTTGTGCACAAGCAATGCCAGATAAACTGATGAGTGCGATTGCAATTAATATATTTTTCATAAATTTACATTTAATAGGTTATGCTTTTAGAACAATTGAATTTATTCGATGTTCAAATTAAATAGAAAACTTCCTAATTTCTTATTACATTTTAATAAAGAACTAACAAAAGTGGTAATATAACTTCATAAATTCCGATTTTCAGAAACTACAACATTGCAATAATTCGAATTATATATTTGATCTACTAAATACCTAATAATTTCACCCAAATGATGTTTTTATGAATCTAAAAAATAGTCATGAGAATCTTGAAACTTCAACAAAAAGAGATTTATGGTCACACCCATGGGGATACACCGAGAGCTTTGTTATTGCAGCCGAACTGCTTATTTTAGGCTTTATACTCGAATTTGTGACTGGAGGGAAAGGAATTGCCCCTATCTCCATGCCTTATAATTTTTATATTCTCATTTCTTTTACAGGCATTCTTATCGCATTACGAGTCTTTTACAGTCATAATAGTGTTGTAAAATGGCTTTCGGGAGTTCCTGCTGCAATTAGTTCAATTACTGCCTTTGCACTTATTACCATGCTAATGGGGTTTATACCTCAATCGGAGAATAATTCTCCGGGATTCTTATCTTTAATTGGACTTACACATCTTAAGAGTAGCTGGCCTATTTTGTTAATACAATTTTACCTTCTTTCTTCATTGGGTTTAGTTAGTTTAAAAAGAGTGTATCCTTTTAAAGGTAAAAATATTGGCTTTCTTTTAAATCATTTAGGGTTATGGCTAACTTTGGTAGCAGCTTTATTTGGGTCTGGAGATTTAAAAAGGCTAACCATAAACCTGCTAGAAGATGGGAAACCCAATAATATTGCTATATCTCAAAATACAGGTGCATATAAACTTCCCTTTGAACTAAAACTTTTAAATTTTCATATTGACGAATATGTTCCAAGAATTGTATTAGTTAATGCCAACACGGGTAAATTTTTACTAGAAAAAGGAGAAGCAGCTATTCCTGTTGAATTGGGAAAAACATACAAACTTAAAAAATGGAGCGTTACTATTGACAAATACTTAGAAGACGCAATACTTACAGATACCATCCTATCTGAAAAATTAATAAATGGAAGTTTCCCTGCAGTTTTTGTAACAGCTATAAACACCGTAGATGGAAGGGAGTTAAAAGGATGGTTAGGAACAGGCAGTTTTGCATATGATCCTCGATTTATTAATCTGGAAAATGATATTATATTGGCGCTCACAATGCCCGAAGTAAAAAAATACAGATCGGATGTTGTAGTTACCAGAGATAATGAAATTGTTGACACTGTTTCTATTGAGGTTAATAAACCTTATAATATTTCCGGTTGGAAAGTATACCAAATAAGCTATGACCAAAATAAGGGTAAATGGTCTACTTTAAGTGTTTTAGAAGTTGTTAGCGATCCTTGGCTGAAAATAGTCTTTATTGGCATTTTTATGATGTTTGGAGGTTCTGCGTATTTATTTTGGATTGGTAGAAAAAAAATAAACTAACTCAATAATTATGAATTGGATACAATTTCCTGTAATTGCTTTAATTAGTACAATTTTTTGGGTAACTGGAGCTATTGCTCTGGGGTTTGAAAACAAAGGGCCAATCTTTAAAAATTTGGGCATAGTGCTAACAATGGCTGGAATTGCTGTTTTTGGAACTTTTTTAGCAATGCTTTGGATTGCCTTGGATCGTCCTCCAATGAGAACATTAGGAGAGACCAGATTATGGTATACTTTTTTTATAGCTACAATTGGGTTTATTACCTATTTACGCTGGAAGTATTTTCTGTTTCATTTGTTATGTGTCCTATTTGCATTGCTTTTCCTTTTTCTAAATTATATCCATCCCGAAGTTCACGAAAAAGCGCTTATGCCTGCATTGCAAAGCCCATGGTTTGCTCCACATGTTATTGTTTATATTCTATCCTATTCCTTGTTAGGAGGCTCGTGTCTTATTGCTTTGTTAGGTATTTACTTTATCTATAAGGAAAAGTCCCCTGAAAAATATTTGGATCTTGCGGATAATTTGGTTTACATGGGTTTCGCACTGCTTACTTTAGGCCTTTTATTTGGAGCCCTCTGGGCCAAAGAAGCCTGGGGGCATTATTGGACCTGGGATCCCAAAGAAACATGGGCATTCCTTACCTGGTTAACCTATCTTCTTTATATGCATTACAGACATTATCATCCAAATCGTTATAAAACACACCTTTGGGTTTTAAGCCTTGCATTTGTAGTTTTATTAATTTGTTGGTTTGGAATCAACTATCTTCCATCTGCTCAAAATAGTATACACGTTTACGGAGGATAACCAGTTTTGCTGAGAATTTTAGACCCCAATAGTCATTTTAAGATGTGAGAAGCATTAAAAAAGGTTCGGAGAATTCCTCTAAACCTTTTTTAATGCCTTCCCTTCAGAACTTTTAAAACATCTTCAATACGGTAATTTTTAGCAGTCAGCAATACTAATAAATGGAATACCAGATCGGCGGCTTCATTAAGAAAAAGATCATCATTTTGGTCTTTTGACTCAATTACTAATTCAACTGCTTCTTCACCAACCTTTTGAGCTATTTTATTAATTCCTTTTTGAAATAATTTGGTAGTATAGGATCCTTCGGGCATTTCAATTTTCCGTTGGTCAATCAGATCCTGCAAGAACTTGAGAAATGAAAATATATCACTATTTTCTTCTTCAAAACAAGTATCGCTACCTGTATGGCAAACGGGGCCACGAGGTTTTGCTTTAATCAACAGGGTATCATTATCGCAATCAGGAATAATCTCTACCACATCCAGAAAATTCCCACTCTCCTCCCCTTTCGTCCAGAGTCTATTTTTGGTTCGACTGAAAAACGTAACCACCTTTTCAAGTTCAGTTTTTGTCAATGCTTCCTGGTTCATAAAACCAAGCATTAATACTTTATTGGTATTTATGTCCTGAATAATTGCCGGTACTAGTCCGTTCAACTTATTGAAATCAATAGTTAATTGTTTATTCATTATGATGAGGTTTGAAATATGTACGAATTTTATTATCAAGATTGAAAGCAATTGAAAAAGAGCGAATTATCAATACAAAAAAAACAGGTATCAACAAAATGTTAAATTCCTGAGGCATAAAAGGGAAACCAATAAGGACAAATAATGCTAAAGATCCTGTGAATGCAAAGTATATCTTTTTCCAGGAATCCTTTTTAATTATGATAAAATAAAACAAATTTATAGGGAAAGCCCAAAGGACATTTAAGTTATTCCGCATTACCTCATGGTCAGAAATAAACCACATTGCTAAAAGTAACCATCCTAAAAGACCTGTTAAAGTAAAAAAGGTTCCTTCCAATACATTTGAAAGTCTTCCTAACCAGGGAAGCGCAGCGCAAAATACTAAAGCAGCAACAATAAGAATTACCAAAGGTCCTCGGGTTTCTTTTCGCTCAGCCCCAATCGGATTATTTAACACTTGAACCTCATTTAGTATTAAGTAACTTTTATCCGTTTTTTTAATCTTTTTGAATCCATCATAAAGATTAGCTGGCAAATACATAGCATTATACAAGTCTGCTTTTTTATCCGAAGGCAACCCTAATAAAATATCTATCCCCAGCTTAATCCAGGGCTTATTGCTAACATATTCGCCACAGAGTTGTCTATAAGTTGATTTTTCAATATTGTTATCGTCAGCTAAAGTATATTGCCGATTTACTGCTTCCAGAATGATATCGCGAATACGGGTGGCGCAATTGTCGTAAAAAAAGTCATATTTATAATACCGGTTTTCTGGCAGGTAATTTTGTTGGACTAAACTAAAAAGCCGACTTTTTTCCGAATCGTTTAGGTTCAGGTATTGCGCAACCACCCTGGTTTGGCGATTGTGCATTTCAGTCATAAAAGAGCCATAAGATTCTGCGGCAAGCATGTAATTGAGCTGTCCACCAGCAAATTTCAAATAAAAATTGGGTGTATCGAAATCAAACACACCCCAATTAAAAACGATATCGACACCTTGTATAGAATCAGATAGCCGAAGTGCAGCGTGGCCAAAAGAGGTATAAAGTTCATCGCTGGGATCGACTGTTAAAATACTAAAGGTGGCAGCTTTCGAAAGGCTTTGTGCCTGACTTTTGAAGCTCAAAAACAAGAACAAATAGATGATATATTTTAATTTCATATATTTTGAAATTTCCAATGTAAATATACTACCTGACTGCAATATTGTTCTGTCGTAAATACGATTTTAAATCGGGGATAGCTATTTCTTTGAAATGGAAAATACTGGCAGCCAAAGCAGCATCAGCTTTTCCCTGCGTGAAGACATCCACGAAATGTTCCATTCTCCCTGCTCCTCCGGAAGCAATTACAGGAATATTTAACGATTCAGAAAGAACAGCTAAAGCTTCATTGGCAAATCCAGTCTTAACACCATCGTGATTCATAGAAGTAAAAAGAATTTCACCTGCTCCCCTGTTCTCAGCTTCCTTTGCCCAAGAAAATAAATCTTTATCAGTCGCAATGCGACCTCCATTTAAATATACAATCCACTTATCATTATCGAATTTGGCATCAATTGCAACAACCACAAACTGACGTCCAAAATTTAGTGCTATTTGACTAATCAGATCAGGATTGCGCACTGCTGCTGAATTAATGGAAAGTTTATCAGCCCCGGCAGCCAATAAAGAATCGGCATCAGCGAGCTCACTAACTCCTCCCCCAACAGTAAATGGAATATTAATGTGTAATGCAATTCTTTTCACCAACGAAATAAATGTTTTTCTTTTCTCATGCGATGCTGTTATATCCAGAAAGACCAACTCATCAGCCCCCTGTTCTGCATATAGAGAACCTAACTCAACAGGATCACCTACATTTTGGATATTCTCAAAATTTACTCCCTTAACCGTTTGTCCATCCCGGATATCGAGGCATGGAATTATTCGTTTTGCCAACATAATCAATCAATTTGAATAAAATCTTTCAGATCCTGCATGGATATTCTTCCTTCATAAATCGCTTTTCCAATAATTGCTCCATCCATTCCGATGTCATTTAATAAATGAAGCTCCGATTTTTCTGTAACGCCGCCACTTGCAATAAATAACATTTTAGGGAAATTTTTCTTAAGTTCTTTATAAAGCTCCATTGAAGTTCCCAGAAGCATTCCATCTTTAGAAATATCGGTACATATAACATATTTCACTCCTTTCTTAGCATAGCCTTCTAAAAAAGAATTTAATTTTAAAGTTGAAACTGTTTGCCAACCTGAAATAGCTACCATTCCGTCTTTCACATCAGCGCCGAGGATAATTTTATCAGGACCAAACTGAAACAACCAAGTATCAAACTTTTCAGGTTCGCTAACCGCAATGCTTCCAATAGTAACCTGTTTTGCGCCGTTTTCAAAAACCAGTCTGATATCGTCGTCTGTTTTGACTCCCCCTCCAAAATCAATTGTTAGACTTGTTTCCCGGGCAATTTGGTATAATGCTTTATAGTTTACCACATGTTTTGCCTTTGCACCATCCAAATCGACCAAATGAAGATATTTTAATCCATTTGACTCAAACATCTTTGCAACCTCTAATGGATTCTCATTATAAACTTTTTTACTGCTATACTCTCCCTGGCTAAGTCTTACACACTTACCATCAATTATATCGATTGCAGGTATAATACGCATCATATCTTAAGAAAATTTTCGAGAATTCGGGATCCAATAGAACCACTTTTCTCTGGATGAAATTGAGTAGCATAAAAATTATCTCTGTGAAGACCTGCACTAAAAGGTAGTAAATAATTTGTAGTTGCTATGGTATGCGCTCCCATTGAGGCATAATAGCTGTGCACAAAATATACAAATTCGTCTTCCATGGATGAATCAAAAATTCCACTTTTCAGATTGCTAATTTGATTCCATCCCATGTGTGGAACTTTAATCCGCTCGGTTACCAATGATGGGTCAAATTGCTTTACCAATTCATCGAAAATTCCCAAACACGTTGTATCTCCTTCTTCGCTATGCTTGCACATTAATTGCAAGCCTAAACAAATTCCCAAAACAGGCTGCTTCAGACAAACAATTAATTCATTAAGTTTATTTTCCTTTAGGTAATTCATGGTATTGGCAGCTTCACCTACACCCGGAAATATTACTTTATCCGCCGAGGATATTTCTTCAAAATCAGAAGTGATCGATGCTTCAACACCCAATCTCTTTAAAGCATTATCTACAGAGCGGATGTTTCCGGCATTATATTTAATGATAACAATTTTCATAAACAACCTGTTTTTTTTAAGAAAACACTACTGTCCTGTTTTTATAGGCCAGTACTTTATGCTGAAGATGGGCGTACACAGCCCGTGACAAGACTATTTTTTCCAAATCCTGCCCCTTGCGAATTAGGTTCTTTATAGAATCAGTATGGCTTATTCGCGCAACATCCTGTTCGATAATTGGGCCAGCATCCAGTTCGGCTGTTACATAATGGCTTGTTGCCCCAATAATTTTCACACCCCGCTCATGCGCAGAATGATAGGGCTTTGCCCCAGGAAATGCAGGTAAAAAAGAATGATGTATATTTATAATACGATTGGGGAATTCCTCAATATAACTGTCGGATAAAACTTGCATATACCGGGCTAGGACTAAAAAATCAATTCGAAACTCCTTCAATAATTCTATTTGCTTCTTTTCCTGATCAGCTTTATTCGACTCAGAAATTTGAAATATTCGATAATCAAATCCGAATTTTTTAACCAAGGGTTCTAAATCCGGATGGTTACTTATTATTATCGGTATCTCCACATTCCATTCTCTAGCCTGATGTCGCGCCAATATATCAAATAAGCAATGCGACATCCTGGATACGAAAATTGCCATACGAGGAACTCGTTTCGAGAAATATATATTCCAGATTAGCTTAAATTTTGAGGCAATAAGGGTTCCAAAGTATTCTGCTATCTTATCTTGTGGAATTGCAAATTTTTCCAACTCCCATTCAATCCGCATAAAAAATACTTTCTCCTGGTGATCAACATGTTGATCGAGGTATATTACATTTCCATTGTTTTGGTAAAGAAACTCAGTAATTTTGGCAACAATCCCAGGTTGATCGGGGCAATGCATCAATAAAATTGCGGTATTGGAATTACTATTATTAGAAATTGAATTCATTTAGCTTTAAATTATAATGTTCCTTTGGTAGAAGGTAATACCAGATTGTCTAGATCGCGCTGAATAGCTCGTCGCATTGCTCTGGCAAAGCCTTTAAAAATCCCTTCAATTTTATGATGCTCATTATCCCCTTCAGCTTTAATGTTTAAGTTCATTTTAGCAGCATCGGCAAGCGATTTAAAAAAATGAAAGAACATTTCAGTGGGCATCTCTCCGATTTTCTCACGTTTAAATTCAGCATCCCAAACTAACCAGGGACGACCACCAAAATCAAGCGCTACCTGAGCAAGACAATCATCCATCGGAAGCAAAAAGCCATACCGCTCAATTCCTCTCTTATTGCCCAGTGCTTTATAAATAGCTTCTCCCAATGCTATTCCGGTATCTTCAATTGTATGATGCTCATCCACATGCAAATCACCTTTCACATTAATTGTTAAATCACAACCGGAATGCCGGGAAATCTGATCAAGCATATGATCGAAAAAGCTTAATCCTGTAGAAATTTGCGCCTTTCCCTCACCATCAAGATTTATATGAACAAATATATCGGTTTCGGCAGTTTTTCTGGTAACAGTGGCCGACCGTTCACCCGAAGCAAAGAAAGCATATATTTCATCCCAGGTTTGCGGATACAAAACACAAACATCGGTTAATTTCAATTCTTCCAATTGTTCCTTAAAAGCATTTCCATTGTAAAATATCGCTTTTGCGCCAAGGTTTTTTGCCAATTGAACATCGGTAATTCGATCTCCAATAACAAAGGATTTTTCAAGATCATAAGTACCCTCAAGATATTTTCCGAGTAAACCAAGGCCAGGCTTACGAGTAGGAGCATTTTCTGAAGGCAATGTCTTATCAATTAAGATATCGTTAAAAACAATTCCTTCGCCTTCTAGTGTTTTTAACATTTTGTTTTGTGCAGGCCAGAAAGTATGTTCGGGAAACGAATCGGTTCCCATGCCATCCTGATTGGTAACCATCGATAATTCAAAGTCGAGGTTTTTAGAAATTCGATATAAATTTCGGATAACCCCAGGAATAAATTCAAGTTTCTCCAACGAGTCAACCTGAAAATCGATAGGCGGCTCAGAAATAATTGTTCCGTCCCGGTCGATAAATAAAACCCTTTTCAGCATAATGTCAATTTTTATTCAAATCAATATCCGATTCAAAATCAGAGATTGCTTCGATCAGTATTCTGTTTTCACTTTCATTACCAATAGTAATTCTAATACAACCTTCGCACAGCGACACTTTAGACCTGTCTCGTGTTACAATTTGATTATCAATTAAGTATTTAAACAACTCATTATTAAACTTAAACTTAACCAATAAAAAATTGGCATCCGATGGATAAATGTGATCAACAATATCAAACGCTTTCAATTTCTCTACCATTATACTTTTTTGAAAGAGAATATTTTTAACCCAATTTTCTTTCTCATGCAATTTGTCAAGAGCCTTCAAAGCAATATTTTGGGTCAAAACATTAACATTATACGGGTATTTTATTTTGTTAAGAACTGAAATAATTTCTTTCGAAGCATATGCAACACCTAAGCGGATACCAGCCAATCCCCATGCTTTCGAGAATGTTTGCAAAATAACCAGATTTGGATAATCAAGCAATTCTGAAATTAAGCTTTTATGCGGGGCAAAATCAATATACGCCTCATCTACAACAAGCAATCCATCGAAACCTTTTGCAATATCAAGTATATCTTCACTATAAAAACAGTTCGAAGTTGGATTATTGGGTGAGCAGATTATTACTATTTTAACTGTTTCAGAAATCGCGTTCTTCAAAGCTCTAACATTCAAGCTAAAATCAGAATTAAGAGGAACCTTAATAAAATTAACATCATTGGTATCAGCTGCAACCTGGTACATTCCATACGATGGGCTGATTGAAACTACTGAATCGTTGCCTGGTTCACAAAAAGCGCGCATTAATAAATCTATCGCCTCGTCGCTTCCGTTTCCAAGGAAAATTTGATCCGGTTCAATATGCTTTATCTTTCCTAATTTTTCCTTTATTGCCGTTTGCAAAGGATCCGGATATCTATTAAATGGTGCATTATACGGATTTTCGTTTGCATCTAAAAAAACACCTTCTTGTCCCTTATATTCATCTCGGGCAGAAGAATATGGAAGCATTCTATCAATATTTTTTCGTATTATTTTTTTAAGGTCGAACATAAAATTTAATCGTTTGCTATTGATTTGAGGCGAACCGTTGCTGCATATTTATGCCCGAGTAAGTCTTCAGCCTCAGCCATTTTTTCAATAATAGGTCCAATATTAAAGATGCCATACTTGCTTATTTGTTGAAAAGAAATTTTCTTCATAAAGCTATCGAGATTTACACCACTATATCCTTTTGCATATCCTGCAGTAGGCAAAGCATGGTTAGTCCCTGAGGCATAATCTCCGGCACTCTCGGGAGAATAGTTTCCGATAAATACCGAACCGGCATTGCTTACCTGCTCAGCCATCTCCATTGCCTGATCGGTTGCAATAATTAAGTGTTCAGGAGCATATTCGTTAACAATTTCGAGCATTTCGCTAATAGACTTAACAATTATGGCTTTACTATTCTCTAAAGCTTTTATAGCAATATCTTTGCGTGGAAGATTTTGAAGTTGCAAATCAAGTTGTTCCTGAACAGGAGCAATTATGCTCTCTTCGCAGGTAATTAGCAATACCTGGCTATCAGGTCCATGCTCAGCCTGTGATAACAAATCGGCTGCTATAAATGCAGGATTGCAGGTTTTATCAGCCAGTATTGCAACTTCCGAGGGGCCGGCCGGCATGTCAATAGCCACACCTTGCATGCCAATCATTTGCTTTGCTGCTGTTACATATAAATTTCCAGGGCCAAATATTTTAGCAACTTTTGGAATGGTTTCCGTTCCAAAAGCCATAGCTCCAATTGACTGAATTCCGCCAACTTTATAAATCTCAGTTAGTCCAATAGCTTTAGCAGTATATAAAATGGCGGGGTGAACTTTCCCCTCTTTGTTCGGTGGAGTGCACAAAACTATGCGTTTACAACCAGCTAATTTAGCTGGAACACCCAACATAAGCACCGTTGAAAACAAAGGAGCTGTTCCCCCGGGAATGTATAACCCAACAGTATCTATTGCAACGCTTTTTTGCCAGCAAAATACTCCCGGAGTTGTTTCTACAACCTTTCGTACTGAGTTTTGCGATGAATGGAATTTCTCAATATTCTGCCGGGCAATTTCAATACACTTTTTTAATGTACTATCTACCAAATCAGAAGCCTCATCAAGTTCTGCTTTAGACACTACAAAATTTTGAAGATCAACCTTATCGAATTTCTGAGTGAAGTGTTTTATTGCAAGGTCGCCCTTTTTGCGGACTTCGTTCAATACTTCCAGAACATTTTCATTTACAAGCTCATCTCCAAGGGATGGTCGTTTCAGAATATCTATCCATTCTTTTCGCTCGGGGTACTTAATAATCTTCATTTTATATACCTATTTATATAAATTATACTATCATTTTTTCAATTGGAATTACCAAAATGCCTTCCGCTCCACATTCCTGTAATTTATCAATGACCTCCCAAAAATCATTTTCCTGCAACACTGAATGAACTGAACACCAGCCTTCTTTAACCAAAGGAACTACTGTAGGGCTTTTCATTCCGGGAATTATTTCTTTGATCAATTCTATTTTATCATATGGAGCATTTAACACAACATATTTATTCTTTTCAGCTTTTTGAACCGCTCTCAACCTAAATATTAGCTTGTCTAGTATTTTCTGCTTACTATCGCTCAATTTTTTTGTTGAACAAATTACAGCTTCTGACTTTACTACAATTTCGACTTCGCGTAAGCCATTACTAATTAATGTACTTCCAGAACTAACTATATCAAAAATCGAATCCGCCAATCCAATGCCAGGAGCGATTTCGACTGAACCGCTAATTTCGTGTATCTCAGCTTTTATATTATTATCGGTTAAGAATTTACTTAAAATATTGGGATAAGAAGTTGCTATTTTCTTTCCATTAAAATATTGAACACCTGTATAATCAATTGATTTTGCAATTGCTAAGGATAATCTACATTTAGCAAATCCCAATTTTTCAACAATGGGAATTTCAAATTTCTTTTCCCAAATTACATTTTCACCAACAATACCAATATCTGCAACGCCATCAGCCACATACTGGGGTATATCGTCATCTCTCAAAAATAGAATTTCGATAGGAAAATTAGAGGATTGAGAAATTAATTTTCGATCTCCATTATCTAACTTTATACCAGCTTCAGAAATTAATCCCAGAGATTTCTCACTTAACCTCCCCGACTTTTGAACTGCAATTTTTAATCGTTCCATATATTATTTTTTTATAAAAAAAGGTTTGCAGAAACGCAAACCATTATCTTACTATTCTAGGTTGTACTTTTCTGTTCTAACTTTCAATTTTTAATATTGATGATGGCTTATTCGACCTAAATTTTTCATATTTTAAATGCTTAAAAAACAAAAAAGGCTTGCAGAACTTGCAAACCTCACCAAATGAAATTGTTCTGCCAATGTATATAAAAATCACTTGTGGTGATGATGTCCAAAAAATACATTTATAGCTGCTGTTAACATTTCAATTAATTTTTTGCAATGATATTGATTAATTTTTGAACCTACAAGCAAAACATGTTAAAAATCATATTTTTCAAAAATTAATATTCTCACAAGTCCTTTAGTAATACATTATCAGAATGTTGATCAACTGATTTTGCAAAAGCATCGTGTATTTCTAATAATCGGCTGGCTTTATCAAGCGAAGGATCTATAATTTCGTTATGACCAAGCTTATCCAGCGAATTGGAAATGAAACGAACGGTAAACCTTTCAATATATTGAGCAGGTTGATATGCAACAACTTTTGACTTTTCGACATTTACTTCTGACACAATTCTGGCTTTAACGAGCTCGCACAAAATATTTTTAACTAATCGTATAGGAAGCCTTAAATCTTTGGATAATTCAGAAGCGTTTAAAGGTATTTCGCCATTTTTAAAATTTTGAATTATCCTATGCGCTATTAGAAGACTTACTATTCGTTTTGCATGAGGACTAATATTCTGCGTTTCTTTCTCAAATTCATAATAATCAATATTTTGATCGGAATAAGAAATTTCTGCGCCAAACAAAACAATTAACCAGCTTATCTGCATCCACATCAAAAATAAAGGTAAAGCAGCAAAACTTCCATAAATAGCTCCATAGTTTGAAACTCCTATTTGAAAATGAATGTATCCCCACTGTGTAATTTGAAATATACTTCCTGCAATAACACCTGCAATAACGCCCGATTTTATATTTACTTTAATATTGGGCATTACAAGGTAGATCATGGTAAACAACAACCAAATTAAAACATAGGGAATAAGCTTAAGGAGAAAGAAAATTATTGGACTTAAATATCCAAGTATAGCGATCCGATCGTCGATTGTTTGCAATTGAGTTGAAAAAAATACATTGGCACTACTTGCAGTAATAATCAAAATAGGCGAAACCAGCATCATTGACAAATAATCGGAAAATTTTCTCACGAATGACCTCGCTTTTTTTATTTGCCAAATGTCGTTAAATGAGCTTTCAATATTTCCAAAGACTTTCATAACAGACCAAAAAAGAACAGCAAGCCCTACCCCTGCAATTAAGCCACCTTGAGTTTTTTGAAGAAATGAATTGGTAAATGTTAATAACCATTTAAGCACTTCTTCATGGCCTTGCAGATTATTAGCTAATTGTTCTTCTAAATTTTTCTCAAAACCAAACCCCTTGGCAATTCCAAAACCCATGGCAAGTAAAGGTACCACTGAAAGCATTGAGAAAAATGTTAGCGCTGATGCCCTGAATTGAAGTCGATCTTCAGTAAATTTACGCACCGAAAGGCTTAAAACTCTTAAATATCTAATAAGTAAAGCTTTTCTGGAAGTAATATCGCTTAGCCGAATACTCCATAAATCTATTGTGATAAACCTTACTATTGCAAGTACTTTTTTAACCATATTTCAAAGCTTTGTACAAAAATAGTTGATATACCTAAATTGCAAAGCGATTTGAGGTTTATATTTGCATTCAAATCATTCCTATGAAAATTAAAATTCTACATCTTTTAGATGGTGCCAAAGCAGCTGAGGGACTAACTGTTGTAATTGATGTATTCAGAGCTTTTTCGCTAGCCTGTTATATAGCTGACAAGGGAACATCTGTAATACTGCCCGTTGCTGATATTGAAATAGCCTATCAACTTAAACGGGAAATAAAAAATTCGTTATTAGTTGGAGAGCGCAATGAAAGAATCCCGGAAGGCTTTGACTTTGGAAACTCTCCTACTCATATTCTGGAGGCCGATTTAAAGGGAAAAACAATCATACACACCACCAGCGCAGGAACACAAGGACTTGTAAATGCCCAAAAAGCAACTGAAAGAATAACCGGAAGTTTTGTAAATGCCCCTGCAATTGTACAATATATCAAAAATAAAAATCCTGAAGTAGTATCGTTAGTATGTATGGGCTATTCGATGAAGCATCCATCGGAAGAGGATACCTTTTGTGCCGAATATATAAAGAATGAACTGGAAGGAAAACCTACAGATTTCAAAGAAATGTTGGATACTATCAAAAAAACAAGCGCCCGACGGTTATTTGATCCTGCCAATCAGGAGTTTTCACCTTCGAGCGATTTTTATCTTTGTACAGAACTGGGAAAATTCAATTTTATACTTAAGGCTGAAGAGAACGATGGTCTTCTTAAGCTTTTAAAAATTGATCTACACAAATTCTAAATTTGTTAATTAACTAAGAATGACTATTAAATGCAAATTCATTTTTAGGCGCTTTTATATACCGTTCAGTCCATAAAACGTTTCCTGAGTTATCCTGGTAACTGATCATGTAAACATCATCTAATAACTTTGAAAGATCCATTTGGCTATAATCCTTACAAATATGGACTTTCATTCCTTCAAGATTGTAAACCTCGGCTCTAATTTGATTTGTATTCATAGTAGTAGGTTTTATAGATTTATTTTCTTTCTGAGGTGATGTTAACAATTTGTTAATTGTTTTATGGAAATAAAAATAATCTAAATAGGAGGCGTTATTTACTACCAGTCAGTGATATATTTTAAGAATGAGGGTGATTTATCTCAACGAAGTACTATTGATATTTCAAAATATTTATTGTATTTTTATAGGTTTTAAATTGAAATCATCAACTATTTTTTACATACATCTGAATTCCAATCA
>Ga0316608_1000489_pt1 | contig 18651 bp, 10 predicted proteins | sample MIS2016152B_MG_FD_207673 | JGI IMG/M metagenome (GOLD analysis project Ga0316608, IMG submission 207673) | Microbial mat bacterial communities from Middle Island sinkhole, Lake Huron, Michigan, United States - MIS.2016.152B | ecosystem: Environmental > Aquatic > Freshwater > Lake > Sediment...
AGATTTACACCTGGGTTGATGGCGACCCGATTACGGCAGCGGAACAGATTATCGAATTTTTGGGCCATTCCACGGAAACTCACCCCGCCGAGTTTTTTAAGTATCTTTATTTTCTTAAGAATGAAGCGGCGGTGCAACATCTTTTTAGCGTGGCCGCAGGGTTAGATTCCTTGGTGTTGGGTGAGCCGCAAATTTTGGGGCAAATTACTGAGGCTTACGAACTTGCCCTGTCGCAAGGATCGGCGCGCACCGTGTTATCAACCCTCTTCAAAAATGCCATTCATACGGGCAAGCGGGCGCGTACCGATACTGCCATCAGTGTTAATGCGGCTTCGGTCAGTTCTGTTGCCGCGAAATTGGCGGAGGCGTTATTGGGTGATTTGGCGCAACGGCAGGTATTATTGATTGGTACAGGTGAAATGGGGGCGACGGCGGTGAAGTCGTTGGTGCAACGGGGCGTGTCTCATATTACGGTGGCGAGTCGGACATATGATCATGCGGCGAAATTAGCCCAAGTTTGGGGTGGACATGCGGTCAATTTTCAAAAATTGGCTGAGGCCATGACGGTGGCGGATATTGTGATTACGGCGACGGGCGCGCCTCATACTATTCTTAATCGCGAATTATTACAACCTGCGATGGCAGCGCGGCCTGACCGCCCCCTTTTTTTAATTGATATTGCGGTGCCGCGAGACATTGACCCCGATGTTTTGGAAATTCCGCAGGTGTATTTGTATGATATTGATGATTTGCAGCAGCAAGTGGCGGATAATGTGCGGGAACGGCAATCGCAGGTGCCACAGGTGGAGGCGATTGTGTGCGAGGAAAAAGAGGCATATTTACGTTGGTTACGTTCACTCGATGTGGTGTCAACGGTGATTGATTTGCGGCAACGTGTGGAGGATTTGCGGCAGTTGGAGTTGCAGCATTTGTTCAAAAAATTACATTTAAGTGAGCATGAAGCGGAGTTGGTCGCAGCCATGAGCCACCGTTTGGTGAATAAAATTTTGCATCAACCCACCGTTAATCTCAAAAAACAGGCCGCGACGGGTGACAGTGCGGCCTACGTGTCGGCGGTGCGCCATCTATTTGCGTTAGATAATGATAGGTGAGAAGTGAGAATCGAGGAGTCCGCAATCTTTTGCGGATTATCCGCAAAAGATTGCGGACTCCTTTTATTTATGTTGATTAGAGCGTTATCGTAATTTTTCGCAGTCTACGGTGCGGCCTAAGACAACTAATAAATCATTATCTTGTATTACTTCCTCGGCTCTCGGTGAAACGATGACCTCACCGTGGCGGCGGATGGCGACGACGGTGAGATTAAATTTTTGGCGAATGTGGGACTCTTTGAGCGATTTGCCGACAACATATTTCGGGGCCATGATTTCTACAATGCCCGTATCATTGGTGAGTTCCATAAAATCCACAAAATCAATGGATGAGAGGCGGCGAGCGAGACGGACACCTGCTTCATGTTCGGGCAAAATTACCTCATGCGCGCCCACCCGTTTGAGAATGTCTTGTTGGGTGACGGTGCGGGCTTTGGTGATAATGCGCTCCACGCCTAGCTTTTTTAGCACGACGGTGGCTAATAAATTAGCCTCAAAAGCCTCGCCAATGCAGACAATCCCCGTACCAAAGGACTCCACCCCAATTTCACGTAGGGCATCAATATTGGTGGCATCTAATTGAATGACATGGGGTAAAATCATGGCGACTTCTTGTACCCGTTTGATGTCTGAATCAACGGCCAGTACATCATGTTGATACGCATTAAGGCTCATGGCGAGGCTGGTGCCGAAACGCCCTAAGCCAATGATGATAAATTCATGGTGTTGTTTCGCCACTGAAACGTTAGGCAGCGAAATTGTATTAACAGGGGTAGCAATGCCCTTAATGGCTTCCCATAAAGATTGGACTTGTTCATAAATTGGATGAGACATGGCACATAGCTCCTATTAACCGAGAAGGCTTAAATCTACCCCCCTTAATCCCCCCGACATCAGGGGGAGATTTTGCGCCCTTTTCTATGTAGGAGAGGGTTGGGGTGAGGTTTAGCCTTAACCGAGAATAATTTTTTCTTCGGGATATTTTATGAGGGTTTGATAACGACGTTGGGCTAAAGCGACTACGAGCGTTAATGGGCCTAATCGTCCCCAAAACATGGTAAAAATTAAGAATAACCGACCCGAAGTGGTAAAATTAGAGGTGATGCCCAGTGAATAGCCGGTGTTAGAAAAAGCACTAATGACTTCAAAGGCTACGGCAAAGACCGTTCCCTGGTTAAATAACATCATCAATAAAGTGACGGTAGCGACGAGTAAGGTGGAGACAGTCATAATGGCGACGGCTTTCAAAATAGTTTCGGTGGGTAAGGTACGCTCAAAAATACGCACATCAGGATAGCCCAAAACATTAGCATATAACGTTACCATTACAACGGAAACGGTACTCAACCCAATTCCGCCACCCATGGAGGCGGGCGCGCCACCAATAAACATCCAAATAAAAATAATCAGTTGACTGGTTTGGCCTAATGCGTCCATCGGGATTAAGGTGACTCCCGCGGTGCGGCTCGAAACAATGGTAAAGAAAGCCAGCATGGTATGTTGAAACAAAGTTAAATTGGGCATGGCGTGGCCTGCCACATAAAGCTCATCTATCATTACAAAAAATGTACCCAAAATATTGAGTAACATAGTGAGTGGAAACACTAAACGGGTATGTAAGGATACGTAGCCTTGGCGCGGCCAGTTAACGACTAGATCGTATACCACCACTAAACCAAGTGTGCCGAGAGTGATAAGGGTGCTTAAGACCATGAGAATGGTGGAATTGGTGGTCGTGTAGACAAGTATGGGGTCATCTAGCCCCGTAAATAGGTCAAACCCTGCATTACAAAAAGCGGAAATTGAATGAAAAATGGCAAAATAGAGGGCATCTGGCCAGGGCATCACCTTCACCCATTGGCTGAAGATAATGGCTGCGCCAACTAATTCAATAGAAATGACCACACGGAAAACAGTGCGGGTTAATTTAACGACACCTTCCGCCGTTTCAATGCCTAAATTTTGCCGCATTAAATCCCGTTCAAAAAAAGTGAATCGCCGCCCAATTAAACGAAATAGAATCACTGAAATAATGATAAAACCAACGCCACCCACTTGAATCAGACCAAGAATAACTAATTCACCAAAGGTGGTATAGCTGTTTTGCACATTCACTACGCTTAATCCTGTAACGGTGGTGGCGGAAGTCGCGGTAAAAAGGGCCTCAAGCCAGCTAAGATTGGTGCCAGGTTCGGTGGCAAAAGGCAGTTTTAGTAAACATGTTCCTGCGAGAATAATGAAGGCAAACCCCATGACAACGATTTGTGACCCGCGTGAGGGGGGTGGTTTACGGCTTTGTTTTTGGTGATATTCCCGTACTTGGCGGTAATTAATCATAGGCTAATTATCAACAAAGATTATTAAATTGTCAATTAAATGATGAATGAGGAGCGAGAATTGAGTAACAAAACGTTAGATTTAACCACTTTACAAGCCTTAGTAATTGACATGGATGGGGTTTTATGGCGAGGGGAGACCCTTTTGCCTGGTTTCCATGAATTGTTTCAATTTTTAGAAGCCCACCAAATTACCTTCATGTTGGCGACCAATAATGCCCGCAAAACGCCGACGCAATATCTGGCCCGCTTTGCAAAGTTTGGTCTGACCTTGACGCGTGACCATTTATTAACATCTTCTTTGGCGACGGCGATATATTTACAGCGTGAATTGCCACCCCAAGCAAGGGTTTATGTGGTGGGTGAAGATGGCTTACGTGAAGCCTTACAAGAGGTGGGTTTTACTTTAGTGGAGGATGCAACGCACTCTGTTGAGGCAGTGGTGGCGGGGTTAGATTTTGAGTTCAGCTATCAGAAACTCAAGATGGCGAATTTATTTATTCGGCAGGGCGCTCGCTTTATAGGTAGTAATGGCGATGTAACTTTTCCTGTTGAGGGGATGATGGCCCCTGGCGCGGGGTCAATCTTAGCAGCGATTGAGGCCGCGAGTGGGGTTGCGCCAACGGTGGTGGGTAAGCCCGCCCGCCTCATGTTTGAGGTCGCGGTGCAAAAAATGGGGGCAAACCTTCAACATACCGCCATGCTCGGCGACCGTTTAGATACCGACATTTTAGGAGGACAACAGGCGGGTCTCAAAACGATTTTAGTCACTTCTGGGGTGGATAACGAGGCGAGCATGCAAGCAACGGGGATTCAACCTGACGCGGTATTCAGTGGGATTGATGAGCTGGTGCGAGTGTGGCAAGCGAGTTTGTAGAATGATTGTCAATCCTATCCCCTCTCCCAAAGGGCGAGGGTGTAAAAATCCCCTTTCTCGAAGGGCGAGCAAGTAAAAATTGTCCCCTCTCCCATTAGGAGAGGGGACAAGGGTGAGGGGAATTTTACTATTTCTCGGCTTTGGGCTTGGCTTTGGTTAGAACTTCAGGTTCAGCTACGGCAGCGGCCATCATGGCTTCATCACCCGCGCTGGCGCGTGGGAGTTCCACTTTAGCTACCACTGAATCTGCGTCAGAGAGAGCCGTAACGCCATTGGGTAAGACTAAATCACTCACATGGAGGGTATCATTGATATTTTCCAAGCGTGATAAATCAATGACAATGGCATCTGGTAAATCACCAGGTAGACATTCTATTTCAATTTCATCTAAGCCATGAGTTAAAATACAGCTTAAGGTTTTTATGGCATTAGACGCGCCTTCATACACAAAGGGTACGGTGGCTTTGATTTTCACATCCATTTGCACGAGTTGTAAATCCACATGGGTGTACACATGCTTAATAAAATTACGTTGAATTTCACGCGCTAAAGTTACCACGGGTTTTTGATTACCAATTTGCAAAGCAATGAGTTTATGCCCGCCGGCTTCTTTCAACACTTTAGTGAGTTGTTTCGCTTCAAATTGTAATGATTGAGGTTCAATGCCTTTGCCATATAATACACCAGGGGTCAACCCTTGGCGGCGTAATTGACTGACTTGTTTACCCGTTACCTCACGGGGTTCTGCTTTTAAATTGACGCTTTCCATTGAATATACTCCTTAAAAAATTAGCCCTAAAACTTTCGTTTACGGAGTCCAAATCTTTAGATTTGACCGTTAAATCTAAAGATTTGGACTCCATGTTTAATAACAACCTTTCAATTGTATTGATGATTAGTTGTTAGTCAAATTTAGCCTATCCTAGATGAAAATAAAAGCCCTCACAAATTTGTGAGGGCTTGGTTTATTGACTATGCTGTAGCTGCTGGAGGCATGGGCTGATTTAGTTGAGCTTGTTGTGAACGGGCATAAATAAATACCCCAATGGCCGCAACTAAAAGTAATAATTGGGGCATGATGGTTTCCCACTATAAAGTTTCCTTTTTTTTTGACAGCAATTTTAACCAAATTTGGCCTAACTGCAAAAGCGCATGGTTGTTCGCTTTTGCAGTTTCACTTTTGCCCATGAGCCATGACAATGGCATAATCTCAGTGAAGGAGAATAAACTATGAGTTTAGTAGAACGAGTGACCGCTTTAGAACAAGTCATCATTCAACAAAATACCCACCGTCTTGACCGCTTAGAGCAATCCGCCATTGAAGCGGACAAACGATTGACCCGCCTAGAAAATTTAGCAGAACGGGCAGAAAATCGCCTTGACCGCTTAGAAAAGGCAGTAGCAGAGAACACCCAAGCCATTACAGGTTTGCAAAAGGCAGTAGCAGAGAACACCGAAGCCATTAAGCAGTTAGGCCAACGGGTAGACCACCTTGAGGTTAAGGTTGACCGCTTAGAAGTGAAGGTTGAGCAAAATACCCAAGCAATTGAAAAGTTAGAAGTTAAGGTTGAGCAAAATACCCAAGCAATTGAAAAGTTAGAAGTTAAGGTTGACCAACTAGACCAAAAAATGACCGACGGTTTCAAGCAATTAAGCAACCAGATAGCGAATTTAGGCAGTCGTTGGGGCGTGCAAAATGAAAGTATTTGGCGACAAACCATCGCCACTTTGTTAGAAAAAAGTTATGGCGTAACCGTCAAACGATTAGACTTAGGCACAGACGAAATTGACGTACTGGTGAGCAATGGCGACCATATTTTGATAGAGATAACCTCCCGCTTTCACTCGCGAGATGTGGTTAAGGTTGTTCGCAAACGTCAGCTATACACCGACCAAGTGCAAGCCCCGACCCGTTTTATCATTGCCGCCGCCGCCATTCATAGCAAAGTCACGCAACAACTCATGGGGTTAGGTTTTGAGGTCATCGAGTCTGACGAAGATTAAGACTACGTTTCTGTTTCTTTGTAATAAATATCAAATTAACCTCCTTCTACCGAGTCCCCCTAACCCTTATGGTTTTGGGGGGATTTTAGCTTCTGGGCTAGGATTTCTAACTCAGAAAGTCCTATTGACTGACTTTCTATTTTGTGCTAAAGTTTCTTTTGTATCATAATTAATGAACCGTTGTTCCTATTTTTGACATAGCAATCACCTTACCGTACAATTCCAATTTCATCCTAAATTTAACAAATCATAAATGAGTCAGTGACGCATGGAAACCTTCATTAACAATCGCTATCGTCTGGTTGAGCCACTTGGTCGTGGGGGCATGGGCATGGTTTACCTGGTTGAAGATGCCCTGCAAGATAACCGTTTGATGGCCCTCAAAACAATTCGGGCTGACTTATTGCTAGAACGCAATCTCACTCAGTTCAAGTATGAATTTTCGGCCCTCGGCCAATTACGTCACCCCAATTTGGTGGAGGTGTATGATTTTGGCGTGATTGCTGACGGCAATGAATATTTCTTCACCATGGAGCATGTGCCAGGGGAGGAATTGTCTGCGTATGCCTATCGCCAACTCAAAAACTCGCCTGGTGATTACACTTGGTTATATGACATTACGGTGCAAATTTGCCGCGTTTTGCAATATATTCATTCGCGCGGCTTCATTCATTATGATGTTAAACCTCGTAATGTTCGCATGGCGAAGGATGGCGTAGTCAAGCTGATGGATTTTGGCTTGGTGGGTGAGGTGCGTGGCGAAGGGCAACTCAAAATTCGCGGCACGCCTGAATATATTGCCCCTGAACTCATTCGTGGCGGGCGAGTTGACCATCGAGTCGATTTATATTCGTTGGGTATTTCATTATATGAAATTGTAACGGGACAGCCTCCGTTTACGGGCGGTAGCAGTCTCGTCATATTACGTCAGCATGTAGAAAACACGCCGCCACCACCAAGCCATTTTGTGCATGATTTGCCCGAAGCGTTGCAAAGCCTCATCCTCAAATTGATGTCTAAAGAGCCAATAAACCGTTATAGTAGTGCCGAAGCAGTGATTCAGGCGGTTAACCAACTCACTGGCTCTAGTTATCTGGTTGAAACAAAAGAAACCAAACGCGGTTACATTCAAAGTGGCGATTTTGTGGGGCGTTCCTTTGAGTTGGCGCGTTTGCAGGGGTTGCTCATGCGGGTGATGCAGGGGCAAGGGCGACTGGTGTTGATTACGGGCGCGATGGGCGTGGGCAAAACCCGCTTGGTGCGGGAGTTACGGTTGCGCGCCCAAATGCAACGGGTGTTGGTTTGTCAGGGGGCGTGCCGTGAACAAGGCCGCGCCCCTTATCACCCCTGGATACCGATTTTGGGGCAGGTCATTTCCTATCAACAAGCCACCAAATCAGAATTATTACATCAACATGGCAAACTTTTACTCAATCTCATGCCAGAGTTGGCGCAATTTATTGATTTAGGCGAAGTGAAAAAATCGGCGGAGGTTGTTTCTGAAACCCTTGCGGTGGCAACGGAGACCATCAGTGAGGAACTCAACCAATTTAATCAACTCTTTAAGTTGAGCGTGCTGGATGAATTTGAAAAACTTAATACGTTGAATCAGCAAGCCGATAAGAAGAATTTAATGGAAATTGTGCTGGCCTTTTTGATGACGGTTAATCGCCCGTTGATGATTGTGCTAGATGATTTACATTATGCGGATGCCGAAAGTATCGAATTGTTAAATTATCTCAGCAAAAATGCCACTAAAGGTCGCTGGCTTTTTTGTGGCGTTTATCGGGATAGTGATGTTGAAGCGCAACATCCCTTGAATTTAATCATTGAACAGGCGCGCCCCGCCAAACAATTGACCGCTGATAGCTTGAATGAGGAGTTGCCAAGTGGCGGTAAATATGAATTGATTGATTTACAGCCACTCACCAAACCAGACAGTGCCGAGTTGGTTGGCTCCATGTTAGGGGCGCAGGGCCTGCCACCAAGTTTATTAAATCGCTTGATGATAGAGACGGGTGGCAATCCACTCTTCATTGAAAGTCTCATGCAGAGCTTGATTGAAGAGGATTTGCTCAAATATGACGGGGAAAAATGGCACACCGATTTAACTCGCTTAAGCCAAGCCCCCACCAACATTCAAGATGCGGCGCAACGTCGGCTGAAGCGGTTAGATAGCGATACACTGGACTTTTTGCAATGGGCGGCGGTCATGGGGCAGTGGCTCGATTTAGATGTGTTAGGCGAAGTGTGCGACCTGACCCCTGACCAAATATTTCAGTTGATGGCGAGCGTCTCGCATCAACATGTGCTAACATTACAAAATCATCTCGGCCAGGCCAGCTACCATTTTTCCACTGACCAAATGCGGCGCATAGTCTACCAAACGTTGCCCCCGCAGGCGTTGGCGGCGCGCCATTGGCGGGTAGGGCAAGCCTTACGGAAGTTACATCATGAAAATGAGGTGGCCGAGCGGTTGGCGTGGCACTTTGAGCAGGCCAATGATTGGGCGTTGGCGTTGCATTATACCCAAGTGGCGGCGGATAAGGCGCGCCAAGTGTATGCCAACGAGTCGGCTATTACGTATTATAACCAAGCCTTAGCCATTTTAGAGCAGCATATTGTTGACCCCAATCACCCTGAATTAACGCCCGTGCAGTTAGAATATGATATTTTGGCGGGGCGGGAAAGCTGCTATCGGTTGTTAGGCGACCGTGTGGCGCAACAAAGTGATATTACGCGTATGGTTAAGTTAGCTCAAGCAATGGAGAACCCCGCCAAGCAAGTCTTGGCCTTGACCCGTCAAGTGACCCTAGCGAATGGGTTGGGCAATTATGCGGAGGCGAAACGGGCAGCGGCTTCGGCCATGAGCCTGACCTTTCAGTTGCATGACCATCGGATTGAGGCCGAGATTTTGAACGCGTTGGGGGCGGCCTGTTTGCGTCTGGGCGAGGTGGAGCGCGCCCAAGCCTCGCATGAACATGCCTTAACGTTGTATCGTGACGCTGATTTGACTGAGTCAAGTAATCGTTTGGGTGAGGCTAACAGTTTGAGTCATTTGGGCTATGTTGCTCAAGCCACCTATAATTTGGATGAGGCGCAGAGCTATTTTAACCAGGCTCTGGCTATTTATAAAGAGTTAGGTCATCGGCGGGGTGAGGCGCAAGTGTTGAATGCCTTTGCTCAACTGACCCAAAATTTGGGCGAACAGGTGCGTTATCGTCAACAAGCCTTAGAATTATTTGTTACAATTGGTGACCGCAGTAGCCAAGCCGAAACCTATTACAATTTAGGGCTGATTTTTTATACCCTGGGCGTATATCCCCAAGCTCGTCATAATTTGGAACAAGCATTAGAAATTGCCCGTGAGCTAAAGCAAACGGCACAGCTCATGGATTATTTGCAGGATTTGGGGCGGGTGTATGTGGCGATGGAGGCGTTTGATTTAGCTCAACCCATTTTGGAAGAGGGTTATAATCTGGCGCGTAAACAGGGGACAACGCTTAATACCGTGACATATCAAATTGCCCTCGGCTGCATGGCGGTGTCGCGGGAACGCTTTGAGCAAGCCCATGAGCGGTTGCAACGGGCGGCCACGAGTTTGCGCCAATTAAACGAAGCTCCCGAATTGTTGGCTTATTGTTTGGCCTGGTTAAGTCAAGCCTATTTAGCCTTGGGCAATACGGCGGCGGCGCATCGTGCCACCGCTGAGGCGGTGGGTTATTTAGAGACTCGTTTGGCCGAAGGGCCGTTGCCTGACCTCATGGCTTATCGTTATCCCGCGCAATATGTCTGGTGGTATCATTACCAAATGTTGCAAATTGTCTATGATTGGTCTGAGGGTGAGCCGCTGAGTGAGGAGGCATGGCTTTATTTGCACCGTTCCCATGATGCGGTCATGGCGATGATTGCTCATTTAGATAATAAATCGTTACACCACACTTATTTGGCCGAAATTAAGATAAATCGCGATATTGTGCGTGAGTGGGTGACGCGTTCTAGCCGCATGGTGCAAATAGATGAAGATTTGCCTTCGGAAGTCAACCCCAACAAGGGCAATCAAATTGAGCCGCCAGAGGATAAACTCAAGCGAATTTTGGGCATGGCGGCGCACATGAATGAAACGCACGATATTGATGAGTTGCTGAATTATGTGCTTGACCAGATGATAGAGCTAACCCACGCGGAACGCTGTTTTTTGGCCCTGGTTGACCAGTCGGGGCAATTAGATTTTAAGGTGGGGCGGGGCAGTGAGGTTACAGAAGATATACAAGATTTAGACTTACAAGGTTTTGAAAACCTTGCAGGTCTGGAAGATAACGGGCGCGCTGTTAATCCATTGAATGTGATTTATAAAGCGCAGGTGAGCTATACCATTATTGGCACAGTGGCGCAGTCGCGTGAGCCGATATTGTTATATGACGCGCTGGCCGATAAGCGGTTTGGGCGGCAAAAAAGTGTGCTAGATTTGAATTTGCGCTCAGTGTTGTGCGTGCCATTGATTGCGCGCTCTAGTTTGGTGGGGCTAATTTATGCCGATAGTCGCACCATTAGCGGCTGTTTTAATAAAGCGGATTTGGACATGGCGAATATTTTTGCCAGCCAAGCGGCCGTCGCCATTGAAAATACGCAACTGTTTCAGCAAACCAAACAGGCCAATCAAATGTTGGAGGCCTGGACGCGTAGCCTAGAGGAACGGGTGGAAGAGCGCACCGCGGAGTTAAAACAGGCCAATTTAGCCTTGCTTGACCGTGCTTTACAGTTGCAAATTAGTAGTCAGGTGGCACAACAAGTCACCTCTATTTTGTCGCTGCCTGAATTGCTACATCAAGTAGTGGAACTGATTCAAAATACCTCTGGTTATGATTTTGTGGGGATTTGGTTGCCCGTTGAGCGTAAACGGAAATTGGCTTTGCGGGCGGGGACGGGTGAAATTGGGTTGAAATTACAGGCGAAACATCTTGAAATTTCGTTGGAAACAGGCTATGCCATCACGCAAGCCTATCTTGATGGGACTGAGCAACAAGTTAGCCATCATGACCCCGATTATTTACCTATCGAATTATTACCCAATACGCAAGTTGAATTGGTGCTACCCTTACGAATTGGTTCAGAAAATGAGATAACTAATATTATTATTGGCGTGTTAGATATTCATAGTAATCATCAGCAAGCCTTTAGCAATGATGAGAAGATGGTGTTGCAACTGTTGGCGAATCAAATTGCCAGTGCTATTCGTAATGCTCAGTTATATGAGCGCGAGAGCTATCGCCGTCAGTTATACGAAGCCCTAGAAAAATCAGGGCGGGTGTTATCAAGTAGTTTGGACGTGCGGGAAGTGCCTGGGCGCGTGTTGGCGGAATTGGCGACGGTGGTGCCATACGAACGGGGTTTGGTTTTACTCCAACATGGTCAAGAATTGATTAGCAGTGCCAAGCATGGTTTCCCTGAGCATGAAGAAGCGGCTGAATTGCATATTACTATTCGTGAAGACGATATTTATGAGCGCATGGTCAAGAGTAAATCGCCGTTAGTGTTAGATGATGTCATTGATGAACCGACCTGGCATCAATTACCCTGGCTGCCTATCAACCATTCGTGGATGGGCGTGCCGCTGATTTCTAAAGGGGAAATTATTGGCATGTTATCACTGACTCGGCCTGACATGGGGGCGTTTACCGATGATGAGGTTTCCATTGTGACCTCCTTTGCGGCGCAAGCGGCGATTTCGTTGGAAAATTCCAATCTGTATACGGAAATTAAGTATTTGAATGAGGGGCTAGAGCAAGGTGTCCGCGAACGCACCGAGGAGTTAAATCGGGCGTATGCTAGTTTAACACAGCTTAATAAAACCAAAACTGATTTCATTTTGGTGGCGGCGCATGAACTCCGCACGCCGATGACCGTAATTAGTGCTTACACTCAAATGATAAAGGTCAACCCTGCCTTACAAAAAGATGCTAACATGGCAACCGCCCTAGATGGGATTTTATCGGGTTTTCAGCGGCTGCATGAAATTGTCAATAGTATGTTAGATGTAGCGAAAATTGATGCCGATGCCCTGCAAATGCACCGTGAACAGACGTTGCTAGGCATTATTATTGACCGAGCTTGCGCTAAATTTAAGGCCGCGTTTGAGGAACGGAAACTTAACTTAATGATTCAAGGTTTGGAGGGCATGCCTGCTATCCATGCCGATTCGCAATTGTTGTCGAAAGTATTTTATAACTTAGTTAATAATGCCATCAAATATACCCCTGATGGTGGCAATATAGACATTTTATGGCGACTCGTGCCTAATAACGATGAGCCAACGGCGGTTGAAGTAATTATTAAGGATACGGGTATTGGCATTTCACCCGACCATACCGAGATTATCTTTGAGAAATTTTTCCAAACGGGGGAAATGGCCTTACATTCGTCTAGCAAAACGCGTTTTAAGGGTGGCGGCCCAGGGCTAGGGTTAGCGATTGTGAAGGGGATTGTCTTGGCGCATGGCGGCAAAATTTGGGCCGAAAGCCCTGGCAAAAATGAAGAGACTTGCCCTGGCAGTAGCTTCCATGTGGAGTTGCCGTTGCAATAAGTTAAAATATAATACAAAAAAAGGGGCAGAGTTTTAACTCTGCCCCTTTTTTTGTATTATATTATTGCGTAATGATTAGTGATATTGAAACCCTATCACTTTCAGTTATTTGCGGTAGGCGTGGACGTGGCGAGGGTGGCATGGGCGCGTTGTTGATTGAAGAAATCCACCAACCGTTGGCTAAATAAGAGGTCGCCCTCGCCCTCAAAAATGTGGGGCTGGCCTGGATAAGTGTAACATTCAACTACTTTCTTAAGCCCTTTTAGACGGTCACACAAATCAAGCCCCCAGGCAATGGTGGTGCCATCGGCCTCACCGTTATGAATGGCAACGGAGGCATTGAGGCGGTCAAAGTAAAACATGGGCGAAATTTTATTTAATATTTCGTCAGGGGTTGCCAGTTCCTGTTTGCCATATTCACCTTTTGACCATTGTAATATTTTTTCATAATTCCAGCGTTCATTGCCACTCATGGCACTGTAGGCCACCACCGCATCTAAATCACGGTCAATAACGCTCACGCGTAGGGCAACTCCGCCGCCCATGCTATGCCCCATGAGGCCGATAAAACTAGAGTCAGCGAGTTGTAAGGGGCCAGGCTGCCCCGCTTGTTGCTTAATAATAGCCAATAAATTCAGCACATCTACCGCTATGCCCACATGAAAGGCATCTGCCCCATCATCTGAAGGGTAGAAGGTACGCATGTTAGGGTGTAATACTAAGTAACCCGCCCGCGCCAACGCATCGGCGTAACGGCGGGTGTAAGTTTCCGTATTAAATAGCTCTGGTGGCAAATTGCCATGCACCACCACCGCGACGGGAAATGGCCCCGCGCCTTTAGGTATGTTCATAAAGCCGTAGATATTTAGCCCATCGCTAGGATAAGTAAAATGAGTGCGGGTAAATTCGGCAGTTATTTTGGTTATTTTTTGTAATGCTATTTCGCCGCCGCCGTAGCTACGGGCTGAGAGTTCATCAATCGTTAGCCCCGTGTAACTAATCGGTTCAAGGGTGACGGTGAGGGTGGCGGTGTTCGTGGGTAACGGGATAGGCGTGGCCGTTGGCGGTGGGGGCATGGTCGGGGTAGCGGTTGGAGTCAGGGTTGGGGTGCGGGTTGGTTTGGGGGTGTTGGTCGGTTTAGGTGTTGCGGTGTTGGTGGCGGTGGGGGTATGGGTGCGGGTAGGTTTGGGCGTGTCGGTCATGGTGGCTGTTGCCGTGACCGTTGGCGTGGTTGTGGGCGTAGTGGTGGGGTCAAAGGCTAAGGTTTCATGATTACAGGCCGTTAAGGTGAGTAAAATTAAGATAAAGAGATAATTGAGTTTGGGCATTGGTTCATGGTGATTGGTCATTGGTCTATTGTGATTTAAGCTATTATAAGGTTCAAAACCTTATAATGACTAACCTTGATAGGTTGAGTTTTTTACAAGTGACCAATGACCAACAGCGATTTAATTATACTGCATTTCAAATCAAAATGACACTTTGTGGGACAGGAGTCCGCAATTATTTGCGGGCTGTCCGCAAAGGATTGCGGACTCCTCCTGGTCATAACCAATGTGTAGGTTTCAAATGAAACGCAGTATAGGAATGAGGATTAATTAACTGTCCCAAAACTTTATGGTCAGACAAGAATGTCTGACCTACCCAATGGTAGAACAGACATTCTTGTCTGTTCTGGTAATTTGAAATGAGTAAGTTATTAAATCCTGATTCCATAGGGGAAGGTTACTATTTTTTTTTATGCAAAAGGCTCTAAATTGCACAACTTAGACATTGCATGTAAGATAAGCGCGTGGGTTCAGAAACGCAAACTGAACCTAAGACTGTAGCATAAAATCATTAACCACTATGAGAAATGAGAGATGAGAAACACGGTTTCTGATGGCTCATTTCTAAATCTAAACCAACTATGAGTTTTATCGAACAAGTTATTGGGCGTGAAATTTTAGATTCACGCGGCAACCCAACCGTTGAAGTAGAAGTTTTGTTAGAAGATGGCTCCTTTGGACGCGCCGCTGTGCCGTCTGGGGCCTCCACTGGTATTCATGAAGCCCTTGAATTACGTGATGGTGATAGCGGACGTTATTTGGGCAAAGGTGTAAGCCAAGCCGTAGAGAACGTCAATGAAACCATTGCCAATGCGATTATTGGCTTTGAAGCCCTTGACCAAGAGGGCGTGGATGCGCTCTTGCGTGAGTTGGATGGCACCACCAATAAAGGTAAACTCGGCGCAAATGCCATTTTGGGCGTGAGTTTGGCGGTGGCGAAAGCGGCGGCTGAAAGCACCATGCAACCGTTTTACCGCTATTTGGGCGGCGTGAGCGCACGCACCTTGCCTGTCCCTATGATGAACATTCTTAATGGCGGGGCGCATACGGGCTGGCAAACCACCGATTTTCAAGAATTTATGGTCATGCCTGTCGGCGCGTCTAGCTTTAAGGAAGGCTTACGTTGGGGCGCAGAAATTTACCATAACCTTAAGACCGTGTTGAAAAAGAAAGGTTACAATACCAATACGGGCGATGAGGGTGGTTTTGCGCCTCCCTTGAAAGGTGGCAATAAGGAAGCCCTAGATGTTATCATGGAAGCCATTGTTAATGCAGGTTATAGCGCAGGCGACCAAATTATGATTGCCCTTGACCCCGCTGTCTCTGAATTATTCAAAGATGGCAAATATACCCTTCGCATCGAGGGCAAGACGTTGACCAGTGACGAGATGGTGAAACTGTGGCAAAGTTGGGCGAGCGAATATCCAATTATTTCAATTGAAGACGGCTTGGCCGAAGATGATTGGGATGGTTGGGTGGCTTTGTGCCAAGCGATTGGTGATAAAGTGCAGTTGGTGGGTGACGATTTATTAGTAACTAACGTGGCGCGCTTGGAAAAAGCGATTGAACTCAAAGCGGCCAACAGTATTCTCATTAAGCTGAACCAAATCGGCTCATTGAGCGAGACTATTGCCGCCATTGAAATGGCGAAGCGCGCGGGCTGGACTGCCGTGACCTCGCACCGTTCAGGCGAAACCGAGGACACCACCATTGCCGACTTAGCAGTGGGCTTGAATACAGGCCAAATTAAGACGGGCGCACCTGCTCGTTCTGACCGTGTGGCGAAATATAACCAATTGCTCCGCATTGAGCAGGAATTGGGCGAAACGGCCTACTATCCTGGGGCGCGCGCGTTTTATAACGTGAAGCGGTAGGGAGTAAGAAGTAAGAAGTAAGAAGTAAGAAGTAAGAAGTAAGAAGTGAGAAATTAGAAGTAAGAAAAAGGAGTCCATGATAATTCGTGGACTCCTTTTTAATTCTCGCCAAAATTCTTACTTCTCACTTCTTACCTATCAGTAACTCTTACTATCCACCAAACCACCTCGCGCGTCCCGTAAGAAAGCGGTATCACCGTTATTATTCCACACAGTTGTACCCGTAATACCCCAATACAAAGCCGTTGCGCTATCCTGACCTGTCCCACTATAGAGCCGCACCTGCGCCCCAGCCGCTAACGTAAAATTACCGAATATGTAGATATGATTAGCGGTATCTTTCACCGTATAACCATTCAAGGCAACGGCTGTTTGGCCCTGATTGCTGATTTCTAACCACTCGCCATTCGGATTCGCGTTATCATCGCCAGGGGCATTAGCCTGAATCTTGGTAATTTTTAAGGTCACTTGAGAGCCTTGCCAAATTCCTAATTTGGCCTGCCGCGCCACCTGCTCTGCTTGCTGAAATTCCGCTTTATAACGCCCATTGGGTGACACAAAAAGGGTATTAGCCCAGCCTTGTTGTAATAACTCACGATTAACTAAAACCCCATCAGCCCAGACAAAAGCCAACGTACGACCATATTGGTCAGTTTTCTCCACATCAAATTCTAATTGCACCGTTTTACCTTCAACTAACCGTTGATTAAGGTTTTTGGCCTCGTCATAACCACTTTGGCCGCGCTCAGGCGTGTTGATACCCAAATAACGAATTGTTTCACCACTTGCCAATTCAATCGTATCGCCATCAATAATTCTGGCAACCTGGGCTGCTTGTAAATTACTCGCTGGTGGCACATTTGGTTTTGTTACAGGCGCAATAATCAGGGTTTGTTTGCCTGTTATTGCAGTGGTAGTCGTTACAGGTGGGGCCGCGGGGCTGCCAACAACGGCAGCCACTTGTATAGCGTTAGGTGACGGCCCGACTAAAGAGACTTCATCAAGGTTAAAGTTGACCTCAACATTAGAGGGGAATTTTTTCACGCCACGAATGAACAAGGTTAAATGGCGACTCTCGCCGCTATAAATCGTGGCGCGCACCCGTTGAAAAGTGAGATATTCCGCATCACTCGTTTCAGGATTCGTTGAACCCAAATAGGGCTGTTCGGGCAATTTATCCACCATGACCCAGCCTTTTTTTTGCTCAATAAACTCATAATTGGCCTGCCCCGAATAATCCACGCCCCAATCCAGGTGATAATCCCCTTTATTACGGTCGCCAGGAAAGGCGTTGCTTCGCATGAGGGCATGGAATGTTAAGACATAATTGCTATGTGGCGCAACCTCCACCGTTTGTTGAATGGCTATCACACGGTCACGGAAATCACCGTAGACTTGATAAATTTCTAATAATTGACTATGCTCGCCACTGTAAACGGCCTCTAGCCATTGCTCATCATACCAACCGTAATGGGCATTGCTATTATCAAACCTTTCCCAATATTGCGCCACGCCAATATCCTCTGGGCCAGGTTCTTCAAAACCCCCATTACGAATGACATTTACCACAGGCGTAGGCGCGGCCACCGTTTGCGTTAGGGCGGGAGTCGGTATGGGGGGCGGCCCACAATAATTATCGTTACGCTCCAAATATTTCAGCCGATTAATCCAATAGTTAAAGCTAGGGTCAACGGGTTCGCAGACCAAACTATTACGAAAAAGCAAGTCGGTCATGCCCTGCAAACTCGCCAAACTCGCGGGCAAAGTTCCACTCAATTGGGTATCGCGAATATCCAATTTTTGTAAGTTTGGTAAACTTCCCCAACTCGCAGGAACTTCACCACTCAAGGCATTGCCCGCTACCCGTAACTCTTGCAAATTACTTAAGCCACCCAAGCCAGGCAGCCCGCCACTCAATTGATTGTAAGAGAGGGCTAACACCCGTAAGTTTCTTAAATTGCCGAGTGAGGCGGGCATGGGGCCATAAAGTTGATTGTTACTTAAATTAAGTATTTCTAAGTAAGACAAACTCCCAATGGTGGCAGGGAAATTGCCCGTCAAATCCATGTAAATCAGGCTCAAGCCGACCACATGCCCATTGGCACACATCACGCCGCGCCATGTACATGGCTGATTATTACTTAACCAATTGGTATATGGCACCCAATTGCGCCCGTTATTATTTTGATACAAACTCAGCAGGACTTGACACTCGCCGCTTGAAATATCCGTAACGCTTTGGCAATTCACCGTGCTTTGGGCTTGGCTCGGTTGCGCCGCCCCAACCCATGTCGCCCCTAAAAAACAAATACTCAGTAATATTAGACTCAGACGTTGATAGCTCATGTAAACACCTCTCACTTGAATCGCTAAACTTAGGAATATTTTGCTTCAGGAGTGCGAAAATAAAATTTTCGCCTGTCAACATGAAATTTTGACATACCTGTTTGTTACTATACTGCGTTTTAAATGAAAACTACACTTTTGGCATAGGAGTCCGCAATTATTTGCGGGCTGTCCGCAAAGGATTGCGGACT
>Ga0316608_1000490_pt1 | contig 18642 bp, 24 predicted proteins | sample MIS2016152B_MG_FD_207673 | JGI IMG/M metagenome (GOLD analysis project Ga0316608, IMG submission 207673) | Microbial mat bacterial communities from Middle Island sinkhole, Lake Huron, Michigan, United States - MIS.2016.152B | ecosystem: Environmental > Aquatic > Freshwater > Lake > Sediment...
ATTGTGCCGTTGTATTTAGCCAAATATATAGATGATGCGGTATTATGCGCTGCAAACGTGGCAAAAACAGGGGATACAGTTTTATTGTCACCTGCTTGTGCCAGTTTAGATCAATATAAAAACTATGCCGAGCGCGGACATAAATTTGCCGCTGCGGTGATGGCACTGGATTAAAAAAATGGCTAAAAAAATGGCTGTGCGTACCTTTCATATTGACTGGCTGTTATTTGTGATTAGCTTTGCCTTGTTGGGGATCGGTTATGTGATGATGGTGTCCTCTTCGCTGCATTTGGGAACAAAACTCAGTGGTAATAGTATGTATTATCCTCTGCGACAATTAACCCATATCGTGATTGGACTGATTCTTGGATTGTTTGTTACCACAACCCCGTTAAAAACATGGGAGCGGCTAGGACCTTTGTTGCTAATTGCAGGTTTAGTTTCCTTAGTTGCGGTGTTGATTCCGGGGTTAGGTGTCAAAGTCAATGGCAGTAGCCGTTGGCTGTCGCTATTTGGGATTCGGATTCAAGCCTCCGAGTTTGTTAAATTAGTGTCCGTTGTGTATATCGCAGGCTATGTGGATAGATACCAAAAAACTGTGCAGCTTGCCGCCTTTGGCTTGTTTAAACCGCTGATGCTGTTTTCTATTGTGTGCCTGCTATTACTATTAGAGCCTGATTTTGGTTCAGCAGTGGTGGTTATCACTCTTATTACAGGGGTGATGTATTTAGGCGGGGCGCGATTAGGACAATTTTTAATATTAATCGTCTTAGTCGCAATTTTAGTCACAGGTTTGATTTACTATTCGCCCTATCGAATGGCACGAGTAATTAGTTTTCTTGACCCGTGGAAAGATGCACAAGATACGGGGTTTCAATTAGTGCAAGCCTTAATCGCCTTTGGACGGGGGGATGTGTTAGGGGTAGGCTTAGGCAGTGGGGTGCAAAAAATCTTTTATTTACCCGAAGCGCATACCGACTTTTTATTTTCAGTGCTAGCCGAAGAATTAGGGTTAGTCGGTGTAGTAACGGTGATATTACTGTTTGCAGCCTTTATTTTGCGTGCCTTTGCGATTGGGGTAAAAGCCGAAGAAATTGGCTTACGGTTTGCCGCTTTTGTTGCCTACGGATTAGGAATTTGGTTTGGTTTTCAAGCCTTTGTCAACATGGGGGTCAATATGGGATTATTACCTACCAAAGGATTAACCTTGCCGCTGATGAGTTATGGTGGCGGGAGTATTATCATTATGTGTATTGCCGTTTCGTTATTGTTTCGGGTACACAGTGAAGTGGTTGAACGTAGCTTGAGTGTCCCTAAAGGTAAGCAAGAATGGATAAAAAAATAATGATTATGGCAGGCGGCACGGGCGGTCATGTTTTTCCTGCGCTGGCAGTGGCTGAAAACTTACGCGCTAAGGGCTGGACAGTAACATGGCTAGGCACAGAGCGCGGTTTAGAAAGTCGAGTTGTACCAGCCAATCAGATTGAACTGGATAAATTATGTGTCGCAGGTTTGCGGGGCAAAGGGTTGTGGGCAAAAACGCAAAGCGTCTTTTTATTAGTCAAAGCGTGTGGGCAAGCCATCGGACATTTACGCCGCCGCCGTCCTGATGTGGTATTAGGCATGGGTGGATTTGTAGCCGCGCCGGGTGGCTTGATGGCATGGTTATTGGGTATTCCGTTAATCATCCATGAACAAAATCGTGTAGTCGGTACAACGAATCGCTTATTAGCTCGTTTTGCTAAACAACGCCTGCAAGCCTTTCCTGATAGTTTTTCCGTTGCACAACAGGCGATTTGCACGGGCAATCCACTCCGTACCGCCTTTTTAAATCTTCCACTGAAAAAAAATTGGCAATTAGAAAAACGTTCTCTGCATATTCTCATTGTAGGAGGCAGTCAAGGGGCGCAGATTTTCAATCAAATTATCCCTGCTAGCATGGCGCATATTCCTAATATTGCTATCCGTCATCAAACAGGGGAAGCGATGTTTGCACAGGTGAGTGAGGCCTATCAGCAAACAGAGCAAACAAGCGTTGAAGTGTTTAAATTTATTGAAAATATGGCGGAAGCTTATCAGTGGGCAGATATAGTGATTTGTCGCTCTGGTGCAATGACGGTGAGTGAAGTTGCCGCCGCAGGATTGCCAGCGATTTTTGTACCCTTACCAACGGCGATTGATGACCATCAACGTGCGAATGCGCAATATTTAACCGAAGCAGACGCGGGGGTTTTATTACCGCAAGCTGAATTAACTGCCGAAAATTTAACAACGACTCTTGAAAAAATGCTAATTAACTTAGAAACGATGGGCAAAGCTGCCAAAAATAAAGCCCGCTTGGATGCAACTGAAACCGTTGCTACAATTTGTATCACGGAGGCAGAGCGTGGATAATCTGCAAAATCCTTTACCTATCAAAGCATTAGGAAAAGTAAAACAGATTCATTTTGTCGGCATTGGTGGCACGGGAATGAATGGCATTGCTGAGGTGTTATTTAATTTAGGCTATGCTGTTTCGGGGTCAGATATTAAAGAAAGCCCTGTGACACAACATTTAACCCAATTGGGAATACAGGTTTTTATCGGTCATCAGGCTGAGAATATCAGTCAAGCCGATGTGGTGGTGGTTTCCACTGCGATTGATAAAACTAATCCTGAAGTCGCCGCTGCATATCAACAGCATATTCCCGTGATTCCACGCGCTGAAATGCTAGCAGAATTAATGCGTTTTCGCTTTGGCATTGCGGTGGCAGGAACGCATGGTAAAACCACCACCACCAGCTTAGTAACTTGTATTTTAGCGGAAGGGGGATTAGACCCCACTTTTGTGATTGGGGGGCGTTTAAACAGCGCGGGAACCAATGCAAAATTAGGCTTAGGGCATTATTTAGTCGCTGAAGCGGATGAAAGTGATGCGTCATTTTTATATTTACAGCCGATGGTGGCGGTGGTCACAAATATTGACCAAGACCACATGGAAACTTACGGCGGTTGTTATCAAAAATTAAAAGACACCTTTATTGAGTTTTTACATCATTTGCCTTTTTACGGACTGGCGGTGTTGTGCCTAGATGATGCGGGGGTACAGGCTATTTTGCCCCAACTTTCTAAGCCCGTAAAAACTTACGGTGTCCATGAAAATGCCGATGTTCGCGCCGTTGATATTCAACAACAAGGGATGCACACCACTTTTACCGTATTACGGACTGGAATGTCGCCTTTAACAGTGACGCTCGCCATGCCAGGTTGGCATAATATGCTGAATGCGTTAGCGGCTATTAGCATTGCCACCCATTTAGAAGTCAGTGATGCCGCGATTGTGGCAAGTTTAGCGGCTTTCAAAGGCATCGGACGGCGTTTTCAACAGTATGGTGACATTGCAATTACAGGCGGAAAACTGACGTTAGTCGATGATTACGGTCATCATCCGCGTGAAATTGCCGCAACGTTAGAAGCAACGCGGCAAGCATGGCCAACGCGGCGAGTCATTGTGATTTTTCAACCGCATCGTTATTCGCGTACTCGTGATTTGTTTGAAGATTTTGTGCAAGTATTATCTACGATTGATGTATTGATTTTATTGGATATTTATCCCGCAGGCGAGCAGCCTATTGTGGGCGCAGAAGGTAAAGATTTATGTCGGGCGATTCGGGTACGCGGACAAATTGACCCAATTTTTGTACAAAATATGGACAATTTACTGGCTATTTTGACAGGGATTGTCAAAGCTGATGATGTAATTTTAACTTTAGGTGCGGGTAGTGTTGGACAGTTAGCCACACAATTGTCTCAAACTTTAGCGGCGGCGTTAAAAGCATGAAATCAGCAGAAATAACAGGCACTTTTCTGCACCATGAAAAAATGGATAAATACACCAGTTGGCGTGTGGGGGGTGTAGCGGATGTAATGTATTTACCAACCGATAAACAGGATTTAATTAACTTTATTCAAAGTCAAGCTGTTGATACGCCGTTATTTTGGTTAGGCTTAGGCAGTAACTTATTAGTGCGCGATGGTGGCATTCGGGGCGTGGTGATTAATACCCGCAATCGGTTAAAAAAAATGACCTTAGTAGATGCAGAAACGGTTTATGTTGAAGCGGGTGTGCCGTGTGCATTGGTGGCACGTTTCTGTGCAGAACAGGGTTTATGTGGTGCAGAATTTTTAGCTGGGATTCCTGGCACGATGGGCGGCGCCTTAAAAATGAATGCGGGGGCATTTGGGGGAGAAACTTGGACGAGTGTAGAAAGCGTGGAAATGATAAGTCGAGCGGGGGTAGTCACAGAAAGAGCCGCCTCTGAATTTGAAGTGCGTTATCGTTCGGTAAAAGGTTATCCAGATGAGTGGTTTTTAGCCACTCACTTGAAGCTAGTACACGGTGATGTCGTGGAAAGTCAACAAAAAATTAAAGCCTTGCTGGAAAGACGTAATACAACGCAACCGATTAGTTTTCCAACCTGTGGCTCAGTGTTTAAAAATCCCCCCAATGATTATGCGGCAAGATTGATTGAGCTAACAGGATTAAAAGGTTATACAATAGGTGGGGCGTGTGTGGCAGAAAAACACGCAAATTTTATTATCAATACAGGGCAAGCAACCGCTGCCGATATTGAAGCTCTCATAGATTATATTCAAATGCAAGTGAAAAATCAGCATGGAATTTGTTTACAAACAGAAGTGTGTAAAGTAGGTGTGGTATGTTAAAGCCGATGAAAATAGTAAATAGTCAGCAGTTTGGTCGGGTTGCCGTCTTAATGGGGGGAACAGCCGCCGAGCGTGAGGTTTCTATTAACAGTGGAACAGCGGTGTTCAACGCTTTAAAACGCAAAAATATTGATGTGATTGCCATGAATGTAAGCGATAATCCCATCACAGCGTTAGGCAATCAACCTATAGATCGGGTTTTTAATTGCATTCATGGACGCGGCGGTGAAGATGGGGTGTTACAAGCCATTTTAGAAGTCATGAAATTGCCTTATACAGGTAGTGGTGTAACGGCTTCAGCATTGAGTATGGATAAATTACGCACAAAATTATGCTGGCAAGGTCAAGGATTAAGCACGCCCGCTTGGTTTTTGTTGAAAAATGTGCAAGATATAGACGCTTGTATTGAAAAACTGGGTTTTCCTGTCATCGTAAAACCAACCAAAGAAGGCTCAAGCCTTGGGATGAGTAAAGCAACCAATAGAGAAGAATTGCAGGCAGCTTATGTCGCAGCAGCTCAGTATCAATGCGATGTTTATGCTGAAAGCTGGGTGCAAGGTGCTGAATATACGGTTGGCATTTTGGCAGGACAAGCCTTACCAGTAATTCGTTTGGAAACAAGCAATACTTTTTATGATTATGATGCCAAGTATCATGCAACCACAACCCAATATCACTGTCCTTGTGGCTTAACGCCAGAACAAGAATGGGGCTTGCAAACCTTGGCTCTGCAAGCCTCAGACTGTATTGGGGTTGAAGGTTGGGGGCGTGTTGATGTGTTTATCGACTTGCAAGGGCAAGCCCAACTCATTGAAGTCAATACTGTGCCAGGGATGACCGATCATAGTTTAGTGCCAATGGCGGCAGCAAAGTTAGGCATTGACTTTGATGAGTTAGTGTGGCGAATTTTGGAAACCAGTATGAAATAATGAGAAACTTGGGTCTAACGTGGCTATTAATTAGTTCACTGATAGTGGCGGGGGTATGGGATGGTTGGCGAGAGCTTAAAGCGCAAGGTGCTGATTTACTTCCAATTAGATATGTTAGGATAGAGGGCGTTTTTCAATACATCACAAAAGAAGAAATCAAGCACGCCTTGTTAAAACAGGTGATGACTGGTTTTTTAAATGCAGATATGCAGACTATCAGAGAAGTTTTGTTAAATTTACCTTGGATCGCGCAAGTCAAAGTCAAGCGCGTCTGGCCTGATGCAATTGAAATCAAAGTTTATGAACAATACCCAGTGGCGCGTTGGGGTAAAATCGGACTCTTAAACGAACACGGAGATTTATTTGTACCTGCTAATTTGGCTAAGTTTAACAAACTTCCGTTAGTTTATGGCCCCAAAGGGCAAGAAAAAAAATTAATGGATGTGATGAAACAGTTACAAGCGTCTCTCGCGGATAAATCACTTGAAGTGCTGGCATTTAATGTGAATGAGCGACGTGCTTGGAGTGTTTTATTGGGTAATGAGCTGGAATTAAAATTAGGTCGCAAAGAGCCATGGCAAAAGTTTGAGCATTTTTTACCCTCTATTTCCGTGTTGGGAAAGAACAGAATTGCGGCTATGTCGGTGATTGACTTAAGGTATCCTAATGGCTATGCGGTGACTTGGAAACAAGGAATGAGCGGAAATTGATTGAAAAAACAGCAAGATGCAATATAAATCAATATTTAGCAAAGAACAATAAATGCTTAAAGAGTAGGCAAAATGGCGAAAAAATCAGAGCGTAATTTAATAGTAGGATTAGATATAGGTACATCAAAAGTTGCTGCTATTGTTGGAGAGTACACGCAGGGTGGACAATTAGAAATCATCGGCATTGGAACCGCTCCTTCACGCGGTTTAAAAAAAGGCGTGGTAGTTAATTTAGAGTCAACGGTTCATTCTATTCAGCGGGCTGTAGAAGAAGCTGAATTGATGGCAGGTTGCCAAATCCAATCCGTTTATGCAGGGATTGCAGGGAGTCATATCAGAAGCCTTAACTCGCATGGCATTGTTGCTATTAAGGATAAAGAAGTCCGGCAATATGATATTGATAGAGTGATTGATTCTGCCAGAGCGGTGGCAATTCCTGCTGATCAAAAAATCCTGCATATTTTGCCGCAAGAGTTTGTGATAGATCAACAAGATGGCATAAAAGAACCGATTGGAATGTCGGGGATTCGTTTAGAAGCAAAAGTCCACATGGTCACAGGCAGCGTGAGTGCGGCACAAAATATTGTCAAATGTATTCGTCGCTGTGGACTTGATGTAGAAGATATTGTCTTAGAGCAGTTAGCCTCGTGTACCTCGGTATTGACAGAAGATGAAAAAGACTTGGGGGTTTGTTTAATTGATATTGGCGGCGGCACAACCGACATTGCGGTTTTTTCTAAAGGAGCCATTAAACATACGGCGGTTATCCCTATTGCAGGGGATCAAGTCACTAATGACATTGCCGTTGCATTGCGTACGCCGACTAAAAGTGCAGAAGATATAAAATGTAAATATGCCTGTGCATTAATACAATTAGCTAACGATGAGGATATGATTGAAGTCCCAAGTATTGGTGAAAGATCACCTCGTAAAATTTCTTTACAAAATTTATCCGAAATTGTCGAGCCACGCTATGAAGAATTAATGTTATTAGTGCAAGCTGAATTAAGACGCAGTGGTTTTGAAGATTTAATTGCCGCAGGTTTAGTCTTAACAGGTGGAAGTTCTAAAGTCATGGGATTGACAGAGCTTGCTGAGGAAATATTTCATATGCCAGTGCGCATTGGCTTTCCGCAACACGTTGCAGGTTTGACCGATGTGGTACAAAATCCAATTTATTCCACAGGTGTTGGGCTGCTGTTATATGGTCGAGAGCATCACGGTGGACTTGATGCCATACGCGATGAGTCAACAGGGTTGTTGTCAATTATCAAAAATTGGTTTCAAGGTAATTTTTAAAATTATTAAAGTTTTATAGGGCGGCAATTAAAATGACAGGAATGAAATACGAATTGGTTGATACCTGCAGTGAAAATGCAATCATCAAAGTAGTAGGTATTGGTGGCGGTGGGGGTAATGCCGTTAATCACATGGTTGATAAGCATATTGAAGGGGTGCAGTTTATTTGCGCTAATACCGATGCGCAAGCCTTAAGACGTTTAAGTGTGGATACGATTGTACAATTAGGTGTTGAACTGACTAAAGGCTTAGGGGCAGGAACACGTCCTGAAATTGGTAAATTAGCTGCCGAAGAAAACAGAGACCGTATCAGAGAAGTGATTGAAGGGGCAGACATGGTGTTTTTAACCGCAGGAATGGGCGGTGGCACAGGCACAGGGGCTATTTCTGTAATTGCACAAATTGCCAAAGAACTAGGCATCTTAACCGTAGCAGTTGTGACAAAACCTTTTGATTTTGAAGGAAAAAAGAAAATTGCCGTTGCGTTGGCAGGGATTAAAGAACTGGAAAAATATGTTGATTCACTGATTATTATCCCAAATCAAAAGTTATTACCCGTCTTGGGCAATAATTTATCACTGATGAATGCCTTTAAAGCGGCAAATGATGTGCTATATGATGCTGTACAAGGAATTACCGAACTGATTACCCATCCTGGTTTAATTAACGTCGATTTTGCCGATGTTGTGACAGTGATGTCGAATATGGGGGCGGCGATTATGGGAACAGGTTCTGCTTCGGGAGAAAATCGCGCCCGAGTTGCGGCTGAAAAAGCCATATCTTGCCCGCTGCTTGAAGATATTAACTTACACGGTGCAAAAGGTATTTTGGTCAATATTACTGCCGCTGATATGGACTTAACCGAATTTAATGAAGTGGGCAATATCATGTATGCTTTTGCCTCAGAAGATGCCGATATGAAAATTGGTACCGCTATTAATCCTGATTTAGGCGATGAAATTAAAGTAACCGTGGTTGCAACAGGAATGGGGTCGGTTTCTGAAACACCTGCTCAACCTGCGGTTAAATTAGTGCAGAAAGCCACCGCTGGGGAAATTAATTATGATGTGCTTGATAAGCCTACCGTAATTCGGAAAAATAAAGTTGAACCAAGAGAAACCCGTTTTGGTGTCCAACCGAAAAAAGATACAGATATGGATTTAGATTATCTGGATATTCCAGCCTTTTTACGCCGTCAAGCCGATTAATGTGATGAAGACAGTTAGCTTAGTTATGATAGAATCGCAAGTTTGCCCCACGATAGGCATGACTTTATGATTAAACAGCGTACCTTAAAAAACACTATTCGCGCAACAGGCGTGGGATTGCATACAGGCGATAAAGTATATCTTACTTTGCATCCTGCACCGATTGATACAGGGATTTGCTTTCGCCGTGTTGATTTGCCTGAACCTGTTAGCATTCGTGCAACGCCTGATAATGTCGGTGAAACTAAACTTTCCACTACCCTAGTACAAGGCGATGTCAAAATTTCCACTGTTGAGCATTTATTATCCGCATTGGCAGGATTAGGGATAGATAATGCGATTGTTGATGTCAATTCAGCGGAAGTTCCCATTATGGATGGAAGTGCAGGGCCTTTTGTGTTTTTATTACAATCGGCTGGCATTGTTGAACAAGACAGTCCGAAAAAATATATGCGGATTAAAAAAGCGATTCGGGTTGATGAGGACGATAAATGGGCGGCATTTGAGCCTTTTGACGGTTTTAAAGTCACGTTTACTATCGACTTTGAACATCCTGCGTTTGCAGACCATCTTAAAACCGCAACAATGGATTTTTCCTCCACCACCTTTGTTAAAGAAGTCAGTCGCGCCCGCACGTTTGGCTTTATGAAAGACATTGAGTTTTTAAGAGAAAACAATCTCGCGCTAGGCGGCAGTCTTGATAATGCTATCGTGGTAGATGATGACAAAGTATTAAATGAAGATGGTTTGCGTTATGCTGATGAATTTGTCAAACACAAAATTTTAGATGCGATTGGTGATTTATATTTATTAGGACACAGTTTAATTGGCGAGTTTCAAGGCTATAAATCAGGGCATTCTTTAAATAATAAATTATTACGCGCCTTATTGGATGACAAAGAAGCGTGGGAAATTGTCTCTTACAACGAAGATGACAACGCCCCGATTTCTTTTATGCGCTCTGCACAAAATCAAGCCGCAGGTTAAGTTTCTTGAACAAACAAGCTGAGTTTAGAAAAAAACTCAGCTTGTTTTAACAAAGACTTACTCACTCACAGTAGGCAGTTCTTCATCCACTGTCTCAAACGTATTTTTATTCATCCCTGAATAAGCAGGACACCAGCCTGAATAGCCTGTCGCAACTAACACTAAGCCGAGCAATAGCAGGATAATTTTAGCGGTAAAAATAGAAACTAATAACGCCGCTGCCCCTGCCATCATCCGCATTTTGGCTTCTTTCACACCAATATTGTGTTCACACTTTACTAACCGTTTATAATCAAAACTCATTGTAAAACCTCTTGTCAATCATTTAGGAAGATTCCCCATTATAATGGAGAGTTATGTAAATGTTCAGAAAATATAATCCCCATTTCAATTAGCGATAAAAAAATATGGATGTCACGGCATTACTCGATACTTTAAATGATGCGCAACGGCAAGCCGTTTCTGCTCCCCCACACGCCATGTTGATTTTAGCAGGCGCAGGCAGTGGTAAAACGCGGGTTTTAGTGCATAGAATTGCTTGGAAAATTCAGGTCGAAAAATTATCACCCCATAGCATTTTAGCAGTCACGTTTACCAATAAAGCCGCCTTGGAAATGCGGGGGCGAATTGAAACATTGCTACAAATATCGGCGAGTTCAATGTGGGTAGGAACGTTTCATGGGATTGCGCATCGCTTATTGCGCCGTCATGCAACGCAAGCAAACCTGCCTGAAACATTCCAAGTGATGGATTCTGACGACCAATTGCGGGTGATTAAACGGTTATTAAAAGCATTGGAAGTGGATGAAAAAAAATGGTCGCCTCGGCAAGTGCAAAGTTTTATTAATAGCCAAAAAGAAGAAGGCTTACGCGCCAAGCAGCTTGCCGATAATGGCGATTTTTATCAAAAAAATATGTTGCGGTTTTATCGAGATTATGAAGAAATTTGTCATCGCTCAGGTTTGGTGGATTTTTCTGAACTGTTACTGCGTGTTTATGAATTACTGCGTGACAATGCCGATTTACTTGCGCATTATCAAACCCGATTTCGCCAAGTTCATGTGGATGAATTTCAAGATACCAATACTATTCAATATGCGTGGCTGCGTTTATTAACCGATGGCAAAGATAATTTATTTGTGGTGGGAGATGATGACCAGTCTATTTATGGCTGGCGCGGGGCAAAAGTTGAGAATATTCAACGATTTCAAAAGCATTATCCACAGCATCAGGTGATTAAATTAGAGCAGAATTATCGCTCAACAGGGCATATTCTCAACGCCGCTAATGATTTGATTGCGCATAATGAACAGCGGATGGGCAAACAACTTTGGACAAACAGTGGGCAAGGTGAACTTATTTCCCTGTACACCGCATTTAATGAGCAGGATGAGGCGTATTTTGTCGTTGAACAGATTAAAAAATGGCGCGAAGAAGGGGATTTAAAACAGGATGTGGCGATTTTATACCGTTCCAATGCCCAATCGCGTCTGTTTGAAGAGCGGTTAATGAGTGCTGGGATTGCTTATCGCGTGTATGGCGGATTGCGCTTTTTTGAACGAGCAGAAATTAAAAATACCTTGGCGTATTTACGTTTAATGCTAAATCAGCACGATGACCCTTCATTTGAACGAGTAATTAATTTTCCAACGCGTGGCATCGGTTTAAAAACATTAGATGAGATTCGTCTATTAGCTCGCACCCAGCAGCAGTCGTTGTGGCGTTCGGCTATTGCTTTATTGCAGCAAAATAGCCTGTCAGCGCGAGCGGAAAATGCCTTAAAGAGCTTTTTAGTGCTGATTAAAAGTTTAGCCGATACCGCAGAACCGTTGCCGCTGCATGAAAAAGTTAAATTGGTCATTGAGCATAGCGGTTTATTGGCGTTGTATAAAAAAGAAACAGATAATCAAGGGGAAGCGCGGGTTGAAAATTTAGAAGAATTAGTCAATGCAGCGCGTTTGTTTGATTATCCAATGGAGAGTGAAGAAAAATTAAGCGAACTGGCTCTGTTTTTAGCCCACGCTTCGTTAGAAGCAGGTGAAATGCAGGCAGGTGAGGGCGAAAATTATGTGCAGTTAATGACACTGCATACGTCAAAAGGGCTAGAATTTAAAAAAGTGTTCTTGGTTGGATTGGAAGAGGGGTTATTTCCTTCAGAGCAGTCGCTTTATAATCCAGAACGCTTGGAAGAAGAACGCCGGTTGTGTTATGTTGGGGTTACTCGCGCTATGCAACAGTTGTTTATCAGTCACGCCGAATCACGGCGTTTATACGGACAAGAAAATTATCCGCAACCCTCGCGTTTTTTACGCGAAATTCCCTCTGAATTGATGCAAGATATTAGAATTCGCACCCCCATTACTCGCCCTGCGACAGTTGCTAGAACTAAAGCTGCCGACAGCCTAAAAACCAACACTTATAAAGCTGGGCAGAAGGTCAGCCATACTAAATTTGGGCTTGGTATCGTCCTGCAAACTGAAGGTGAAGGCACACAGGAAAAAATCCAAGTCAACTTTAAAACCGAAGGAATGAAGTGGTTGATGTTAGCTTACGCTAAATTGGATATTCTTAGCTAACAAACAAAATTAAGGAAATACCGCCCCAGTATTGATGCCATGATTGGTATCCAGGTCGTATTGCTTATTTTTAGCGATATACTCGTCAATGATACCGTGTGCTAGCGCGTTTGCCTGTTTTTCTAAAAGAGCGCAACTAGCCGCACTATCCATAGTCAATAGTGCCTCTTCTATAACGTTGGCGGCTTGGATGCCAAAATCACGATGCCCGTTTTCATGGGCGATAAGTGCTTGATAATAAGATTGCCAGCGTTGTTTTGCCTCTTGATTTGCCTTGCTACGGCTGGCAAGTTTAGGTAAGGTAAATTTAATCGCAACATCAACCTTGGCGCGGGTTAAAGTGCATTGTGCGGGGCTTTCTTTCCAGTAAAAGTGCCAGTTTATCCACCATTTTGTATAAGCATCATAGTCACCACTGCGTTTGCTGTTCATGTCTTGACGAATCGCTCGCGCTGTTTTGCCATCCACCTCATAATAATGGGTTTCGCTCTGAATATTCGGTTCTGCCCGTGCGATAGAAAAAAGGCTTGTGAGTAGCGCAATAGCAAGAAATTTAAACATAGGTTAAAGTCCACCTTTCCAAAATGAAACAGTGGGCAATCACCCACTGTTTGTTTTATTACGCGCTAGCAACCGCTGCACATTCTGCAATCAAGTCATCTAACAATTTAACCGCCGTTTTCGCTTCAGTTTTGATTTCTTGTAAAAAATCCATCTCACTTTTAGAAACCGCGCCATCAACTAAAATTTGCTCACGCAAAATTTCAACTTCTTTTTGTGTAATATGTCCATCGGCTAAAGCAAATGCTTTTGCAACTTTGCGCCATTCTGCCATTGTAATCTCCTGTAAAAAAATAAAAAGACGGTTGTTTACTCAGGACACGCATTGCGTTGCCTTGAGTGATGCTTAGATTAGCACAAAATTATCAGCGCGTATTTAACCGTTAAAAATAGATTGAATCCTTTTAGTTCAGAGCAACGCATAGCGACCCCGCCTTAACTGGGCTAAAATAGGCGGATTTTTATTGCAAAGAGTGAAAAATGAACAATCCTCGTGTCGGTTTTATCAGTTTAGGCTGCCCTAAGGCATTGGTTGATAGTGAACGCATCATCACCCGCTTACGCTCAGAAGGGTATGCTGTCTCAGCCACTTACCAAGAAGCCGATTTAGTTATCGTCAATACCTGCGGTTTTATTGATGCGGCGGTAGAAGAATCTTTAGATAGCATTGGAGAGGCTTTAGCAGAAAATGGCAAGGTGATTGTGACAGGCTGTTTAGGGATGCGTGAGGCTGAAATTCGGGAAAAACACCCGCAAGTTTTAAAAGTCACAGGGGCGCACGCTTTGGAAGAAGTGGTGAGCGCGGTGCATGAGTATTTACCCGCACCGCATCAGCCATTTTTAGATTTAGTTCCACCACAAGGCATAAAACTAACACCAACGCATTATGCGTATTTAAAGATTTCCGAAGGCTGTAATCACCGTTGCACTTTTTGCATTATTCCCTCTATGCGCGGCGATTTAGTCAGCCGTCCTGTGGATGAGGTGTTATTGGAAGCTCAACAATTAGCTGCCGCAGGGGTGAAAGAGTTATTAGTTGTTTCGCAGGACACCAGTGCCTATGGTTTGGATTTAAATTATGAATCGCGTTCTTGGCAAGGGCAATCCGTGAGAACACGCTTTTATGAATTAGCTCAAGCTTTGGGCGAGTTGGGCGTTTGGGTACGCCTACATTATGTTTATCCTTATCCGCACGTTGATGAGGTGATTCCCTTAATGGCGGCGGGAAAAATTTTGCCCTATTTAGACATTCCGTTTCAACACGCTAGCCGTCGAATTTTAAAATTAATGAAACGCCCTGCTGCGGCGGAAAATAATTTAGAGCGCATTAAAGCATGGCGAGCGATTTGTCCTGATTTAATTATCCGCAGCACTTTTATTGTGGGTTTTCCGGGTGAAACGGAAGCCGAGTTTGAGGAACTACTGGATTTTTTAACCCAAGCACAATTGGATAGAGTCGGTTGTTTTGCTTATTCGCCAGTAAAAGGTGCGGTGGCAAATGACTTGCCTGAGCAAATTCCAGAGGCTGTTAAACAAGAGCGTTTGGCACGGTTTATGGCACATCAGGCGCAAATCAGTGCAGAACGGTTGCAGCAACGGATTGGTAGAATTGAAACGGTTTTAATTGATGAAGTGGTAGCAGAAGGGGCGGTTGCCAGAACAAGAGCCGACGCACCTGAAATTGATGGGCAGTTATTTATTGATGGCGCAACGCATTTGCAAGTTGGGGATTTTGTGACCGTCGAAATAGAGGAGGCGGACGAATACGATTTGTGGGGGCGGTTAATCTAACACAAATAAAAATGCCATACTGCTCAAAGAACAGTATGGCACTTTGTTAAACTAAAATCGTAAGGCTTATAAAGGCGTTACGTTTTCAGCTTGTGGACCTTTTTGACCTTGGGTAACTTCCATAGACACTTTTTGTCCTTCTTGCAAGGTTTTACGACCACTACCGTTAATCGCGCTGTGATGTACGAATACATCTTTGCCGCCTGATTGTTCAACGAAACCAAAACCTTTTTCGTCATTAAACCACTTAACAGTACCTTCAACTAAATTTGACATTTTTTCTTCTCTTACTTTGGATGTTAATTTTCACTAACGTTATAGATAATACATTTATTAATAGAGCGGGTACTGGAAAACGATTTACTTTTTTTCGATCTTTCTAGGTTATCACCATTACTTAACGTAACACTGGCAAACAACCTTTTTTCTTACCTTGCTGTATTGCAGGCTATTCTACACGGTAATAGCAATAAAATAAATAAAAGGGATTGATTTTAGCTGTTAATTGTTTTTTTGCCCCGTAATAAAGTGATATTTTAAAAATAACTCCTTGTTAATTAAGCTATTTTTTAAATAAAATTGGTCATGTATAAATAATTTTAACAACGGCAAAAACAGCCGTTACAATGGTTAATAATTGCGCTTTATGTCGTGTTAAAATAATTAAACGGCTTAAGGTTATAGGAAAATACGGTGTCAAAAATTTACTTTTTATTTTTTACGGCTTTTTTAGTTTGTTCAACATCGGTCAGCCACGCACAAGATGCACCTGCGGGTAAAAATTGCAGTGGATTAGGGACTAAACAAATTGTGGCAGGTGTTGAAGTGGTGCAGTTATACGAAATTGCCTATCACGCACGGGTTGATACGGGGGCAAACACCAGTTCATTGAATGCTTATGATTTTTATATTGAAAAAGAACAGTCCCAACCCAGTGCCAACATTGGAAAATGGCTGCATTTTACAACCGAAAATGAGGACGGTGAGAGCAAACAGCTGGTAGCAAAAATTGTGAAAACAGAAACCGTGCGAAATGCCCAAGGGGCTGAATCACGCTATGTGGTCTTGCTGCCGATTCGTTGGCAAGGGCAAGAGAAAATGATTGAGGTCAATTTGCGCAACCGTGAAAGGATGCAGTTTGCTTTGCTATTGGGTAGAAATTGGCTGAAAAATGATTTTGTAGTGGATGTGGATAAAGAACGGTAGGTTGTTAAAACCGTTGCTTTATTGCGAAATTTTTATCACAACTGGCAAAATTCATGCCGCGAATGCAGGGTTTGCCGCCGCATTGCAGCCGATTATAGGTAATTCGGTTTTGCGCAGTGTTCATCGTGTGATTTCTGTTGTTAAGGTTGTGGGCAATTATTGCAACGCACCCAACTCGCCCTATTTCAATTTCCCAAGGTTTTGATAAATATTACGCCGATGTCCGATACGGATAATTTCGATTTTTAGCACATTATCTTCTATGGAATAAATCACCCGATAATCCGCGACACGAACCCGATAAAAATTTTCCATGCCTTGCAGTTTTTTGCAAGTGAGCGGGCGCGGATTTTCAGCCAGCAAGTCAATTTGTTCCAACAAGCGTTTAATCATGGTTTTATCGAGTTTTTTTAATTCCTTTTTAGCGGACTCTTTCCAGTGAATTTTATAACAACCCATCGTTTGCCAACTCCATTAACAAATCGTCGTGCGAGGTGGTGGCTTCGTTTTTACGCGCAGCGATGGCAATTAAATCTTCCAAATCCTCCATCAGTTCCATAAATTGCTCAATCGGTAACATGACGGCAGTTTTTTCGCCTTGCGGGTTGGTGATGTAGTTTAAATGCAGGTTGTGAATGTCTATCATGGTGAAATTCCTGTGGTTAAGTTTGTGGGCGGTTATTTCAAATTATCCAACCAGCTTTGCTTTCATAAATGCCCTTCATAAATATCGGCAATGGGAAAACAAAGCTCATAATCATTCCAATCACTATCGCCATCACGCACCGTAAAATTTCTAAATTGGTTTAAATCCAGATATTTTTTCAGCATTGGATTTTTCGCCTGTTTTAAAAACGGTTCAAAATCAATAATGGTTTGTGTTTCATCATTAAATTCAAATTCAATTTGATAGTTTTTTAAATAACGGGCAGCAGTAATTTCAAGATAGCAACTGGTAACGGTATTCATCTTTTTATATCGCGGTAAAAGTTTTCATGTGAGCCTATAGCTTCTAAAGAGACCAAGCGTACCTCATCATCTACGGTGTAACCTAGTAAATAAAGCTGTCCATTGCTACGAAATTTATAAACGCGCAGCAGAGCCAAATCAGCTTTTTTACGTTCACCCAATTCTGGCTTATCTGCAATGGTGAAAATGGCTTGGTCAACATCAGCAATGTTATTGTTGTGGAGTTTTTTGTATTGGCGAGCAAAGCGGCGAGTTTGTAAAACGCGGTAGCTCATACCTGATGACTCCTTGGCACAAAAGGCTTAAGGTCATGGTGCGGTTCAGCAAGTGATAACAGGGATTCGGCAATAAAATTAACTGGTAAGTCAGGGTTTTCTAAAGCGGCACGTCCTACTCGCGCCCAAAATTCGATTTGCTGCGCCACAGAGCGGTGGCTTAATGCCGCATCGTGTTGGGCTTGTTGATAGAGATTGGCTTCAATGGGAATAGTTGTGGAGAGTGTCATGATTAAACGTCCTCGTGGGTTAAATTTTCTGAGTTTGTGGGCGATTGTTTAACCTTCTGTATTTTTTACGCAACGGCAAACTCTGTAAATTGCCTTTTATAAGCAGATTGAAAACCCAATACAATCCATTCTTTAGGAATACCCAGTTTGACTAATTCCTGTGCAATATCCAATTCAGTGCCGTTGTGTTGTATCCAAATTTTGTCATTTTTAATATCCAGATGTAACACGCAACCCTGCACGCGGCGGTTATTTTTCCAACCGACTTGGGTGATTTGATAGTGGTCATGTTCGGTATCAATCAGGATTTGGCTTTCAATTTCATTCGATGGCGGGGCAATGGTTTCAAGCAGTTGTTTAATTTTGTCACGATAGCTGTTTAGGGTATCCATTGGATTAACTCCTCTGTTTCAGGTTGATAAATGACCAAGCGGATGTATAAAGGGTCGGCGGTAATTATCCAATGGTCTTTTATCAGGGCGTGTTTAACAATGTCGTGGAAAGTGTCTTTTGCTGACATGCTGTGATTCCTGTTTGTTAAGTTTGTGGCGGTTATGGCAACATAGCTAACTAGCTTTGCACTTTAGCTATTTCAACATTGGCTTCGCCTGCTAAATCCAATACAGTGCTAATTAATTGTTTATTAAGGTAAAGTTCCGATTTTTCTAAAATGGTTAAAAAGGGGGTAATTTCTGCAATCAAGCCTTTTTGTTTAGCGACCAGCAACACGCCTAATGAACCGATAGTGCTAATTTGATTCAGTTTAGCAATATTACGCCCGCGCTTATCATCAATCAGCAGTTTATCTGCCTGAATTTGTTTATATAAAACCATTGCTTCTGTTTCACCGGCATCGGCAAAGCCGTCTAAAAACACAAAGTTTTTTAAATCCACTTGACGGACTTTGTTTTGCAAATAGGTTTTGAGTTGTCGAGCTTGCGGTTTATTCGGTTGTGTAGCTTCATCATAAACAGTTTTTGGCACAACGACATCGCTAAAAAGCTGTTCTAGCAATTCCAAACGATGACAAGTTGCTAAGGCAATCAGCGCGGAGGTATCGGCAACTAAAATCATAGTGACATCATAGCGGCTAATTCTTGCTGTAATTCTTCTTTGCTGATATTGATAACTGGCACTTCATTTTTTTTACATTCCGCGATAAAGCTGTAAATGTCCATTGCTGCCAGTTCTGCTGCT
>Ga0316608_1000491_pt1 | contig 18638 bp, 26 predicted proteins | sample MIS2016152B_MG_FD_207673 | JGI IMG/M metagenome (GOLD analysis project Ga0316608, IMG submission 207673) | Microbial mat bacterial communities from Middle Island sinkhole, Lake Huron, Michigan, United States - MIS.2016.152B | ecosystem: Environmental > Aquatic > Freshwater > Lake > Sediment...
AGCCAGCGTGGCGTCTATTCCCCGTCCTCAAACCTCTTCACCCACCCCCGCACCGCCTAAACCGGTACCGCCTAAACCTACACTTGTCCCCCCTGCAAAGGCCTTAAGTGTATCCGCACAGTCCGCGAATACAGGATTGGATGCTTTACTAAAAGACAAAAGAGTGCTTATTGGTGGGGGAGTCGCAGGAGTGCTACTCTTAGTACTTTTGGTAAGGAAATAACTCATGGAAAATTTAGCCGTTTCTACCAATAAATTCATCTTGCAGCATATCGTTACAGCCCCTCTCGAAAATAGGATGAAAGAGGTTTGTAGCCTGCGGGGGGTCATATATAACCCCCGAATTTTAGAGGACTTAAGGACTTGGAAAGCTGAATTTTCGTTGGCTTTTGGCTCCGGGAAAATTAGATACTCACACTTAAAAATTAGTTGTGTGGAAAGCTTTCTGATATTGCCTAATTATATCCTTGCGATTGCTAAGGTGATTACGCTCCCGGAGGAGTTAAGGAATACGGATGAGCGGAAGAAATGGCTAAAAAACTTTAAACGTATTCTACGAACAGTCGAAAAGAAGCACTCACGAGAATACGATTGGACGCAAACTGTTCGTAAGGTTTGGGCTTTACGAACTTAGATATGATATTATAAAGTAGAGCAGATGACGCTCGCATAAGGAGGAAATATGATAGGATTTGGAGATTTTGGTGCCCGTATAGCTGTGAGTTCTAATGGAAAAAGATGTAAAGCTCGTCAAGGGCACAAAATTAAGAGGGCTAGAAAAGGATCTAGAAAAGCTTCCCAGTTGTTCGGGGGGCTTCCTAAACCTTTACGCTTCATGCAAAAAAATGTATGGTCTCAGAATGTTGTAGAAGAATTAATTCCGGGGGCTTGGTTAAAGGCTCTTATAAGATTTGATGCTGCCTACAACCGTGTGAATCCTAAGTTTTTAATCAAAGGAAAATTAACTTCTGATGGTATTGCGCATCTTAAAGCCTTAAAGGATGAGATTAAAGAGGACAAGAAATATTTAAAAATTGTAAGGTATGCATTGAGTAAAGAGTATACTCCTCAAGGCTTAGCCTCAAAATTTGCAGTATCTGTTATTCGTCCGCCTGTTTCTGCTTCAAAACCCCAAGAAACCAAAATTGCGGTAGCTCCTAATAAAGCCCTCCCTGTGGTTGTGAAAAAAGAAGAGGTTGCAAAGTCTTCAGAGCCTAAAGCAATCAGCACCGAAGAAACCGCAATAAGTGGTTACGGATATGTGGCAAGGGGTAATGAAGCCATCGAGGCTCAATTGTACGATGGCATTGAAATGTATGAAGAAGGTGCTTTAGAGGGTATCGTGGATACGATCTCTTCAAAGACTCCTTGGATTGTGGGAGGAGCCTTAGCAGCTTTTGTGTATGCCTCATATAAATACAAGTGGTACTATCTTATGCTTCCGTGGGGCACAGGAATCGCAGAAGCGGTTCATGATGCCGAGCGTGCTAAGAAACTTAGTAAAGAAAAAGAACAGGAAAAAGAACAGGAGAAATAAGAAATGGGGCTATTAGATAGATGTATTTATGCGGTGTCAATAGCTCTAGGTCTTGCTACGCTTGTTACTTTTCTTGAACCAACCGAGGCATCAGAGAGTTTAGATGATACTTCCGCAAAAGAAGAAGGGTGAAAGTATGTATACAAAACAAGACGAGTTAACATTTATGCTAACTCTACAAAAAGAACTAGCAGCAAGGGGTCTACAAATGACTCCTGAACAAAAAGATCGCTTAACAAAGATTCAAGAGGAATTGGGCCAAAGTGTGGCTCTTAGCGGTGAATGCACCGCTTTGGCTCGCCCACTTCCAACTTACATCGTTCAAAATCGTCCTGAAGGATTAGCAGGAGTGGTGGATATCGTTTCTACCCAGTTGCGATCGAATCCGTGGTTAGCAGTAGCTGCGGGTGCTGCAGGAGCTTATTTCCTTAAGCAATGGTGGGATGCGAAAAAACTTCGTGCAAACCCCTATCCTGCAGATGATGGGGATGAGTGGGAGTACGACGAAGACGAAGGCGAAGGCGAAGACGAAGACGAAGAATATGAAGGCGAGGAGGACGAGGACGAAGACGAAGAGTACCCTCAAACGAAGAAAAAAAAGCATCCTTGGACTTCAGAGGATGAAGAAGAATTTGACGAAAATGACTTTGAAGAAGACGATTACGACGAGTAATAAAGATCGGAGGGTTTATGGAAATAAATGAAGCTAAAGCTAAAGAAATTGAATTAGCATTGAATACCCAAGCGATCAATAGTGCTCTTTCGGTGATGCCCTCCTCGGCAAGGAAGCAAACCTATTTAGCGAATAAAGCGGAGTATGAAGTTTGGTATGCGAAGTACTTTAAGCCCATTCAAGACTTATATTACCGCTTTGTAGGAAGCTCTTCTTCTCAAGAGTATGGACTTCTTCCACTTGTACCCATTGCTATTGCGGTAGGGAGTGTATCAGTGGCGGCTGCGGTTAAATGGTATACCGAGTCGTTGAATTTAGCTACCACTCGCCAAGCCGAATTTAAGCAGCTAGTATTATCGGACCCCTCTTTCTCCTCGGACCAAAAGGCTCAGCTTCTTGCATCGAGTGGGGGAACCCTAGACCAAGTTTCAACTTTGGTAGGCACCGCAACTAAGGCTATGATAGTTGTGGGCTTAGGTGCTGGGGGCTACATACTTTATCAAAAGTTTGGTAAAAAGTTGTTAGCTAAAATGAAGGAGTAACGTCAAAATGCAGTTAGTAAAATCTATCTCTGGAGCAACCGTATCCGCAAGTGGCGTGCAACTTGCTATCGCTTTTTCCGCGTGGTATGCAAGTGCAGACGCCATAAAGAAGCAGACGGAGATCTTAAAGATTCAAACTTTGCTACCTGTATTTGTGGGTTCAATTGTATTCTTGGTAGCTGTGGGAGGACTGAAAAGTGGCAAGTGACTATATTGTATACGCGAAGTGGGCAGAAAATCTCCGTAGCAAGAATGCAAAAGAGCGTACCCAAGTGGCTTCAACGCTCGTGGAAATTGCGGAGGAGATTAAGAACAAACAAATCATTGGATTGAGCCCTGTCCTACACTTGTTTCCTGTCAACAAAAAAGGGTCTTTTTGCTACCTTATGAAGGAGCCTACCCTACTTATGAAGATTTCCCATCTTCCTGTCCTTGTGCAAATGGGGACTAAAAAAATATCCACAACGGAATACGAGGATGTGGATGTGGTCTCTGCTTACCAAGAAATTGGGATGCCATGCTGGGGAGATTATATGGAGGTTATGGGCAAAAAAGAGAAGCTAGAGTGGCGAGATCTCTGCATAAAATCCCTTACCACGTATCAAAAAAAATCTAAGGGGAAGTGGCTGAGTGATGTGCTACAAGATGAGAGAAAAGTAGAGTTTATGGGGATCTCACGATTCGTCTCCTATTTTAAGCTAAGGGGGAGCACTGATGAACTTGCGGAGTGGGTACACCCCTTCGGCACCCCCGCAGCTATTTTTAGGCTAAAAGAAGATGGTAGCATTTTATACGTATCAGCTGGTATGCGATTTAACGCAACAGTGCTACAAGAATCCGACGATTACAGAAGAACAGTTATAGGTATCACGGGTTAACAAGGAGTATAAGCATGCGACAAGCAAATCCAAAAGTTTTTTCCTACTCTCAAAGAATAGATAAAAAAACGAATCCCATCCTTACATTGGTAGAGATGGATAGATTTAAAGATAAAATTAAAGAGCTTCTGGGACAGTCTCAACAGTTTGCAAGTATTGGGCAACAAGAGGGCGCCCGCAAGGCGTACGAGTTGGCTAAAGTACTCTCAAGGAAGTATCTGGATCACTTCCCCTATTCCTACGCTTGGGGTCTCGCAAGAGGTCTTTATCAAGGTGCTAAAGGTAATATAAGGGGAGGTAAGGTCCAGAGGAATCCCAAGTTGAATAACACAAAAACAACGATAAAGGGTACATGGGGGGGTCAAAGTATAGATATTACACCCGAGGATTCCAAGCTTTTAATGGCGAATGGGAGCTTAGAAAAGGTGTCCGAAGAAGCGAAAGTGAGGTATCCCGGGTTGACGTATTCTATGTTTATGTCGGAACTAAGTTTTAAAGTAAATCGGGTTTTAGATTTAATAGCCTCCGTTCCCCCCAAAAAAAAGGCAACTGCATCCTCAAGCACTATTACATCCCCAACCACTATTACATCCCCAACCACTATTACCTCCTCAAGCACTATTATATCCCCAACCACTATTACCTCCCCAACCACTATTACATCTCCAACCCCTTTAGTCTCTTCAACTTCTTTTATCCGATTGTTTAATGATGGGACCCTATTGGACCTTCCGGAGCAGGAGTTCTTCTCAGAATGTGAGTTTTTTATGGCTCAAGAACATATTTTTCCATGGGAAGCCGCGGAGTTTCCTGTGGGAGTGTGGAAGAAGGAGTATATGGAAAAAGTAGCGGGGGCTACACAAGTAGAGGTTGAAAATTTGAAGAGATTAGTTACTCAAATCTCACCAACTTTTAGCACCTTAGAAGGGAAAATTAAAGATCTACTAGTGAATAAGTCTATTAAACAACTCTCCATTTTAGATAAGGACTTCTTAAATACCCATGTGAAGCTTGTAAACAAAATAAAAAAAGAGCTGATGACCGGAAATATGACTTTGAAATAACTTTTTAAAAGTGTGATAATATGAACTTAAGGGGTCTGAAATGACATTACCCTAGATAAAATTATCTAGTAAAACACTTAGCAAATTTTCTTGTTTGTTTAGTGTTTTTTGTTGTTTTGGCCCGTGAAAAGGAGTGAGTGATGGACGTACAATTCGTGTTCGGAAATCCAAAAGGAGGAGGAACCATGGCAAAGAAGAAAAAGCATAAAGCCAACTCAGCGATTGGGTTGGACCTTGCGATGCAAGAGTTAAGAAGCAAGAAGAAAGCACCTAAAAAGGCTGCTTCGAAAGCGGTTAAAAAGGTAGCTAAGAAAAAATCGAATCCAAAGGTTTATAGTTACTCTCAAAAGATTGATAAGAAGTCTCCGATGGTATTAACTTCCGCGGAGATGACAAATATTAAAAATAAAATTGAGGGAGCTTTAAGAGAAGCTCAACAGCTATCCAGTATTGGCCAAGGTGAGGGCGCTTCGAAGGCCATGGCTGAAGCTAAACAGCTACGAGCTCTTTACCAAAAGCATCTCCCAGTGTCTAAGGCTTGGGAACTAGCCGAAGGGGTTACTGAGGTATGGAACGGCAAGGAATATACCTCGGGTACTGCAATAGGTCCTACTACCGATGCTATCACGATACATGATACCGAGGGTCGTAAGTACTTAGAGATAATGAATAACGAGGACGTTGTGTATCCATGGGAGACCGTGGAAGGTGCCCCCTTAAAGACCCCCGTGAAAATTGAAGCAGCAGAAATACCAAATTTCATTGAAAGAACAGGGACGGATATTGCTAGGGAGATTGAGGGTCTTGACAAGCTGTTTAAATCTCAAGCCCCCGTCATACATACTTTAGAGGGTGAAATCACAAAGATTCTTGGGAAGTCTGAACAACTTATTACAATGATGGATCGGGAAATTCTCAATGCTAACAAAAAGTTAGTGGCTAAAATTAAAAAAGATTTGATGACTCCTGATGTTTCAGTAGGAGCTACAAGTCGCAGACGTAACCCAACAGGAGAGGACATGGAAATCTTGGCAAACCCGAAGAAGAAAAAGAAGAAGAAAAAAGTTGCAAGCAAAAAAGTTGCAGGCAAAAAAGTGGCTAAAAAGGTTTCCAAGAAGAAGAAAAAAGGAGTTAAGAAAATGAATGCGAATCCTATCAAGAAGAAAAAAGCTAAAAAAGCGGCAAGTAAAAAAGTAATTAAGAGTAAAAAACGTAAATCCGGTGCTAAACGCCGTAGCAACCCAATCGCCTTAACTCAAAACATCCCTGGCATTGACCTTCAAACACAAGAAGTTATTACGATGGCTGCTGTAGGTATGTCTTACGGTACTGTTTCTGCTGGCGTTACAGCTCTTGCACAAAAATTATTTAAGTTGGACTTAACAAAAATGCCAATCGTACAAGCTATGATTCCTGCCATTGCGGGTATTGGGCTTACTTTCGTGGCTAAGAAAGTAAAAGATCAACCAATGGGTAAATGGGTTGAGCTGTATGCAAAGTATATGGTAGCTGCGGGAGTTCTTTCTTTTTCTGCTTCCATCCCTCAAATGATCGGACGTAAAGCACTATCTGGAAATGTAGGCACTTATGATGGAAATGTAGGAACTTATGATGGATTACTTGATAACACCGAATTTGGATTCGCAAATGATGATTTCGGCGCACTTGTGACTTCCAAAGGTGATGCCGATTTCGGCGCACTTGTGACTTCCAAAGGTGATGCCGATTTCGGCGCACTTGTAACCTCTAAAGGCGATGCGGACTTCGGCACTGAAGGCGGATACCTGTATGACGATGGTTCATATGGGGAAGAGGAATTTGAAGGCGAAGAAGAATTCGAAGGCGAAGAAGAATTCGAAGGCGAAGAAGAATTCGAAGACTACGATTATGGCTATGATGAAGAGGCCATGTCGGGTGAAGAATCTTTAGTTTAAAACTGTGGTATACTAGCAATTGAGGTGGTAAGCCTTACCGCCTCTCAAAAACCATTTATGGTTAATCTTTTAAGGAGGTTTTTTTATGACACGAGTGAAACTCGCTGACGGAAAACTCCGAGACGAAGTGCGCCAACCAATGTACGATACAATCGTAATTCTTGGTGGTCAATCTCCAATCGGAATCCACACATTTTTCTCTGCTGTGCAGGGCAAATCTATTAACGCTACGAATCTACGTCAAAATAATATGATGGAATCTGGCGTTTCTTACCGTGTTCAAGGGATGGGCTTAGACGCTCAAAACTTGAATGTGCAAAATATTGATGTTCTTTCATTAATTATGAAAGCTTCAGGTTTGAAATTCAGAATTGGCGAAAAAGTATACTTTACAGCCAACTTAAATCAAGTTTGTGGCCGTGTAGACACTGTTATGAGTGCTTGCCCTGGCTCAAACGCTACTTTAGTTGAAAAAGCTTTTGGTCACCTTGGTGCACCTTCAGTTGCTCAAATCGCATTTAAAGGTCAATATGCTATTGATATTGCACCTCTTCAATCATTCGCAGTTGACATGGAAGTATCTTCTGATGCTACATACGGCTTAAGCGGGGGCCTTGTTGCTCGTGCTACTCCTGCGGCAAACACCAAAGTGGAATTCACATTGAGCTTAAAAGGCTTAATGCGTAGACCAGTACAATAAGAAAGGGATTAGCTATGACAAAATTACAAAAATCCCAAATCCGTGGTGCGGTACAAGTCCTTTCTCAAGCTCCTGCCGGTGCAGTTGCGAACGAGCGCTTAGTGTCCAATCCAAATGCAACTCGTATGAAGCTAAAAGATGGCGAAGTACGTGATGAAGTAGCTCAAAACTTGTACGATACGATCAACTTTGCTGTTGGTCAAAATCCTATTGGTATCCACAGCTTCTTCTCCTCTGTGCAAGGCAAACCAAGCTCTGCTACAAACCTCCGCCAAAACAACATGCTTGAATCTGCGGTATCTTTCCGTGTTACAGGTATGTCTTTAGAAGGTATGAGCGAAGATTTCGCAAACTGGCGTGTTCTCCCTCTAATCATGAAGGCTTCTGGCATTCGTTTTAGAATCGGTGAAAAAGAATACTTCCAATGCCCAGCGTACATGGTAGGCGGCCGTTTTGATGTTGCGTTTGAACGCACTCAAAATGTAGCAACTGCTGATACTGCTGCTTCATTGTTAGTGTATCAACGTTATGGTGCTTCTGCTGCTTCTTCTATCGTTTTCGGTGGAAAGCACGCTTTAGACATCGCTCCTCTTCAATCATTCCGTGTAGACATGGAAGTAAGCTCTAACGCAATTTACGGCTTATCAACTACACACGTAGTAGATGCTGCAAATACAGTAGAACTTACAGCGGCAACTCCTGCTACAAACCCAGTAGCTCTTATGTTTGTACTTAAAGGCTTGCAACGCCGTCCGGTACAATAATAGGAATACTCTGCAAATTGTGAGAGTACCAAGGTACTCTTGCGGTAAGCTCCTAAACTACGAAGCCTCGCTTTTTAAGCGGGGCTTTTTTTAATAAGTGGGATGAGATTTTTAACAGATAAATTTGCAGTAGTTACACTTGGTTATCCTCATTTTCGACTTCCCCAAAAAGTTTTGCTTCCGCCCTCGGTACAAACCTAAAAATGGCTTCGAGTATTTCCATACGAGGGTCATCGACGGGCAGTATTTCGTATTCGGTATTCAATTTATCTCGGAGCCAATCCTCTATGGGAAAAGGCCTTATGTACTTCTCGTATTTTTCTCTTACTTTGGTGAGAACTTCTTTAGCCGCAAAGGTTTTTACAACAATTCTCACTCGATATTCTTTTTTGTCTTCGGGGTAGAAGACGACCATCTTGGGAAAATCGTAAGACCGTTCCATCCCAATTTTGTGCTTAGTGAGAACTCTGTTTAGCCCCGCCTCGCTGGTCTCCGGGAGACTTGCGAGAGATTTTAACATCGAGACCTTTTTTTCCCATTCTTCCAATGACACCTCAAGCATTTTTTCATACTCCTGTTTTATTGTTAACTACTACTTTTAAGCATAACACACCTGAAAATTCATGTAAACGGGGATGGTGGGTTTTATTTTCTTAAATCCATTGACGCTTTAGAATTAGTTGTGATAAGATGAACTTAGAAGTCTTTTAAACCGCCAATCTCTTGAAAGGAGAATTACATCATGGCTAAGAAACCAGCAAAGAAGCAAGAAACTGTAACCGCGAACCAATTGGCATCAGCAGTAGCAGAACGCATGGATTTGACTAAAAAACAAGCTCAAGGAATCCTCAATGCCTTTTACGAAGAGATTATTGAGAATCTACAAGCAGGAAGCAAAGTTCGCACAGGCTTAGGCATTTTTCAAATTAAGAAACGTGCAAAGCGCAAGGGTCGCAATCCTCAGACTGGTGAAGAAATCAGTATACCAGCCAAAACTGTTCCAAAATTTAGCTTCGCGAAGCCTATTAAAGACCTCGTAAAGTAAGAAGGAGATCCCATGGAAGAGATCGATATTGAAAAATTAAAGCAGGTCCTTCCCGAGTCATTACTTCCAGGAAATGTAGGAAAAGACTTAACCCGAGTGGTTTGGCCTTTTCGCTACGTGGTTGAATTTGATTTAGGGGATAACCCTGTCATCAATAATAGCTTTACCTCTATTCAGCAGGTCCATATTGGAGCCGAGGCGGGGTTTTTATTATTAGGGATTAAGCGCACAGCTTATGAAAATTCTGATTCAGGAGACTTGGCCCCGTTAGGATTGAGAATTACGGATCGACAATCTACAAGGCAATTCATGAATGATTTTATTCCTATTCAAGCGATTGCGAATGATATTCACAGTACGCATTTTGAGTCTCCCATGCTATTTTGGCCTAATGCGCTCATAGAGATAGAGCTAGGCAATCGTTGGATTCCATCGGGGTCCTCTGTGAGTACCAATGGTTCCGGGAAGCATACTTTTGTATTGACAGGCTACCGAATCAGAACGAATGATTTAATCAATCGTCAGCAACCAGCTGGGGGGTATTAACATGAGAACAAATTCCAACGGAAAAATGATAGAGAATACTAACAAAAGAGTAGAAACTATTATTAAAACTCAAGATTATTTACCATCGGTGTTAAGAGCGAGCAACTTAGGCTCCCTCGCTGAAGTCTTTTGGCCTTTCTTTTTTGTGACTCAACCTGTGATTGTGAGTCCCGGTGCGGTTCAAAATACGAGTATTACCATTACCCAAGAAGCGGGTTTTATTTGGAAGAAAACGAGTATTTGTTGCTTTTTGCGAGAAGATACAATGGGTAGCTTTAGCTACTCCTACATCAATCGTGATGCGGCGGATTATAACGCGGCACATATGACGGGGCTCACGTGGATGCTGAGAGACACAAGTTCCTCAAGGGAGTTTTCAAACTTGCCAGAGCCCTGTGATACGTTAGGAAATGCAGATTTCCCCGAAGTCTTGCCTACTCCTGTGATGCTAAGACCAAACGGAACGTATGAAATCATCTTTCAAAATGATCACCCTACCCACGTTTATATGCCACAAATCACCTTTTTTGGGTATAGACTACGTTCCGGTGGGCTCGCAACGCTACATAAAGCACTAGGGGGTTGAAATGGATGAGCGATTCCCAGACTATGTAAAATCCGCAATGGGGCGCAATCCTGGGAACCCCGAGCCACGTTTAGTACCAGAGGACGTGCCCGCGGGCAAATCGGTTGTGTTATTACAAGACTGTGGGGCCGTTAGTGCAGGAGGCTCCCTTGAACTCTTTCGGGGGTGGACGTGCCCGGACGGATTGAACTTTAAGATTCTAAAGTACATGCCGTACCTGTATTACACAGCGGCCTCCTATAATCCCAACTTTGCGGAGGGAGGTCTGGAGGCTGTGAGGAAGCTAAAATTTACTTTTCAAGGGGGAATCTTCAAGAATATTGGGATGCCGAGTATTTCCGATCCTAAAATCCAAGAGTTTTACCTGATGGGTATTGCACCTGTCAATGGAAATCTGGGAAATATGATGTTGTGCCGAGAGGTCTTGCGAACCCGCAGTCCCCTTAAGATCCGAGCCCACAATGCGTTGACGATTCCCGTAGTGATGGGGTTTACCCTATGGGGATGGTTAGACTCAAACCCGGAGTGGTGACATGCCTATTTTTGAACTTATGTGTATGGAATGTGGGAAAGTACAAGAGGTTTTTGCAAAAAAGCCTCCCGTGAAAGAGGATAAGTGTTCTTGTGGGGGCACTTTAAAACCCATTATTTCTTGCCCCGCAGTGAGCTTTGAAAAAAGTTTCATTGCAGTGGAGGGTAAGACTTTTTTTAATTAGGCACCGTTAAACCACACTTCGACGTCTTCAAATATTCCGATATCCTTAAATATTTCTTGTGGTTGCTAGAATTATAAAAAAAAGAAGCCACATAACATGGCTTCTTTCGGTTCCGTTATGAAAAATTCGGCTACCGTCTCTATCTTCGCTAATCCTAGTCTGCCAATAATTCACTTGTAAGTCAAGCCTAAAATTAAATATTTTTTGGTTGACTGCCCAGAAAAAACGTAGTATATTGAAAGTAGAGATAATTTTCATAGTTTAAAGCAAGCTTAATACAGGCTTGCTTTTTTTCGTAGCCTAGAATACAATGTGGTAAACTTCTTATACGAAAGGACCACCGTGTTATGACAGCTCCAAAGATAAAGAATCAGTGTGATATTGAGTGGACGATGCGATACATCTTTAAAGACTTCGCAATGATGGTGTGTACCACCACTGCCAATGTTCGGGGTGTGCCTTTCAGGTATACTCGGGGTAATACTCAAAAAAGAATGATTAAAGGGGTATTACGAAAAGGAGTGGAGAGCATTAAAGACCCCCGTCCCTTAAAGAATTATGTCCTTAAAGTACCCTTGGAGGATTTGAAACTTTATAAATACATCACTTCGGATAACGCAATACTTTTTAAAGTTCTAGATAGATTAGGGTTGAAGTTGAATTTAACGAAAGAATTTAAAAAGCGAGTATTCCGATGGAAAGCGGGGCATAAAATACCCTGTGCGGAATCCATGGAATTGATAATTTCGTATGCTATTAAATATCTAAACGAAGAAGAAGATGATTTATGTGAACAAGATATTTACGCCCTTCGAAATTTGGTTTCCAGGAAGCCTAAAGATCCAAAGCCCTCCATTTAATTTTCTTCAAAACTTTTAGGTTTGCGGGTCCACTTTTTTTCGCCCGCGAAGTAACGTATCTCATGGTGTAAGCCAAGTACTCCTAAAAAATACGATCACTTCATTGTGATAATCTACTTTTAACATCGATTTAAAGAGTATGCAGGGGGTAAGTGACACTTTTAACGTCTTACATTGTAACGGTATGATTTTTGTAAAATTTTTATGACAAATTAGTTTGCGGACCTAGTAGTTGTGATACTTCCCAAAAGAAGTACCCTTAGTCTAATCGTTCCACTAAATCCAGAATCTTTTTCCACATCTCCCAATTAGTAAGTTTTGCGTACTCGGGGTATGCAAGCTGAAAATGTTTATACCTGAGCCATACCTTGGAAGGATCCCTGCCGTGCTGTTGAATCATTTGAAGGATTTCAAGCATCGACTCCTCATTTTCTTGAAACAAAAAAAGGTGAAAAGCAAGCTCGTCTTCGTCTATTAACTTTTTGGCGATTGCGTTAGCACTTCTATTTTTCTTTGCAACATCAACGATAAGCGCTTGAAAAGTCTGCCCCGCAAGGTTTGCAATCATGACCCTCGTTGCCCCACCTCCTAAGATATACTTTCCCTCGTTGTAAACTACCACAGGTAATGGAATTAACTCTTCATTAAGTACAGCTTGAATCAATTTGATGGGCTGTTTTGGGGAACCATAACTGACTGTTTTTTGTACCAACTCGGATAGAGAGGCTACATCAAAGCGCATCTTATTGTCTTTATCCAATGCGTTAGCATCCATAGTTAAAGTGCTATCTGCGTACCTAAACACTTCCTCGGAATCCTTTTCATACTGAAAATGCTTTTGTATTTCATATTCGGTGAATTCAAAGTGTGATAGTTGGTGTCGTGTAGGCATCGTCCACCTAATGGGTGGTAGTATCAAATGCCCGGTAGACCCCAATATATCTTCGGATAGCCTACAATAAGCATACGCGGATTCCGCAAATTGTAGCTTATTATACACCCACATACCCAATGTACCCTCCAGAAATTCTAATTCATCAAGGGCTTCTATTAATTGTGCACAGCTAACCTCATTAAAATACGCCATTTTACCCATTAATCCCATAAAAAGAAACCGTGGAAACCAGTCTTTAGGGGATTGAAGGATGATTTGGGATCGTATTTTTGCCAATGACTGCAATACTTTTGGGAAGGGTATTTTGTAAGATTTGAAGTGTCTTTTTTCTTCTTGGATATCACTTGTTTGCCTAAAATATATGTCTTCTAGTTCGAAAAAAATCATGGGATTTCCTTTCTGCTTGCGAGTATTTTTGCAACATTGGACTTTGACATTCCTGTTTTCCCCGCGATATCCCTAAGTGAGTACCCTTTTTCTCTCATACGAAGTACTTCTTCGGTACACTCGAATACTTGTTTGCGACCCAGCTTAATCCCCTGATCTTTTTTTGACCTCAAGGAAGATTTAACTCTCTCGGAAATTAAGTTTCTCTCCATTTCCGCAAAGGAGGCTAGAAGTTGTGCCACAAATTTCCCCATAGGGGTTGCGTAATCGAGGCTTTCTCGTATTGAGATGATATTGATACCACTCTTGTACATTTTATCTAACAAGGGGATAACCTCGGCCGCTTTCCTACCCAATCTATCGAGAGCCGCTACAATGAGGGTATCCCCCTTCTTTAGACTTTTGATAAGTTCTTCAAGCACCGGACGATCCTTTGCACCCGATGCAATTTCTCGCACAATTTCTGCGGAGGGGAATCGTTTTATAACGTCCCCCGCTTGTGAGTCTAAGTCTTGACCAGTGGTGGATACACGCAAATAGATATATTGTGGCATCAAAAACCCCTCACTGAATCGGTCTGCGAATGAGTCCATTCAAGGTTAACATAAGCCTTAAGTATTGCCCGGCTTTTACGGTTGCAGCGTTAACTTCCGTTGTGAGCATTCCATCTACGGTATGCACATGGGATAACCCATAGGAATAAACCTCCCACTCCACATTGAACGTCTGAAGTGGTGCAATATCCAGCGAATGTGTCTTGAGGTCCGCTTGGATTTCGCAGGTATCCCCGTAGCGCTGATAACAAGCAAATTCATCATCGGATAAACTGAGGTCCACTTGACCCCCAAGTGCTAAGCCTGGGAGTTCTAAATAATCTTTTTCGCCAATTCTAAGCCTAAGGGCACTCGCATTCAACATTAAAGGAAAAGCTCTCCAAGAGTTAAAATCGGGGGTATTACCTTCTAATGTAATATGTTGAATACGGAAAGAGCTTTCCCCTTCTAACATATTATTTTGACGCAGGTTTGTGGCTGATAATGGTTTACCTTGAACACTTGAAAAGAAGCTGTGTATTTGTATAGGGCTTTCTCCACCATTTACTCGTAAGGTGTCGTATAACTGATACGTAGACTCTTGACGTATTTGACCCTCTTTTAATTTTATTCGTGTGGCGGATGTGGATTTACGCAACTGTTCCGCAATCATTTTAACTGTTTTCTCACTCATTTTGCACCTCTTCCTATTGTATTGGTCTTCTCATGAGCCCTCTTAGGATCATGGTGAATTTTAGTCTACTCCCTAAAACGGGTGTAGCTCTTGTTAGGTAACTCCCGCTAAGCCCAAATAGGGGATGCGGTGATATCTCCCAATCCAATTTAAACGTTTGAAGAGGAGCAATTTCGATGGAGTGTGTCTGAGCCAATGTTACTGCCGAGGAAGAAGCCGACCCCAATCGCACTTGACTCTTTTTTGCTCCCAAGGGAGTCCCCGCAAGCTTAATAGTATTTGCGTCAATCACTGTAAAGCACATTTGATTGGTCTTATTCTCTGAATGCAAACGAGGGACCGCATTTCCATGGGATCCTAAAAACATCTCAGATCCGATAGCCCAGCCGTGCCCCGGAATAGTTAAGGTCGAACTACGTAAAGCAATTAAATTAGTTCCTTTGGTAGTATTTATACCTACACACATTGCTACGGGATTGCAAGGAGCTCCAAACTCATCTAACGGATCGTTTGAGGAGTGGGCAGGCTTGTACCCCGTACCATCAAAGTGTAATAACTCATAAAGTGAAGGTCTAAGTGAGGGGTCGCTATGCCATGGAACCTCAATTACTTCATTTGTAAATCCCCCTCCTTGTTGGCTTACGAGTCTCCCGCAAACCATCGCTAAATTTGCTTCATAATACGTTTTCTCGCCAATTTGAAATCGGATGCCAGAGCTCTCCATAATCAAAGCGAGTACGTCTGAATTTCGGGAGTCTAGGTTTTGTGCATCCATTTTAAACCCGGTGACTCTGTAACTTACGCTGCTTTCAAACATGCTATTTTGGCGCATATTGGTAGCACATGCGGGTTTTCCCGCGACTCCTGTGAAAAAGGAATAGCTTCCTACGGGATTTTGACCCCCTTCAAGTATTACAGTGTCGTACACCGGGTGCCAAATTTCATCCCTTAAATTCCCATCTTTTAACTTTATTCTCATAAAAAAATCCTCCTACATCCAATTTTATCATAAAAAAAGACCTTCCCCTCTTGTGTAGCTAAGTGTACTTTGATAAAGTAAGGATAGAAATTACCTCGGAATGGCTCTAAACGGAGAACGCCCATGAAAGAAAAGAAAACTTGTTATAGTTGTTTTGCGAATCTGGATAGCGATGGAGAGGGTGCATATATAGAAGCTAACGGTAAATACCTATGCCCCGAGTGTCTCTGTAAAATTGCTGTTAAATTCTCGAAGCAGCAAGTTTGGGACTTATACTTCAAGGCACCGGTGATAGAGGAGGTGCAGGAATGCAAGTAAGAGTTGACTCCCAAACAGGCGGACACGCGACTTGGGAATTTATCAAGGATATGCGAACCCCCATGGTACTTACCACCCTAAGAAGCATTAAGAAATACTGTGGGTTATTGCTCAAGGAGTCTAAAAGATTCGTACTCACAATTGACAACGAAGAAGTCTCTACAAGATACTCTAAGGAGTTGGAGGAAAAAATAATAGAGTTTATTTCTTCAGGGGAAGTTAAGTCTTTGACTCCGGGGGTACTAAAAAATTCTTTGAAATCTTTACAATACGATGGAATTAACCATGCGTATTGTACTTCCGATTTTTATTTACGAGTTTCTGAGGACCCTTCCTTGGACTACTTTTTCCCCATAAAAAAACAACTTCGAAAGGTGCCTTACTTTATAACCTCCCAAGGATACCTCCCGCGTACAGGTCGGGCTCTTATCCCCGAGGGCACAATATCCTGGGATTCAGTACAGCATTTGTTGGAGGGTCCTGTATGGGGAGAAGTCCCAGGAGAATTTATGAGTCTTGTGATTTCATGGGTAAAAAATGGTAAAAGGTTGAGCCTTAAATCTCCAAAGTTTATAGCTTTAAGCACAGGAGATGTATACTTTGAGGGCACTGTAAGAGACGAAGAATTTAGACTGCCTCGGAAAGTAGAAGGCGTTGTTAAGTTATTTTTAACCGAGAAAAATTTACTTGCAGAATTATTTGAACAAGAAGACCTTTAAGAAGTTCTTCATTAAAAAAGGAGTTATATTATGAGTTATTGGGTAGCAACATTAAGTATTGGGGAGTCTTCTTTTATGGGTCGGTTTCACGATAGAGAGTCCGCGGAAGTATGGATGCGAGGGGAGTTAACAAACCAACTGGAAGTTGTGGTAGAGTTGCCCCAAGTATTCGGGGAGATAAACGAGACTAAATATACTCTAAATGTGTCTATCCATGATTCTAAAGAGAACTACCCTTGCGTAAAGGCTATGCACCCTTTTTGTAAAGAAAACTGTGAGGACCGAGACGAGGGATGCGAAGGCTCTTCCCCCTGGCGCTTCGAATGCGACAAGTTAGTATCCTGCACTTTTGTGGAGTCTCTAGAAGATGAATCCCCTCAAGAGTATGCTTTTGTAGAAGAGGATACGGACTTTTACACCCCCGAGGAGACGTGTAGCACCACCCTTAGCAAAGAGCTTCGGGCATTTTTAGAATCCCTTACCGTTACTCTTGTGAAGTTTGGGGCTCACATGGACCTACAAAAAAACGTCTTAGGATTACCCTTTGCCAAGGAGGATTTTTTGAATTCTCCCGACTTGTCAAAGCTTTTAGAATCCTTGGGCACTCGGGATTCTTTGCGAGCAGAAATCATTAGCTTATTAGCTAAAGTGTAAGTATTTGGCAACTGGTGGAGGGAAGGCTTGTGGAGTATACTTTTGACACTCGGCTTAGTTTCGAAGGGAACAAGCATTTAGCTGAATTTTTAGGGTACGAATGGAACCCTAACATTTTTAAATGGCACAGTAAAGATGTTCGTTTTTGCCCTATAGTGGGAGTCCACGAGGGGTTTGCAATAGTCTCCCATCGTGGAGAACAAGTGTGGGTCGCACCTAAGAAACCTCTTCGACAGGTCCCTCATCAGCTGCTGTCAAAGTGGAGTTTCAAGAACGTTATATTCTTTGGGGGTCATCTTTTTACTCACCTAAAATATTGTGTTCCCCCTTCGGCATTTGAGTATCTCGCACGGAAGGGGTGGAGGCTTCAACCTCCCTCTCTCCCTATTGAAATGCACAAATATCTCTTTACTACCCCCTATCCAAATCAGCTGACGAGTATACAACAGATACTCGCTAACGAATCCGAAAGTTTAAATATCCATGGAGATTTAGGATCGGGTAAAAAGTACCATACTATTTGGAGCCTAATTCCCCATATATTACAAAAAAAGAAAATAGTTATCTTTGCACACACCCTTAGACTCCATGAATGGGCAAAAGCTTTAAGGGAGCATTTAAACATGGAGTACTCTTCATACGTAGATATTCGAGAGCATTACTGTAGGATTAAGGAGGATTACGAAGTGTGTATTATAGATGATGCGCATATGTGTATCCCCCAATGGGTTAAGGCTCAACAAGAGATCCATCCTTTTTTTAAAGCTCTAAGCCTTTCACCTTGTTATAGCCTATCCCTTCTTGAGGTGGGGGTGAATAAGTTTATAAAAGGAGCGGGAGATACCGAAGCTCTCGGGACGTTATCATATATCCCCTTTGAGCCTAGATTAGGGGAGCTTGAACATTTTGCAGGTTTATCAAAAAAGTATACCGAGTACCTCGAGGGGTATCTTGATTACGTGGATGCGGAGGAACTCAATGAGGTAACATCGCGGGCTAAAATACGAGAATGCTTATACGTGATTAAAAGTCTAAGAGCCTCCGGGTACTGTGTGAGTGTTATAGAGCATTCTTTGAAAGTGATTGAGGAGCTTTCAAGTTTTTTGGGGGTAGAACTTGTAAAGGCACCTCTGGGAGAGGGGAATATTAATTTAGTACATCCCGCCACATATGAGGCTGCAATACCCCCAACCCACGTTGTGGTAATACTCTCTTTTTCGTGGGAATATGACCAGAATGAAGTCGTGCATAACGTTATCACACAGAAGAATAAAGTCATTTACCTCACAAAAGGGTTTTCTGACACCTCCGTCGCTCGGAAAGTTTTTTATAAATTTGAAGGGGAAGTTTTTTATACCCGAAGTGATAAGCGATGGCGAAAAGCAAAAGCAGTTTCTAAATCCAATAGTGTACAATAGGTTTTGTGGACTATTTTTTCGGTTACAAGGACTTAAATGCGGCTAAAAATTTAGAAAAACTAGGTGTTTGCTGCACCTCTACGCTTGTGGATTTGACGTCAGACTTGGAGTATTCCGAGCAGTTGAAGAAGAAACAGGAATTTTTTGAGCCGGAAGACCTTTAATTTATTAAGGGTTGGTAAGAAAAAGAAAGCAG
>Ga0316608_1000492_pt1 | contig 18635 bp, 13 predicted proteins | sample MIS2016152B_MG_FD_207673 | JGI IMG/M metagenome (GOLD analysis project Ga0316608, IMG submission 207673) | Microbial mat bacterial communities from Middle Island sinkhole, Lake Huron, Michigan, United States - MIS.2016.152B | ecosystem: Environmental > Aquatic > Freshwater > Lake > Sediment...
GGATTTATTCTAGAGGGCGATCGGCGACATCCGCGACAAAAGATTAACGAAGGCCCAAAGGATAGTTTTGGCAATCTGCTATATGTGGATTATCAGATAGATTTGCCCGATCGCTCTTTGAACGAATTTAGTCTATGGGTTAACAAATATATGGAAAACGCCCAAGTGCTTTCCCCGCCGAGTTTGGTGGAAAAACACCGAAAAGCAGCCAGAGATTTAGTCGATCGATACAGATTGTAAATTCTCGTAGGGGCGGGTTTCACCAACCATAAAAGCCTAAAACCAACCATCTCAAAAACCCGCCCCCACCGGGCGAAAAAATCACCATCCAAATTCCCCAAATTATCCGAGGGCGGGTTACACAAACCATCTACGTCAGAAACCAACAATATAATAAACCCGCCCCCACATACTGAGAATTGTTATATTTAGCCCCGAATATGGGGCTTTTTTTTGTGCTTGTTAATTCTTCGCAACTAGGATTGGTTGCAGAAATTTGAGTTGTAAAAGTTGGTCTTTGGAGTTTTCCAGAGGTTGAAAAGTTAGAGCTTTTGGCACAAAAGAAGGCTCTGATTTTTTAATTTCTGTTTGCGGAGTCGTGTGAAGTCGAAGCCTCCTTCGATTCCGCATTAATAGAAGACTTCGACTAGCTTTGTCTTAGCTATGTATTTCTAGCAAGTGACAAGCTAACTTGCTAGACAGTGCCGTAACCCTTCGGCTGGGATAGGACGATATCTTAAGGACGGTCATTCTATGCGGTAGAGGCGTCCCCCAAAATTAGACTACTAGAAATCTAGTCTTTTGTCAACAGCTATTTATGGTTTCCCTTAAACTGTCGCATTAATAGAAGACTTCCACTAATTTTGTTTTAGCGTTTCCATTCAATTAGTTTCCCCAACGAGTGGGGAGCTAAGGTACCCACAACCTACCAGGTCTACAATAACCTGTACCTGTTTCCATTCAATTAGTTTCCCCAACGAGTGGGGAGTAGAAGCACCTGGTGGGGTATACATTGATAAGTTTCCATTCAATTAGTTTCCCCAACGAGTGGGGAGCTAAAGCCTCCAAAGCTACAACTGCTCCTATAGCAATCTTCAATCCCAGTTTCCATTCAATTAGTTTCCCCAACGAGTGGGGAGTCAGTACATTCCTCTCTAAGTATTACCACATGTCACTGGATGTAGGTTTCCATTCAATTAGTTTCCCCAACGAGTGGGGAGCAGCAAATCTCATTATATTCTCAATGGCGACACTGCCACAGTTTCCATTCAATTAGTTTCCCCAACGAGTGGGGAGAATTAGGAGGGTTCATAGTTCCTCCCACTTTGCTGAAAATAGGCACTGAAGTTTCCATTCAATTAGTTTCCCCAACGAGTGGGGAGTGCGGATGCCCTTAACGAGGTACGTCAGGCAATTCGTGATGGTGTGTTTCCATTCAATTAGTTTCCCCAACGAGTGGGGAGATCAGAACTATCCCAATGGGAAGCCGATAGCTGGAAAGTTTCCATTCAATTAGTTTCCCCAACGAGTGGGGAGTGTTTGCTGCTGAGGATGCAATGTTAGAGGCAGCAGGGTTTCCATTCAATTAGTTTCCCCAACGAGTGGGGAGTGGAGTCGAAATTTTCGGACAACAACCTGAAATTTGCGGCTGAATAGTTTCCATTCAATTAGTTTCCCCAACGAGTGGGGAGAAATTAAAAACTGGGGATTGATCGAGGGACAGACGTTCACCATCAAGTTTCCATTCAATTAGTTTCCCCAACGAGTGGGGAGTAACTCAGGGAAGACCATCAGCGCCACAGCCAACCAGAACATGAGCGGTTTCCATTCAATTAGTTTCCCCAACGAGTGGGGAGTCCTCTATATTAAACCTCATACAGCGCAAGATGTCCAGAGGCCATTTGCGAGGGTCAGATCTTTTTCTTGGATTTCACACCTGTGTTCGCTCCAAAAAAATCCATAAAACCCTTGCCCAGTAAGCCTGCGAGGGTCGCGACGCAAAAATGGCATTTCAGCCAATTTACTGCCAGCCTCGCAACACCAGCTAAATAATCACTGATCCAGGTGCTTTTGTCACCGGTGCTCCCACTCCCAAAACCTCCACCTGTCCCAAAGTATGCCCCGACACAGGATAGAACCTGATGCTATTCATTCCCCGACTCCTGACGATGCAACCTCTACGTTTTTCAAAGCCGTCTCAACTCTTTGATACTCAGCTTCAACTTGTTCTAAAACCTCCCCGGCTTTCGCAGAGAAAGGCTTGTTCGCATTGAGCCCAATCCGCGCCATGACTTCGAGTTCCTCGCACAGCTCAAACAAGCGAAAAGCACCGAGAGTACCGCTAATCGACTTCAAAGAGTGAGCCGCCTGCCGTAAATCCAGCGGAGCGGCACTATTTACAGCCGCAGAGATGCCAAGCAGCAATTGGGGGGCTGTTTCGAGGTAAATTTCAATCACCTCGTCTAAGGCCTCTACATCTCGTAATCCATCCAGAATTTTTTGACTCAGACAGTTATCATCTTCTGGCGCGCCCTCAACAGTAAATTGACTGGGCGCAGGTTTTGCATCAGCAATTGTGCATTGTTGATGAACGGTAAAAGTCAAATTCGTTAGCGCAGCCCTCGAAGTCGATCGCACTTCTAATTCACTTTTTCCCCCTAGCTGTTCAGCATTGGAGTTAACAGAAACCATAGATGGAACTCGATCGCACTCCCCATTAGATCGAGATTTACAGGCGCTTAAAACTCGAACAAGTTCCTCGATTTCGATCGGCTTGCTCAAATAATCGTCCATCCCCGCAGCCATACACTCTTCGCGATCGCCCTGCATCGCATTTGCCGTCATCGCCACAACGATCGGCCGATCCGTATCCCCCCATTCTTGACAAATCAGCCGCGAAGCTTCCAAACCGTCCATTTCCGGCATTTGCACATCCATCAGCACCACATCGTAAGGCTGGCGGCGCAAAGCTTCGATCACTTCCAAACCATTTCCTGCCACATCTGCGCGATATCCCATCCGCTGCAAAATCTGCAAAGCCACCTTCTGATTCACCAAATGATCGTCAGCCAAAAGAATCCGCAGCGGTGACTGCTCGGCGAGTACAGGTATACTTTGCAAGAAAGTCCCACGGTTGGGCTGCACTCTAACTTCTGTTGTCGATTCCCGAAAAATATTGATCAAAACATTGTAAAGCTGAGATTGTTTGATCGGCTTATTCAAAAAAGCAGCAAAATCCACATCCCAACCCAGGGTGTCGATTTCTTGCCTACCCATCGAAGTCAGCATGACTAAAGGCAACTGTTCGCAGTCGGGATACTGGCGAATGTGCGCCGCTAAAGTCAACCCGTCCATTTCCGGCATTTGCATATCTAAAACCGCCAAGTCAAACTGTTCTTTGGCAGCGAGCCACTCTAAAGCCAAACGAGCCGAACCAGAAGTTCGAGTCACCATTCCCCAAGACTGAGCTTGGAGAGTCAAAATTTGGCGGTTGGTAGCATTGTCATCCACAATCAGCACTCGCTTGCCCGCTAATTCAGGTTGAGAATTGCTCAAGTTAAGTGGCAAGGAACAATGGCTGGCTGAAACGATCGTCGTGAAATAAAATGTAGAACCCGTAGATTTTAAATTTTGGGCGATCGACTTGCCAGCAAGTGTTGATTTGGGAGAGGAACATTGTTCGGTGATGTCTTGATCTGCTCCCCATTCCCCATCCCAAACAGCAGCTTTAAAATCTTCGGGAGGACACCCGGCCAAGTTGCCCATACTTTCCACCCACATCTTGCCGCCCATCATTTGGACCAAACGCTTGCTAATTGCCAAACCCAATCCCGTACCGCCGTAGTGTCGGCTTGTGGAAGAATCAACCTGGCTGAAAGATTTAAATAGCCGATCCATGCGATCGCTTGGAATACCGATGCCAGTATCTTTAACCGCGAATTGTATTTCGTATATTTGGTTAATTGCTAATTGTTCACTATTAATTACTGTTGGTTCTGTGGCGATCGCCACAGGCCTTGGCATCTTTTTTGCCGTACAGGATACCACAACTTCTCCAGTTGCTGTAAATTTAACTGCATTGCTGAGCAAGTTGATTAAAATTTGCCTCAAGCGGCTGCTATCGCCGATCGCCGTGGATGGTACTGAACGGTCGATCAAATAACCCAATTCGAGTTGTTTTTGTGCCGCCCTAGTAGCTACCAAATCGAGAGATTCCTCAATGCAAGTGCGGATGTCAAAGGGATGTTCCTCCAAGTCCAATTTGCCCGATTCAATTTTCGAGAAATCTAGAATATCGTTAATCAGAGTTAGCAAGGCATCGCCGCTGCTGCGGATAGTTTCTACAAAATCCCGTTGTTCGGAAGTTAAGCAGGTATCCAGCAGCAAGCCTGTCATACCGATGACCCCATTCATCGGGGTCCGAATTTCGTGGCTCATGGTGGCCAAAAATTCACTTTTGGCTCTGGTAGCCGCCAGTGCTTCGTCGCGGGCTTTTGCCAAATCGACGCCTGTTTGCGATAGTTCGAGTTCACTACCTACCCACTGAGCCATCAGTTTCAGCAACTCTCTATCTACAACTCGGAATGGTTCGCTCAGAGGAGTTGAACTCCAGAAGCACAAGGTGCCGTAAACAGAGCCGGCCACTGTTACGGGAATGCCCATGTAAGCTTCTATATTGAAGGCCTCGTCGAGATTGTTGAAGGAAAAACCCGAATAGCTGATCGACTCAAAGTGAAGCGGTTCTTTGATCGTTGCCGTAGCCACGCAGAAGGTTTTTTCCAAGTCATAGATTTGTCCTTTGACGATCGACCCGTCTGGACACTCAACAGCAATGATTTGATAGTTGTCACCTTCAATAGCCGACAAAATCCCAACCTTTAGCCCAAACTGTCGGCATCCCATTGCCAGCAGTTCTTGGAGGCGCAAATCAAAGGTAGAGAAGCGGCCCTGCGGGTCTGTACGGGGTGCAGAAGTCACCTGATACAATGCTTTAATTGCAGCTTCGCTTTCTCGCAGTTCTTGTTCTGTTTGCTTTCGCAGGCTGATGTCGCGGGAAATGCCGATAATTTCTTGCACTTCGCCGGAAACCGGGTCGCAGATGGTTCGGCAGGTGGTTTCAAACCAGATGTATTGACCGTCGCATCGGCGGACGCGGTAGCTGACGGTGTATGTAATTGGCAGCGCCATTACTTTTGAGTGGGCTTTGGCGATATCTGCTAAATCCTCGGGATGAAAATAATCCTCGGGGTGGCGGCCGATTAGTTCCGATGGTTCGTATCCCAGCAATGCGTGACTGGCGGGCGAGACGTAAATAAAAACGCCTTCGGGGTTGTGTCTGCTGATCATGTCGGTTGAGTTCTCTGCCATCAACCGATAGCGGTCTTCGCTTTCTTTGCGATCGACTTGAGAATTGCCCAATGCTTCTAGCATATGGTTGATGGCATCGGCCAGGCCGGAGAGTTCATCTGCTCCGGGCATCTGAACGCGCAAGTCTGGGTCGCCGTTGGCTGCGATGTTGCTGACGCTGATACTCAAGTCTTGCAATCTCGCCAATACTAATTTTTCTAGCAATAATAGGGCGATCGCGCTAAATATTAAACCTACTGCCAAGATCGACAAAGTAAACAGCTCCAAGGTAGCTTGACCCTGGCGATAGATGATCCGATCGACCTCTACTCGCAGCAGCAGCCCTAGGTTGCCGTGGATGTCCCGAATCAGCGCATATCCTGCGACTTTGCTTTCACTGAGTGGCTCGACTAAAATTTCGACTGATTTGAGGTGGGAAATCTTGAGTTGGCGATGGTTGGTGAGCGGAGTCGAACCATTTTCCAAATCCTGGCCCGATTTAGGTACTACCTTGGTGCCCCGGCTTGAGTAGCTCGTCGCTCCCACTTTAAAATCTAAACTCGGTAATCGAAAATCCACTGACAGGTGAGTCAGTTCTGACAGCAAACCGATTTCGGTGCGATCGAGATAGCGTCCCAGTATCAGCGTCCCGCGAGAGGGCCCTTGAGTGTTGCTGTTGAGAACTTGCTTTGAGGCAATCAGGAGCGTGGCTTCTGGCAGGGTGAGAACGCCTGTTTTATTACGCCCCGGGCGATCGCCCAGAGTACCAGTCCCAGAATTTAGGAGCGCCTCTGTCAAGTGCTGTTTTAAGTTTTCGGGAATCGGGATTTCGGTTTTGGACTTGAGGTCGAAACCTTTACTGAAGACGGTTTGACCCTTGGAGTCCAGCAGCACCAATAAATTTAGCCTTAAGTAAATAAATGTGGAATCAACAAAATTTGATTTGACAAATTCTGCACTATGTGTATTGACAAAGGAGTAGGTGTCGTCCCACTCAGCGTAATCTCGTGCACTGGTGTCTAAATTCGACAAATCATTATCTAAGGCATCCAAAGCCCGCGCGACATCCTGGCGGACGTACTGCGCCTCAAGATTGTGGAAATCGTGCAGCAAGATGGTTGATGCAGTGGCATAGAGAACCACAATCAAGCAGATCAGCGCTGCACCGACGATTAATAGTGTTTTTTTGCGGAGTTGCATGGTGTCGCTCTCCTCACGGTGCTACTAGGCAACTAGCCTGTGGACGCTTGAGGCGTAAATCGTTAAGCATATCGACAGGGCCTGGGTGTGTTGACGCTTGCTGGGCTGACATGGCAATGCCTTTGGTACGCCCCAAGGTTTCGGGGATATTGACTACAACAGTCAATGTAGTATTTCCATACCTTTAGTTCCTTATTATGCATCACGTATAACCAGGGAGTTATGAGTTCGTCCTGAGCCTTGCGTTGGATCAGTATTTTCTCTGATTCTAACGGTCGTTCGGAAAACATTTAATGTTTGATACTGCCGTATGTTGGCGACGGGAGGCTGGTTTTACCGATGCTGGGTGGATGGCCTCAAGTATTGCTGTAGCTACAAATTAATAGTGCGATCGCTCCCCCTGGCATGGTAAGTTTTGTCAAAAAAAGGTGCAAGCCAGAAGCTTTGTAGAATATTTTAAGTTATTTTCGCTCAGTATTTTTGATTAAGTTTTTTGGCGCGAGGCTTTCCCTTCCCCAAAAAATATCAAACTGATCATTTTCCCTTTGATATTTGGTATTAATCGACTTAACTGCGATAGTTCGACTCCGCTCACCAACCATCGAGTTTTTGTGATTTCTGACTGCTGACGAATCAGGAATGCCTAATTTCGATCGCCTTTACCGGAGCACAGCTAAAGCACCAGCACCGGCTGACGCCAAGGCTGAGGAAAGAGCGGTAAAAAACAGCCACCAAGCCGCAACTTCTGCTGCTTTGCGAGTTTCTTCCGCTTGTTTTTCGGCTTGCAATTTGATGCTTTCCAAGCGGAGTTGCGCTGATTGATGCAAGCGTTCTGCTCTTTGCAGGACAGTATTTCGGCTTTTTTCGATTTGGTCGATCAAGCGGTTTGCGTCTGCTTCAGAGATATCCTCGCGAGAACTAATTAGTGCGACTATTGTATCGCGGTTGAAGTGCCCAAGCCGATCGCGCAAAGCATCAAATCCGGCTTGCGGATCGTCAAATAACTGACGAACATCCCGCGTAATACCTTCGTAGTTGAGTTCTGGGCGATCGAGAGAATTCAGGTAATCCCGAACCTTTGCCAAAATCCCGTCAATTACAGACTGAATGCGCTCCTGAATTTTCTGAATTTGCTGTTGGAATTGGTCGCGCACCGACAAAATTTGATCGACAATGCGATTAGCTTCTGCTTCCGAAATATCCGGCCGCTGAGACAACAGAGAAACGATTGTAGCTCGATCGATATGCGACAGCCGATCGCCCAAACTGTAAGCGCCGACTTTTGGGTCATGCAGCAGCATTTGCAAGTCACGCTTGATGGCTTCGGGATTTAATTCTTCCTTGCCTGTATGGCGCAAATAATCTGCTAAAACACCCTGAAAATCTTGCACTTGAATTTGCATCCGTCTTGCTAAACGGCGCGGCGCTTTCACAATCGAGCCAATTGTATCCTGCACTTGGTCGATAATTTGATTAACTTGTTCCTCGGTCAAATCTTCTCTTTGAGAAAGCAGTTTTACCCAAGTTTCGCGGTCAAATTTAGACAGGCGAAATCGCAGCGCTAAAGCTCCTGCTTTGGGATTTTCCATCAGTTTAGTCAAATCGCGTTTAATCCCTTCAGGATTGAGTTCAGATTTGCCCGTATTCCGCAGATAATCGGCCAGCGCAGTAGTTGTTTCGTCGTACTGTTCCTTAGCTTTGTCCGCAATCTTTTGCGGTGCATTCAGGGCACTATGCCAAGTCTCTTCTGCGCTGTCTAGGAGTTGATTCACTTGGTCTTCGCTGAGGTCTTTCCGCTGAGATAGCAATTTTACCAAAGTTTCGCGATCGAACTTAGAAGCTCTCGATTTGAGCGCCCACATTCCCGCTTCTGGATGATCTAACAGGGTTTTGAAATCGCGCTTAATACCTTCGGGATTGAGTTCTGCTTGGCCCGTAGACTGCAAGTATTCTTGCACTTTTTGCCACTGATTTTCTAGGCGGACTTTAGCTGCTTCTTGCAGGCCTTGAGCGTCTGCCAAAACTACATCTTTTGTCCTTTCCAACTCTTTAACAATCTGTTCTACTTCCTGAAATCCGAAGTTTTCCCGACCTCTGAGGATTTGGACGAAACTATCGCGGGTGTAAGGAGCAAGCCGATCGCGCAACTGTTCGTAAGTAGCATCAGAATCTTCTAGAATTTGCTTGAAATCGCGATCGATGTCTGCTGCTGTCAGTTCCTCTTTTGGCTTCAAATTCAAATATGTTTCCAATCGCCACTGCAAATCGCGGGATTTTTCTTGCTCCTCAGCAAAAATAACTGTGTTTAAAACTCGCTGTCTAATCGCTTCCAATTCATTAACAATTTCTTGAATTTTGCTTTGAGTAAATACTCCTCTGCTGGCCAGAATTTCTGCAAATTTTGACTGATTTAGTTTTTCTAATTCGCGGCGAACTGTTCCCGGATCGGCGGTGGGATCGTAGATAACTTCTCGAAAATCGCGCTCGATAGTTTGCGGGTTCATCTGCCAGGAATAAGCATTGAGCAGGTAGTTTTCTACATCGGCTCGAATATGGCTGTAAGGTTCTGGTTCGCCTTTGACTTGAGCGGTAATTTTATCAGTTTGCTGGCTAACTTTGTCTTTGGCTGTTTTTAACTGACCGACTACTTTTTCCACATCGAAGTCAGAAATATCAGTCCGTCCCAATACTATTCCCATTAAAGCATTGACTGCCATTGTCGTTGCTTGGGACATCATTGTTGGGCTTTGTCCTTGATTTTGACTCCCCAGATTTCCCAGGGCTTGTTCTACTCTACTTGTCAATTTATCTGAGAGCAATTCTCCCGATTTTGCCGATTTGAGATATTCTACTAATTGGGCAATCCCGTCAGTTTGCTGTCCTTGTTTTCCTACTTGTTTCCAAGCGTCTTGGAGTTGGTCTACAATGCGGTTGACGTCGCGTTTTGATAGGTCCGATCGCGAACTTACTAATTCTACAAGGGTTTGTCGATCGAGAGAAGGCAAATTTTCGCCCGCAATAGATTTGAGTTGCGGATCATTGAGCAACTTTTCAAACTCACTCCGCATCCCTTTGATGTCTAATTCAGGCGGTTTGAGGCTTTGAATGTAGTCTTCGACGTTTTCCCGCAGACTTATGGGATCGATCGCGCTACCGAGCTCGTGGCCCACTGCTGCTGCGGCTTTGGCTGTGGCCACCACTTGATTGCTGGCTGCTTTTGCGCCCAGGGCGGCGGCGGCGGTGCCGACAATGGCTTGAAAGCCTGATGTGGCGGTGTTGACGACGGAACCGATCAGGGAACCGACGGTGGTGGAGCTCACCTACACCAGCATGGAGAAGTAGGTGGCCCACACGACTAAGCCGACGATCGCACCTAAACCGGGGCTGCTAATCAAGCTGAGTTTAACTGCTAGCAAGCAGGCGAAGAATAGGGCGATCGTAACAGTGATTAGCGTCCAAGTTCCTACTTTTTTACCGATGTGGCGCACTTGGGGGCTGTCGCCGTGAGCAGGGGAACTTTCGTGGGATTGATTTCCCATGTAAGAAAGGCCGGCTGCTACTGATAAGTTGGTTAGCAAGAGTTGGAAGGCGAAGGCTAGTACAACTCCAGCGATTAAGGCGATAAAAAATTGTGGCCCAGAATACAAGAGTGCTGCGTCTTCTGCGGTTTTGACAGTCCGTTGTGCTGGTACTTGGGCGAGCCAGAGGCTGATATTATACATTGGTGGAGTTATTGGCAAGTTTTGATACATAGTATATTCCTCGTTAAGGGGTGGGTTCGCAGGTTTGAGTGAGTTGGTGCGCGCGATCGGCGAATGTATAGTTTTAGTCTTATGCCCTCAATGCCAGCATCACCTGATTAACGAGCTAAAGCATCCCCCTACAGTCGGAAGTCTATAAATATGTCTGTGGCTAGCTGTCAATTTGGGGATCTTTGTGCTATGTGAAACTTTACGAGTAGTCAGAAACCGGGTTTTTGCAGAGAAGACAGGTTACACCTCGTAGAAACTGCTAAAAACCCGGTTATGAAGGTTTACGAGTAGTCAGAAACTTTTAACTAAAGTAAAAAACCCGGTTTCTTTAGTCGGGGTGTGGCTATGCCATCATTAATGAGAGAATGAAATGAATTATGAACCATGAAAACCCCCGTTGAAATTAACGAAGAATTGGTTAAAGAAGCCTTTTTTTTAACCAATTTCAAGACAGAAAAAGAACTAATTGACTTGGCTTTCCAAAAATTAATTAGCACCAGTAAAAAGCGGAACCTACTTGATTTAAGCGGACAAATTCAATTGGCCACCTTCACATTCTTTTAACTCAGGCTAAAATCATCCTCTAACAGTTGTTTCCCGGCTTGCAAAACGAACTTGTAGCTGCTGGTGTTCCTATCTTAGATCCGAATTCGCTCGCCTGGTTTAGTCCAGCCGGTTGGGCACCGCAATTCACCCCGGATGACAGCGATCTAATTATGTTCAGTCGGGATTTACTAGATTGGTTAATTCGCCGCCGATTGGCTGAAAATACCAACGTGCATTTTCAAGAAGGAGGAACAGTCACGGATTGTTGCTAAATGCCGCCAGTCGGTGACAGGAGTGTCGGTGCGTTTTCGCGATCGAAGGCGATCGCTGGTTGGTGACTCTCGGTGGAGGCGATCGCGATTATCCCCCCGCAGATGAAACAGGTTTTGTAGAATTTTCACGCACTCTCCCAACCCCACTAATTTATGATGCAATTAAGGACGCGAAAGCACTAACTCCTGTTTGTAGTTATCGAGGTACTGAAAACCGTTTGCGTCACTACGATCGCCTCCCACGCTACCCTGAAAACTTGGTAATTATCGGTCATGCTGTTTGCGCTTTCAACCCGATTTACGGACAGGGAATGACGGTGGCTGCACTGGATGCTCAGATGTTAGATGAATGCTTGCAAAAACAGCACCAGCGGCATCCAGAAGGCGATTTAACAGGCTTTGCGCGACAATTTCAACAAAAACTAGCAAAATTACACACAATCCCTTGGACGTTTGCTATCAGTCAGGATTCCCGCTATCGGGGAAGTACAGGTGCTCAACCAAATTTGGGGACGCGGCTGATTATTGAGTACATGGAGTTGGTGTTAAAAGCGCTGGTAGATGATCCTAAAGTTTGTCAAGCTTTTTTGGAAGTGCTGCACATGATTGAGCCGCCGGCGATCCTTTTTCATCCCAGGATTGCTGTTAAGGCGATCGGGCAATTAGTCAATAGAAGAATGCTAAGGGTTAAGTAAATCAACCTAATTCAACGTAAAACGCGATCGCTGTTAGAGCCCCGACTTCGCAGAAGTTGTCGGGGATCTATCGGCATTATAGGACATTTTTGTCAGTAGGTCGATCGGCAATTAGGGCGATCGCACCTACCATAATTTTGTGCTCTTGCACCTGAATTCTCGCGTGCAGCGTTTCTGCCGTATCATCAGGGAGGAGCGGCACCGCTGCTTGCATTAAAATCGGGCCACTGTCTACTTCTAAACGAGCGATATGCACCGTACATCCAGTGATTTTCACACCCGCTTTCAGCGCTTGCTCAACCGATCGAATTCCCGGAAAACTCGGCAGCAAACTGGGGTGAATGTTCACAACTTTGTCGGGAAAAGCATCGAGCAAAACTTGGGTAACTATTCGCATCCAGCCTGCCATAATCACCCATTCTACATCATGTTCTTGGAAATTTTTGACAATTTTTGTATCTAATTCTTCGCGGCTTTTGCAGTCGCGGTGATTCAGGAGAATTGAGGGAATACCGTATTTTTCGGCTCGCGCTGCGGCTTGGGCTTCGGGGTTGTTGTAAATTAATACTTGGACTTGAGCGTTGAGTTGTTGGTTTTGAATTGCTTGGGCAATTACTTCAAAGTTGCTACCGCTTCCAGAGGCTAAAATTCCTAGTTTTAATGGGGGAGTCGCGCGGGCGATCGCGCTTTTGTCAATTTCAGGAGAGATCAAGCTGGCATTAGAATTAGCAGATAGTGGATTAGCTGTCATAAAGGTAAAAAGTATTCACTCGTATTTTACAATAGGGTTAAAGGGTAAGGTGCGCAATGCGCACCCTACTTTAACGAGTGCTAATCTGTGCGCAATGCGCACCCTACTTTAACGAGTGCTAATCTGTGCGCAATGCGCACCCTACATTTAGGTGTGGCGCGGTAAGGTGCGCAATGCGCACCCTACATTTAGGTGTGGCGCGGTAAGGTGCGCAATGCGCACCCTACTTTCGAGTGCTAATCTGTGCGCAATGCGCACCCTACTTTAACGAGTGCTAATCTGTGCGCAATGCGCACCCTACTTTAACGAGTGCTAATCTGTGCGCAATGCGCACCCTACTTTCGAGTGCTAATCTGTGCGATCGGCAAAAAAATCATCCCTGAGAATCGAATAAATTTTTAGATCCCAATATCTGCCTTTGACAAATAGCTGCTGTCGCAATATTCCTTCCAATTGCATCCCCACTTTTTCCATCACGCGGGCTGAACCAATATTATTAACTTCACATTTAGCCTCAATTCTATTCAGCAGCATTTCCCGAAACCCGAACTCCATAATTGCATTGACAGCCTCACTCATGTATCCTTGATTCCAATATTTTCGATCCAGCGCGTATCCAATTTCACCGCGACTGTGTGTCATACTCCATTCCACATATCCGCAAGTGCCGATCAATTTTTTCTCGGCTTTATGAACTATTCCCCAATCTACAAGTTCTCGTCTTTTGTACATTCTCATCAGCGACTTGAGAAAATACTTAGTCTCTTCGATCGAGCCATGAGTTGACCACATTGTGTATTCTGATACTTGGGGGTCTGAAGCATACTCAAACATATCGTTGGCATCGTTTAACGTAATTTTTCTCATCAGGAGTCTATCAGTTTCTATAGAGGGCAAATTGGATAATATATCTAGAAGTTTCATTTTGACATTGACCTGTATTGTGATATAATTTAAAACTAAAAAATGCAAGCTAAAATTTCAAAGCCAATGGTGACAATAAAATCTGGGCGTTTTAACTGGTTGGACAATGAGTCGATCGCAGCTTGGACTTTCCTCGCGCCGGCTTTGCTGTTTCTGGGTATTTTTTTGATTTGGCCGATCGGCTATTTATTTTACCTCAGCTTTACCAGTGGCAGTTTTACCCAGTCGGGTATCCGTTTAATTGGCTTAAAAAACTACTGGCGCTTGCTCGACAACCCGGATTTCTGGCAAGTTCTCCAAAACACCATCTATTTTACTACTGCTACAGTCATTCCTAGCTTAGTTATTCCCTTGGGTTTAGCAGTCTTGCTAAATCGATCGTTTGCTGGGCGAGGCGCTCTCCGTACCGCCTATTTTATTCCTTCTATTACCTCTTTAGTTGCCGTTGGCTTGGGTTGGCGCTGGCTGTTTCAAACTGAAGGCCCAGTCAATAATATACTAATGTCGATCGGCCTAAATCCGCTCCCTTGGCTCAGTAGCACAGTTTGGGCAATGCCCGTGCTGATTTTGCTAAGTATTTGGAAACAATTAGGCTTTAATATGGTAGTATTTTTGGCAGGACTACAAGCAATTCCGGTCAACCGCTACGAAGCCGCAGAATTAGATGGAGCTAATGCTTGGCAGCAATTCCGGTACATCACTTTACCCGGTTTGCGGCCGACTTTGGTGTTTGCTACCGTCACAACTGCTATTTTTACCCTGCGGAGTTTCGAGCAAGTTTATGTCATCACTGGTGGCGGCCCTTTGAACTCTACTAATTTGCTAGTTTATTATATTTACGAGCAAGCTTTTTCGCAATTTGATTTTGGCTACGCAGCCGCTGCGGCAACTTTGCTGATGGCTGTGGCTTTGGTATTAGTCTATTTGCAACTAAAGGTTTGGGGCGAAGATTCTTGAGTTGCGTGGGGCGGGTTTATTCAGATTGTTGGTACTTGTTAAATATTTTTGGCGAACCCTTCGACTACGAGGAAGGGCATCGCCCGCCCCTACATAATTATTGATATTAGTGGAGGCGGATTTGTTTACTCTTTGACAAACAACGGGGAACAGCAGGGGCTGCTAAAACTCAAGTTGCTATTGGATGATATGGAAATAGTAGGCTGCCACCAGAAAATTGATCCCTAGTAGTACCAAAAACCAGGCCATCCGAAAGGTGTAAGGTGGCTTGCCCATTTTCATCACGGATTCGGATTTTAGTTGATTCTTCACTATCTCTGCCATAGGTCAAACTCCTAATTAATCTTTGACACTCCCCAGCTATCAAGGCGTGGGGATTCTTGGTTCTAGCGACACACCTGTGAATTACGAATTAGAAATTACGAATTACAAATTGGGAAATCTCAACTCCCAATTCGTAATTCGTAATTCGTAATTTTCAAGGCTGATCTCCCCAAGTGTTCGAGAATTACTTCTCATGTTACCGGATGCCCTACGGTACGTTTTAACTTCCCAAAATTTACTTTTCTGATTTGGGCTGACGTTAGTTAGCCTAGCTATGTTTATTCGTGGTTTTCGCCACCCACTAGCCATTATTATTTTCCGACCAGTCGTTTGAGCTTGGTGTCTCATTTGTATCGGCGGTTATTCTACCTGTGGCCTAAGTATTATTCTACTCTATTTTAAATAGAATGCAAGGAAATTTGAAAAATAGATATTAAATGCTTGAATGCTTATAAGGTAGACCCTTAATTAAAGCCATCCTATAAGGACGGGGCTTTAGCCCGACGCTACGCTCCGCCCAATTTTGTGGTAACTAGGAATTTATACTGAGTGGGATTAGTTTTAATCGCTCTCTCCGGCGTGGTAGGAACTGCGGACGAGAGGGCCCGATCGCACGCGCCCAAAGCCCATCTCCCCCGCGATGCCCCCAAAATGGTCAAATTCAGCGGGAGTCCAGTATTTTCGCACTGGGAGGTGTTCTAGCGATGGTCTCATGTATTGACCGAGGGTGAGTCGATCGCACCCCGCAGCCCGCAAATCGGCCATCGCTGCGACTATTTCCGCTTCCGTTTCCCCGTGCCCCAACATCAAACCCGATTTGGTGGGAATGCTGGCGTCAAATTCCTTAACAATGCGGAGAACGTCCAAGGAGCGATCGTACTTGGCCCCCCTCCGCACAAGCCCTTGCAACCGGCGCACTGTCTCAATATTGTGGTTGTAACAAGCCGGTTTAGCCTCCACAACCGTCCGAATTCGCGATCGCTGCAATTCATCTAGGGTGGCATTCTCCGCCTCTCCCCCTTTCCCAATTCCTCCCCAAAAATCCGCTGTTAGTACCTCAATTTGAGTATCAGGGTTTAATTGTCGGATGGCTGCGATCGTCATCGCAAACCAACCAGCACCTCCATCCGGCAAATCATCCCTCGCCACCGAAGTCAGCACCGCATAGCGCAAACCCAGCAGATTTACTGCTTCCGCTACTTTTTGCGGTTCTTCGGGGTCCAGGGGCATGGGAGAATGACCTTTATCTACTTGACAAAATCCACAGGCGCGGGTGCAAGTTGGCCCCATTAACAAAAAAGTTGCCGTTTTTTGGGCGTAGCACTCGCCCCGGTTGGGACATCTGCCCTCCTCGCAAATTGTGTGAATTTGCCGCTGCTTAATGATTTTTTGCACTTCGGAGAGTTCGCTAGCTTTGCCAATGGGGCGGCGCAGCCACTCCGGCATCAGCTCAATTTCAGCCCGCATTTGGGCGGAACTTACTTTGGCTGCGGGAGTTTGAGGGGCTTGGGATGGCATAATATTAAGTGCGATCGGGTTAATGCTTTCGATCGTATCCGAAATCAAAGTCCCTGAACTTTGCAGGAATCCTGCCCAAAATCAAAATCGCCCTCAGTTGTAGCAAAAACTCAACTCAGAAACGATTCTGGGTAGAATTCTGTTAGGGATATACTGAAGGTTGCGAATCATCATTCATTACTGAAGGAGTCAGTCGTGGCTGGTCAAAAAATCTTAGTCATCGATGACAGTAGGGTCATCCGCGTCCGAGTCCGAGAGATGTTACCCCAGGGTAACTGTGAAGTTCTAGAAGCAAGAGACGGGGAAGAGGGACTAAAGCTGATCCGTGAAGCCCGTCCCAATCTAATTATGTTAGATTTCCTACTGCCAAAAGTCAGCGGTTGGGAAGTGTATCAAAAAGTTCAAGCCCATCCCGAACTTTCCAAGATCCCCTTGGTGATCATGTCTGGTAGGGAAGAAGAAGTAATGGAGAAAATTCCTAAACCCTTTGAGAAGCATTTTTTTGCATTTATCGCCAAACCCTTCGAGAAAAAGCAGCTAACCGAGGCGATTAAATTAGCGATGGTATTGGCTAAAAAGAAACCAGTACCAGAAGCCCCAGCCACCCCTGCTGCCGCACCGAGTTCGGGAGCAGGTGCTGCTGAAATTCAGGCGATGACGCTGAAAATGGCCAAAATGCAAGCTGAAATTGACACACTCAAGAAACAAATGACTCAGGTGATTACTATCATCAAGCAAATGAAGTCGAAATAATGCTGCTTTCCGAAGGTAGAAGGTAGAAGACAACTTTCACACCTTGAAAGTTTCTCTAATCAATTAAAAGTTCAACATCAAAACAGGGAGGAAATTATTATTAATCTTTAGCTGAACATTTTTATTTGCCGATCGTCCCGCACTCAATTATCAACTCCTCAGTCTCATTTTTTTGTACATGACTAACGACTATTCCGATTTTTTGCCTCAACTGCGTGCCTCAACTGAGCAATTATTGCTCTTATTAGACTGTTTCGATCGAGCACAGGTATTAGCGATCGGAGATTTGACCTTGGACGAGTTTGTTACCGGACAAGTAGAGCGAATTTCCCGCGAAGCACCAGTGTTGATTTTGCGCTACGAAAATACTCGGCAAGTACCCGGAGGTGGCGCAAATGCTGTCTATAATTTAGCCAAACTGGGAGGCCAAGTAAAAGTTGCTGGTTTGGTGGGAAAAGATGACCAAGGAAAGGCTTTGTGCGATATTTTTGAGGCTGCGGGAATTGATACGGCTGGCATTTTCGTCGATTCCCAGCGTCCAACTGTTACCAAAACTCGCATTTCCGGGCACGCGCGGCAGTCGGTGACTCAGCAAATTGTCCGAGTCGATCGCAAATCCGACGAGTTACCAAATTTAGATTTGCAGTTACAATTAGCAGATTATATCCGCCAGCAAATACCGACAGTAGATGCAGTGGTTTGTTCCGACTACGGCGACGGAGTGTTGACTAATTTGGCGATCGAATCGGCTGTTGTTCGTGGTAAAACAATTGTGGATGCTCAAACAAATTTGCAGCGATATTCTGGAGCAATGTTATTTACTCCGAACTTGCCAGAAGCAGAACAAGCAGTCGGATATGCTATTAATAATTCTCCCACTTTAATGCAAGCAGGACGCGATTTGTTGAACTTAACTCAAGCTCAAAAAATCCTAATTACTCGCGGTGAAGAAGGGATGACTTTATTTGAAAGGGTGAAGGTTGAAGCCATCAAAAACTCACCTCCAACCTCGACTTGCCAATCCGGGGAATTTTCAATTCAAAGTTGGGATATTCCCCCTTTTAACAAGACTGATGTATTTGACGTAACCGGTGCTGGAGATACAGTAGTAGCGGCAATGACTTTAGCTTTGTGCGTCGGTGCATCTGGTTGGGAAGCGGCGGTTTTGGGCAATTTAGCCGCTAGCATTGTCGTGCGTCAATTTGGTACGGCGACGACAACAACAGAGGAGATGAAAGAAGCTCTGAAAGCGATGATTGCACTCTAGGGGATGAGATTAAAACGATCAATTGTGAGAACCCCGACTTCTTAAAGAAGTCGGGGTTCTGGGTATTCTATTTTTTTAGGTGGGCTTAGATCAATTCCGGTTAATCACTTACTATAAAACCCGATATGTCATGCTGAGTGGAATGTAGTGTAGCGAAGAATCTCCGAGATTCTTCGCTACACTCAGAATGACAACTCTGCCAGCAGAATGACAACTCTGCCAGCAGAATGACAACTCTGCCAGCAGAATGACAACTCTGCCAGCAGAATGACAACTCTGCCAGCAGAATGACAACTCTGCCAGCAGAATGACAACTCTGCCAGCAGAATG
>Ga0316608_1000493_pt1 | contig 18559 bp, 18 predicted proteins | sample MIS2016152B_MG_FD_207673 | JGI IMG/M metagenome (GOLD analysis project Ga0316608, IMG submission 207673) | Microbial mat bacterial communities from Middle Island sinkhole, Lake Huron, Michigan, United States - MIS.2016.152B | ecosystem: Environmental > Aquatic > Freshwater > Lake > Sediment...
ATTCCCATCAATTTTATGGTTGAAATAAAATATCCGTTCATCATTTTTTTTAGTTAAGTAATTTAAAACTGCCGAATATTAAAATCCGGCAGTTAATAAAATTAATGTTAACTGTGATAACTACTTTTGTTGATTTCCGTTTCCATAACCTTTTCCCTGTCCCTGTCCATTTCCGTTGCGTTTTCCGCCTCTTCTTCCGTTTCCTTTACGATTTCTGAACATACGACCGAAAAAACCATGATTTTCGGAATCGTTTGAATTGTTGTTACAATTCCCTAATTTTCTGCCGGTTTTGGCACCCTGTCCCAAAGGTCCGGTTCCATCTTTGTTTGGCATAATTATGTTTTTTAAATTAATAAATTTGAAGATTTGAAAATTATTAAATTTACAAATAGCATCATTCACAATCAATTATTCATCTGTTTTGAGTCTTTTCCCTTTACCAGTTCCACCGCCTGATTTACGCTTTTTGCCCTGACCTGTACCAAGTTTACTTGTATTGTCAGAATCTGAATTATTACAAGTTCCCAATTTACGTCCTGTTTTGGAACCTTTTCCATCAGGACCTGTTCCATCTAATTTAGGCATAATTTTAATTATTAATTTGTTATTAAATTACTTATGATACCTTCTAAAGTATTATCTTTATTCATGATATTTGTTTTCATATTTAATTTACTGAGCATTTCAGCGGCTTTTTCACCAACTTCTGTTGCAAAAATCTCACTAACCGATTTATTTGCAAGAAATTCTACTATTTTAGTGCCAACACCATGATTACCATCTTTAAAAGGATTTTCAAAAAACTCTCCTTTTTTTGTTTCAGTATCATAAATATAAAAGAAATTGCATCTTCCAAATCGTTCATCTACAATTGATTTTAAATTATTTTGTTGAGTTGAAACTGATATTTTCATTTTATTTAGTTTTAATAAAAATAATATTTTGATTAAAAAAATTTGCAAGGAAACTTTGTCAGAATTTTCAATCCTGACAAAGTTAATATTCATAAATTAATGATTGCAAGTGTGTTCTTTGCCATCGCCGTGATGTTCTTCATGAGTTTTGCAACTTTCGCCGCTATCAGTAATTAATCCTTGCAGATAACTATTTACAACATCGTCGATTTTTCCGGAACAACCTCTGATTACATCAATGCCAGAACTTTTTAATACATTAATAGCTCCTGCTCCAATTCCTCCGGCAAGCATTATTGTAACTCCGTCTGCAGCTAAAACTGATGCAATGTCCGATTTACAACCACAACCCTGTGGCGACCTAACTATCTTTTCGCCAGTTATTTTATTGTTTGCGATTGTAAAAACTTTGTAAAAATCGCAATGTCCGAAATGTTCATCAATTTGATTATCATTTGTTGCAGGAACTGCAATTTTTGTATTTAATAAATTATTTTCCATGATTTCTTTTTTTAAATTTAATTTTTCTGATAAATCAATTTTTTCAATTATCTTTAAATTGATATCTCTATAAATATCCTGTACCATTTTACTTTGCAGATAAGTATAAAAACTGCCTTTATCTGCTGCCTCAGCCATGCCATCAACAATTGGAATTTGACCAAGTAAACTTAGATTGTATTCTTTTGCAAGTAATTCGCCACCACCTTTTCCGAAAAGAAAATATTTTTCTTCAGGATGTTCAATCGGTGTAAACCAAGCCATGTTTTCAACAATTCCCAGAATTGGACGATTTAAATCTTTATTCTGGAAAAGTGAAATTGCTTTTTTTACATCAACCAATGACATTTGTTGAGGAGTAGTAACAATTACAACACCCTCAACATCAATATTCTGGCAAAGTGTTAGAGGAATATCTCCTGTTCCTGGTGGTAAATCAACTACCATGTAATCAATTTCTTCCCACAATGTATCGCTGAATAATTGCAGCAAAACACTCGAAGCCATTGGTCCACGCCAGATTAGTGCCTGTTCTGGATTAACTAAAAATCCTATTGAGACTAATTTGATTCCAAATTTTTCGACAGGTAAAAAATATTCTTTGTCGGCTATTTTTGTCGAATTTAATTGCAATCCTTTGATTCCAAACATTGTTGGGATTGAAGGACCAAACAAATCGGCATCAACCAATGCTGTTTTGTAACCGTTTTGAGCAAAAGCCAAAGCCAGATTAGCAGAAACAGTTGATTTTCCAACACCTCCTTTGCCTGAAGCGACTGCTATTATGTGCTTTACATTAGGCAAATTTACTTTTTCTATTTTGTGCATTTATTTTTTTATTTGAAAATTGGTTTATTTTTAAAATTAATTCTTAACAAATCTTTCATTTTACTTGTATCCTCGTGAGAAAATTCGTATTAATATCATTATCAAATTGATATATTTTATATGTAAATTAATTATGAATCTTTAAATTCCCATTCCGGTATAAAAATTATTCAAATTGTTATGCAAATAATTCTTCATCATTTTAAAAACATTTATACCTGTACAATGTCCAGTGTAAAAAATAGTTTCAGAGTATTTTTGTTGTAAAGTTTTTGCAATAAATTCAATTTCATTATCAGTTTCATAATTAAAATTATCGCTGTCAATAAGATGAAAACCACCAAAAACAGTTTTAATTTTTTTTGATGGATATATTTCTTCAACACTCGAAAGAATATTTAATATTCCGTTGTGAGCACAGCCTGTAAATACTGTAATATTTTCATTTTCAATAATACAAACAATTATTTCATGATTAAAATCATCTAAAATTTCGACAGTTGAATTTTCTTTGAAAATAAACTGATTAGCTTTTGGAAGCGAATATTTTTTTGAAATTTTAGTTAAAACAAAAATGTTTTCATTCAGACAAAAATCATTTTTTAATGATATAAATCTCTCTTTATCAAATTCATCAATAATGAAATTTATTCCAACATTATTTTTTCCTCCTCTTCGATACGAATGATAACTATTTGAAAATAAATTATCTGAAATAATTATTTTTGCTTTTTTATTTTTCTCGAGAAAAAATTTTAAACCGTTAATATGGTCAAAATGTCCGTGAGAAATAAAAACATAGTCAATATCTCCAATATCAACATTCAGTATTGTAGCATTTTCAATAAACTTAACAGATTGTCCGGTGTCAAACAAATATTTTAATTTATTGATTTCAAAATAAATAGCTAAACCATGTTCGTTTTGAAAATCGTTAGCAAGATTATTTTTATTATCAATTAAAACTTTGATATTCATCATTTAAATCTACTATCTGATTTTGTTTGAAAAACTTCATCATTTTTATCTAACCAACCAGCTTTCGTGTTATAACGATTATCAAATTTTTCAAAAAACGGTTTAATATCCAAAAGAGGTGTATTGTCAAGAATGTCAATATTATCAACAAATAATAAATTTTCTTCAATTTTTATAAGTCTGACAGTCGAAAATCCAATAGGATTAGGTCTTACGGGTGCTCGAGTTGCAAAAATTCCATGAAAATCATTATCCATAAAAGGTTTAACATTCAATTTTGATTCTTTTACTTCATGAAAATAATAAATCAGAATTAAATGTGAAAAATATTCTACATCTTTCAAACCTTCAGTGTATTCATGGAATAATTCAATTGTTCCTTCTGCACTATTGAAATTTAATGGCTGAATCGGCATATTTTCAATAGTTTTTAAAGAAGAATAAATTATTCCGATTTGTTTGAAATTTATTATATTAAGCATTAAAAAATATTTTAAATATACCAAAATTGAAAAAGTTGCAAAGCATTAAAATATAAAACTTTGCAGCTTAGCATTTATTAGGTATTAGTTTGAAAACACAAAAATCAAAGTTAAATCAAATTCTAAAATTTTGTGTTTTTATTTTTTCAAAATAGCTTTTTCAACTTCTTCTTTACTAATTGGTTTGGTACAAAAAAACCAATCGTAACATTTTATATTATCTTTACTTTCCATACGTTCTTTTGCAACACCGCATGAGCCGGCTGTTGGCACAATAACATCATCTCCTGGTTTCCAATCAGCAGGAGTTGCAATTGAAAAATTATCAGCAGTTTGCATAGCGATTAAAGCACGATACAGTTCATCAAAATTTCTACCTAAACTCAAAGGATAATAAATAATTGCTCTGATAATTCCTTTTGGGTCAATGAAAAATACGGCTCGAACTGCTTTAGTATTGCTTTCTCCTGACATAATCATTCCGTATTTTTTAGCTACCTCCATTGTAATATCTTCAATCAAAGGAAAATTTACTTCAATATTTTTCATTCCTTTATATTCAATCTTTTCCTTAATAGTTCTAAGCCAAGCAATATGACTGTACAAACCATCAACAGACAAACCAACTAATTTGCAATTAGCTTTTGCAAATTTTTCTTCCATGCTTGCAAAAGTCATAAACTCAGATGTGCAAACAGGCGTAAAATCAGCAGGATGACTGAATAAAATTACCCAACTTCCATTATAATCTTTTGGGAAATCAAGGTTTCCCTGTGTTGTAATTGCTTTAAATTCCGGTGCTTTATCGCCAATACGTGGCATAGCAATAATTTGATTTTCCATAATATATTTTTAAATTGTTAATAATTTAATTTACAGATTAATTAAACTTTTTCTAAACCGTGTTTTAAATCATCAATAATATCTTCAACATTTTCGATACCAACTGCATAACGAATTAAATCGTCAGTAATACCGGCTTTTTGTTTGTCTTCAGCAGAAACTTTTGCATGTGTCATTGAAGCAGGATGTTGAATTAAACTTTCAACTCCACCTAATGAAACAGCAAGTAGGGCTAATTGCACATTGTTCATCAGTTTTTTTGCACCTTCAAAACCTGTTTTTAAACCGAAACTTATCATCGAGCCATCGCCTTTCATTTGTCGTTTACCAAGTTCGTATTGCGGATGAGATTTTAAACCCGGATATTTTACCCATGCAACTTTAGGGTGATTTTCTAAAAATTCAGCAACTTTCATTGCATTTTCCTGTGCTCTGTCGATACGAACCGACAAAGTTTTTAAACCTCTGTGTACCATGTATGCCTGATGCGGATCCATATTGCAGCCCATCAGAACCATCATGTTACGAAGTTGTTTGTATAATGATTCTTCTTTTGCAATTATCACTCCTGCAACAATATCGGCATGACCGTTAATAAATTTTGTCATTGAGTGAAAAACAACATCAGCACCCAAATCCAACGGATTTTGAAGATACGGACTGCAAAAAGTATTATCAACAACCAACAAAATTCCGTGACTATGAGCAATTTCAGCACAAGCTTTTAAATCGGTCATATCCATTGTCGGATTCGCAGGAGTTTCGATGTATAAAACTTTTGTATTTGGCTTAATTGCTTTTTTAATTGTTTCAGTATTAGTAGTATTTATATAAGTTGATTCAATACCAAATCTGCACAATTGCTTTTCCATAATTCCACGAGCAGGACCATAAATTGCATCGGTGCTAACTATGTGGTCTCCTTGACTTAACAAAGTCAAATAAATTGTTGTAGCTGCAGCCATTCCGGAGCTAACTGCAATTGCACCAAAACCATTTTCGATTGCAGCAATTTGCTTTTCCAAAGCATTGATTGTAGGATTTCCTATACGGGTATAAATATAACCATTACTTTCTCCCGAAAAACATTTTGCACCTTCTTCGGCAGATTCGAACGAAAAAGTTGAGGTCTGATAAATTGGTACTGTTGCACTTCCGAATTTATCGTGAATCTCACCTGCGTGAATTAATTTGGTATTAAAACCTGATTTTTCTGTATTCATTATTTTATTTATATTTTAATTATATTCTAAAAATTTTGCTAAACATTTGAATTTTAAAATTTTATACACCAGGTAAACGAGGAAAACGTCCAATTTTAGTTAATTTGGAATAATGTCCCCAACCTTTTTTCAACCAATGTCCAACAATTGGCATAGGAATTATAAATGCCTTTTTGTTGTTTCTAAAAACAAAAGCAGCACCGTTGCCGGTATCCATTACACACAAAATATTTAAATGTTGGTTATAACCTTTTCGTTTTTCACTATTTTTTTCGGTTTCGAGAATATTATAAGCTGCATTTCTTCCCATTAATTCGGCTATATGTCCTTGTTTTGCAACCCAATCGTAACCTTGAATTGCAGCAATATCGCCAATTGCATAAACATTTTTAGAGTTTTCGACCAATCCAAAATCATCAATTTTAATAAAACCTGCTTCTGTAAGTGGCAAATCTGATTTTTTTAAAACACTATGTCCCGATGCGGCTGCTATAAACATTATAAAATCTGCTTCTAAATTTGTATTATCTTCAAAAACAACATTATTTTTTTGAAATTCAACAATTTTTTTTCCGAAACGCTTTTTAATTTTAAATTTATCGAACATTTTATCGAGCATTTCCAACGAATTTTTCCCCATTCTTGCTCCTGGTTCTTCCATTGGTGCAAAAAAAGTAAGTTCAAAATTGTCTCTTATTTTTTTGTTTTTCAACATATTATGTATATTGAAAATCAATTCAAATGCAGGACCGCCTCTAACAGCCGATTTATCTTTTGGATTTCCGCCAAAGCCAATTGCTATTTTGCCTGTTCCTAAGGTAATTAGCTCGTCTAATTTGTTTCTAATTGCAATCGAAACTTCGGGTTTTCCACAAATTGATAAAGTATTTTCCAAACCTTTATGTTGCATTTTATCAGCACCAAAAGCAACAATCAAATAATCATAAATTATAGTATGATTATTGCAAATTACCTTGTTTTGAGCCGATTGAATTTCGGTAACATTATCTATTATTAATTTAAAAGGATATTTTTTTTGAATTTCGTATAATGATACTTTTACATCATCAAACTCTTTTTTGTGAACAGGAATCCATATTGAAATTGGGTAAATATATAAATAATCTCTATCTGAAATTAATGTAACTTCCAATTTTTTAGATTTTTGAAGTTCAATAGCAGATTGTATTCCAGCAAAACCTCCACCGAGTATTAATACTTTTTTCATTTTAATTTAAAATTTGTATATTAATAAACATGTGTTTCTGATTTAATTTCTTCAATATCAATTTTTTTGTTATCTATTGAACGCCAAGCATACCAAATATAAGCTATAACAAAAGGTATTAACAATGAAACATAACTCATTATTGATAAAGTGTAAAGACTTGACGAACTGTTTTCTATTGTTAGTGAACTTTGTAAATCGAAAGTTGAAGGATAATAAGCAGTGTTATTAAATCCAGCCAATAAAAATAATGAAAAAACAGTTAATATTGTTCCAATTCCTGATGCCCAAATTCCTTTTGTACTGCATTTTACAAAGCAAGTTAAAGGTCTGATAATTCCTAATAAAACCATAACAACTCCTATTAAAAACATTCCTGCAACAACAGGCATTTGAAGTAAATTGTGCAAATATTTGTAAGGTTCTATAAATACTTCTTTTGTAGTCGGATTAATTGCAAATCCATCTGATAATAACAACCAAATTGTAAAAGTCAAAAAGAATACAACAAAAGGAATTGCATTATAAAGCAGTTGTTTTTTAACTCGTTCCATTATTTCATTGTTTCTAATTCTATTCATGAAATAAAGTAAAGCCAAAACTCTGGCAAGGAAAAAAACAGCAAGTCCGAGTGCTAAATTCTGAAGATTAAAAGCTGCTTCTAAACCATGTGCAAATCCTTTCCATTCAGATATTATCGGCATTTTATCGCCTGTTAAACGTGTTAAATTCATTTTGTCAACAGAAAATTCAGAACCTGTGAAAAATGTTGCAACAGCAGTTCCAATTAAAATTGTGCCGAGTAATCCGTTAATAAACAAAAGGGTTTCGTAAAAACGTTTTCCGAAAAAGTTATTTGGTTTTTTGCGATATTCGTAAGAAACTGCCTGAACAACAAATGCAATTAAAATTAACATCCAAACCCAATACGCACCTCCAAAACTTGTTGAATAAAACAATGGAAATGATGCAAAAAAAGCACCTCCGAAAGTTACTAAAGTAGTGAAAGTTAATTCCCACTTTCGACCTAAAAGATTTACGATTATTGTACGTTCGTCTTCGGTTTTACCGAGTGTATATATCAATGTTTGACCACCTTGAACGAACATCAAGAAAACAAGAATTGCTCCGAGCAGTGAGATTATTATCCACCAGTACTGTTGCAAAAATATATATGATAAAGTATCGAACATAATTTTTTAATTTTTAAAAATGATTAATTTGTTTTTATTTCGGTTTCAATTATTTCGGTTTGCGGACCTTTTTTAATTTGAGTAAGCATAATTTTTATTTCTGCAATTAATAAACCTGTGAAAATTACGGCAAAAATTACAAAAGTTAATTGTACCGATGATGCTTTAACTTGCGAAACGGCAGCTATTGTTGGCATAATATCCTGAATTACCCATGGTTGACGACCAACTTCAGCAACAACCCAACCTAACATACTTGCCAGATATGCCAATGGAATAGTCCAAAGTGCTGTGTATAAAACAAATCGTTTCTTTTCAATTTTATCCATTTTTAGCAATATTAAAACTACCAAAAATAGAGCAATAAAATGAAAACCTAAACCAACCATCACTCTGAAAGAATAAAATGATAACTTGACATTTGGAATAAGTTCGTTTACATCACGATTTGCATAATATCCATATCCAAAATGTTTGTAATTATCATTAAATGTGATTAATGCAGCATTAGCCAAACTATCTTTTCCTTCTTTTTTTGCAGTTTTGTATTGGGCAAGAGAATTTATTGAAAGTTTTCCTTTTTCGCTACGTTCTTTGTATGATAATATCTCATGCTCAGCATTTCCGTTAACAAGGTCGTTAATTCCGGGAACAAAAGCATTTGCATCCTGAAAAGCCATGATTGACAGCAAACTCGGAATTTCGATTTTAAAAATAAAATCTTCTTTATCTGGATTGGTGTCGTCTTTATTCTGTTTTAACAAACCGATAGCGGCAAGAGGTGCATTTTGTTTTCCATCAAAAAGGTTTTCCATTGCTGCAAATTTCATTGGCTGATATTTTGCCACATTACGAGCTGAACCATCGCCAGTTAGAATTATAAAAAATGATGCAACCAAACCAAAAATTGCTGCAATTTTCATACTTCTTTTTGCAAAAAGTTGTTCCTTGTTTTTAATTAAAAACCAAGCACTTATTCCAATTACAAAAACCGAAGCCAAAACATATCCCGAAAGGACTGTATGAAAGAATTTATTAATAGCCACCGGATTAAAAAGGACTTCCCAGAAATTAACCATTTCGTTACGAGCAGTTTCGGGGTTAAATTCCATTCCAACCGGATTTTGCATCCAACCATTAGCAACCAAAATCCAAAGAGCAGAAAGGTTAGAACCGATTGCAACTAACCACGTAGAAATTAGATGAAATTTTTTGCTGACTTTATTCCAACCAAAAAACATGACTGCAATAAAAGTACTTTCCATGAAAAAAGCCATAATTCCTTCAATAGCAAGTGGTGCACCAAAAATATCACCAACAAACCACGAATAATTCGACCAGTTTGTACCAAATTCAAATTCGAGAATTAAACCGGTTGCAACTCCTATCGCAAAATTAATTCCGAAAAGAGTCATCCAGAATTTTGTAATTCGTTTCCATTCAAGGTTTCCGGTACGAACATAAATTGTTTCGAAAAAAGCAATAATAAACGACAAACCAAGCGTTAACGGCACAAAAATCCAATGATAAAGTGCTGTAAGTGCAAATTGTGCTCTTGACCAGTCAACGAGCGAAAAATCAACATTCTCCATAAATTTATTTTATTTTGTTAATTGTTCAATTACGTAATCACTTCTTTCCTTATCGGTTTTAAAATTTGATTTCAGAAAATTAGGAAAAAAGAATACTTTAAGAATTAGAAACATTACTATCAATTTAATAATAATAATTGCCCAAAGTTTTTTTCCGACTGTCATGTTTTTAAAACCCTGATAATAAAATTGGAAAATATTTCGAATAGAAATTTTCATTTATTTTTATTTAAATTTATTAATTCCTCTTCACCAAATTTATTACAACCTTCACATTTAGAATGATTTTCAAGTCCTTCTATCAACTTGAAACATTTTTTGCATTTGAACCATTCTTTTTCAAATTCAAAATTACCACCTTCAATAATTATTGATTTACCTTCAACAAATGCCTGAGCTATTTTAATTAAAGCACTATTATATATTCTTGTCAAAGTAGGTTGTGAAATTTCCATACTTTCAGCTGCTTCGTTTTGCGAAAGTTTATCGTAATTAAGCAACTTAATAGTTTCATATTCATCATATTGCATTACAATATGTATGGTATCGCAAACAGCTATTCCGAATGGTTTAAACCCCTGCATTTTTGGAGGATTACAAACTTTTCTATTCTTTTGTGGTCGTGGCATTTTTGAGTTTTTTAAATAATTCTTTAATGTCGGGAAATATAATAAATAAAAAGAAAATTGCCGACAATCCTAAAATTATTTTTCCTATTATACAATACGAGCCACAATAAAAATCGTTTCCAAAACCAAATAAACAAGTTGCACAACCTAATAATACCATTAAAATATAATCTACAAACATTAAAATTGGAAGTACAACAAATACTTTTACAATAATTGAAGTTTTCATGATTTCATTTTTTTACAAATATAATGAATACGTATTCATAATTCAAATAATTTTTCATATATTTGTGAATTATTTTGAATATATATTCATAATCAATTAAATAAAATTTTGAAATTCATATGGAAATTGAAGAACGTATAAATAAAACTGAAACAAGACAATTTAAAGTTATTTTTCCGAATACATTAAATGCACATGATACATTATTCGGTGGGACTGCGATGCAATGGATGGACGAAGTGGCGTATATTACTGCAACTCGTTTTACAAGAATGAAAATGGTTACTATTTCTACTGATAAAATGCAATTTAAAAATGCAATAAAATCAGGTACAATTGCAGAAATTATTGGTAAAGTAATTAATATAGGAAATTTAAAACTTGAAATAAAAGTTGAAATTTGGGTTGAAGAAATGTTTTCCGATATTCGTTTTAAGGCAGTTAATGCAATTTTTACATTCGCCGCAATTGATAGTAACCATAAACCTATAAAAATTGAACATGTAGAAAATATTAATAATTAAAACTGAATTTCCGATATTTATCATTAAAAAAAATATTTTGGGGAAATTTAAATAAAAAATCACTTAATTATTAAAAGTTATAAATCAGATATCTTGTGTCATATTTTAAATTGTAAAATATCAAACATTTTATTTACAATAGTTCTACAAAGTATTTTTTTGTATTTTATTTTGTCCTATATACAAATTTGTGAATGTGAAAATTTGAAAACAGCGTTAAGTTAAGCAAAAGTTGTCAGATGAAAAACACACAAGTGCTACATAATCAACATATTTAATGTGTTTTCATCTAAAATTTAAATGTTAATTTACAATAAATTTAACACTACAGTATTTTTAAGGATGTAAATATTCCAAATAGACTAAAGTCAATATTCTAAATCAAGTGAAGTTGATAATCCAAATAATACAGACATTATGACATTTAAAAGCAAATATTATCTGCAAAATTGACATCTTTCTGTTTTGGTAGTAAATTTGAATATAGTGAATTAACTAAAAATTAAAACTATGAATCTCGATAAATTTACAATAAAATCGCAGGAAGCAATTCACAAATCATTTGAAATTGCTCAAGGATATACAAATCAAGCTATTGAAAACGGACATTTGCTTAAAGCTATAATTCAGGCTGATGAGAACATAATTCAGTTTCTATTAAAAAAAATGAATATAAATGTTCCGACTTTTGAAAAGATTTTAGACAGAATTATCGAATCATATCCAAAAGTAACAGGTGGAGAACAATATTTATCAACAACTTGCACCAATGCTCTGAGAGAAGCTACAAATAAATCAAAAGATTTTGGTGATGATTTTGTATCTCTCGAACATATTTTTCTGGGTATTTTCAACAGTAGCGATTCTACATCGCAAATGATGAAAGATAGTGGAATAACCGAAAAAGATTTGATAAAAGCAATTAAAGAACTAAGAAAAGGCTCAAATGTAAAAAGTCAGACTGCTGAAGATACTTACAATTCGCTGAATCGTTTTGCAATAAATTTAAACGAACAGGCAAGACTCGGAAAACTCGACCCCGTAATTGGCAGAGACGAAGAAATACGAAGAGTTTTGCAGATTTTATCACGCAGAACTAAAAACAATCCAATTCTTATTGGCGAACCTGGTGTTGGTAAAACAGCTATTGCCGAAGGACTTGCATATAGAATTATAAATGGCGATGTACCTGAAAATCTGAAATCAAAATTGATTTTTTCATTAGATATGGGTTCATTAATTGCAGGAGCAAAATATAAAGGTGAATTTGAAGAACGCTTAAAATCGGTTGTAAAAGAAGTTGTTACATCAAATGGAGAAATTGTTTTATTTATTGATGAAATTCATACACTAATTGGTGCAGGTAAAAGCGACGGTGCAATGGATGCTGCAAATATTTTAAAACCAGCACTTGCTCGCGGAGATTTACGTGCAATTGGTGCAACTACTTTGAGTGAATATCAGAAATATTTTGAAAAAGATAAAGCTTTAGAACGTCGTTTTCAGACAGTTTTGATTGACGAGCCAGATAAATTAGATGCAATTTCTATTTTACGAGGATTAAAAGAAAGATACGAAAATCATCATAAAGTTAGAATTAAAGATGATGCAATAATTGCAGCGGTTGAACTTTCGCAACGATATATAACCGACAGATTTTTACCCGATAAAGCAATAGATTTGATTGATGAAGCTGCTTCAAAACTTCGTTTGGAAATGAATTCGATTCCAATGCCAATTGACGATTTAAACAGAAAAATAAAGCAACTGGAAATTGAACGTGAGGCAATAAAACGCGAAGGTAATAAACTGAAATTAGAAAACTTATCCGAACAAATTGCCAATCTTAGCGAAGAAAGCAAAACTTTAAATGCAAAATGGAAAATCGAAAAAGATATTGTTTCAAATATTCAGAAAAATAAAGAAGAAATTGAAAATTACAGATTTCAAGCAGAAAATGCTGAAAGAGAAGGTGATTTTGGTAAAGTAGCCGAACTCAGATATGGAAAAATTAAAGAAGCCGAAGCAAATATAGAAAATCTTAAATCTGAATTGAATAAAATTCAGTTAAATTCTACATTAGTTAAGGAAGAAATTGATTTTGATGATATTGCTGCAATAGTTTCGAGATGGACAGGAATCCCTGTAAATAAAATGGTACAGTCAGAAAAAGATAAACTTTTAAACCTTGAAGAAGAATTACATAAAAGAGTTGTTGGACAAGATGAAGCAATTTCGGCTGTTGCTGATGCAATTCGTAGAAGTCGTGCAGGATTACAAGATGCAAAAAGACCAATTGGCTCATTTATTTTCTTGGGAACCACCGGAGTAGGAAAAACTGAACTTGCAAAAGCTTTAGCTGAATTTTTATTTGATAACGAAAACCATCTGACTAGAATTGATATGTCTGAATATCAGGAAAGACACTCAGTTTCACGACTTATTGGTGCACCTCCGGGTTATGTTGGTTACGATGAAGGTGGACAACTTACTGAAGCTGTTCGTCGTAAACCTTATTCGGTTATTCTTTTAGACGAAATTGAAAAAGCTCACCCTGATGTTTTTAATATTTTGCTACAAGTTCTTGATGATGGAAGACTTACTGACAATAAAGGTAGAAATGTTAATTTCAAGAATACTATTATTGTAATGACTTCAAATATTGGTTCTCATGCAATTCAACATAATTTTGAAAAAATTACGAACGAAAATAGAACTGAAATTATTGAAAAAACTAAAATTGAAGTCTTTGAAATTTTGAAAGAAACTATCAGACCTGAATTTCTAAATAGAATAGACGAAATAATTATGTTTTCGCCATTGACTGTTAACGAAATGAAAGGAATTATTGATATACAGCTAAATATTTTGAAAAAGTTGGTTAAAGAACAAAATCTTGAAATTGAATTTACTAAAAATGCTATTGAACTTATTGCTGAAGAAGGCTTTAATCCTCAATTTGGTGCAAGACCTATAAAGCGTTTAATTCAGAAAAATATAATAAATGAACTTGCAAAAGCAATAATTTCAGGAAATATCGTAAAAGAAAAAACAATAATAGTGGATTCAAAAGAAGGAAAAATTATATTCGGAAATTAAAATATTATTTCATAATTACTTAACTAATTTATATTAAATTAAATGTTAAAATACTTTTTTTGATTTTAAAAATATATACTTTTAAAACCTAATTTAAACTTAAATATTATGACAGCAGTATCTCTTTTTAAAGTCTGGTACTTATTAGTTTACCTGCAATTTTCACCTATTGGAGCCTATGATAAATACGAAATTTATCAAGGAAAAAAGCAAATAGCTACTCTTGAAGTAACTAAGGACGAAATATTTAATAATTCGGGAAAAATGTTGAGTTTTTCATATACCGAAAACGGTGTAGCTCAGGAATATTCGGTATTAGTGGGTTTTAATTCAAATGTATTTTTAAAAAGTATAAAACAAGGTACAAATGTTATTTTAGCCGATAACAGTAAAATTCAGCTAAATAATTTTGAATACGATACTCTTCACACTGATATACTTATAGACATAGATTCTAAAGAATTAGCAAAAAATAAAACGTCAGAAGCAACAATTTTGAAAGTAGGAAAATCAAAACTAAATGTTACAAAAAACGTATATTCTACAACTTCCGGAAATTTAACTATTTACTATACCGAAGACGGTCTTTCAAAATGTGAATTTACAGATAAAGACAAGATTAAAACTACAATTTTGAGAAGTAATTAAAAAAAAATTGCTTTCTTGTATTTTAATAATCATTGCTTTGCATAAATACTTCCACTCAATTTGTGGTTTATAGATTTAGCAAAGCAATGATTTTTTTATTTAAAATCAATTCTTTAATACTTTTAAAGTTTTGATTTCATTATCAGATAATAATTTAATAAAATATACTCCTGATTTTTCAGGTATTTTCACTTCAAAATTATTTTTTCCGGTTGTAACCGATAATTGTTTACTTTCAGAAACTAGTTGACCTACTGAGTTATAAACTTCAATTTCAACCTCAATATCATTAACAGAATTATACAAAACATTACATTTATTTCCAATTACAGGATTTGGATAAACATAAATACCATCAGATTTTAAATTTTCTGCTATTGAAGTAGAAATTCCGCTTGGCACAAGTAAAAAGTCAAAATCTTCAAAAATCAGATTATTCTGGTCAACTGTAAATTCATAATATTCAGTTAAAATATTTGGATTTTCGATTAATGTCGGATAATTTATATATTTTGAAAAATTTGCTTCAGTAAATTGATAATACCCTGATTCGTCAGAAATTGTTCCATCAAAATATTTATATTCGGTTCTAAAATCTTCTGGATTAAATGGATTTTGACTTAATTCATTTAATAATATTTCAATTTCTCCTGCAGGTGAATATCCTTTTCCTTTTAAAATTCCAACTTCTTTAATATCTGTATTATAATAAGTTTTTCCTGAAATTAGAGCTGCAGCTTTTTTTAGTCTTTCTCGCATTACAATTACAATATCAAGATTTTGACCACTTAAAACCGGTATTGGCGTTGCAAGTTGCCAAGTATGAACACTATCGTAGTAGGTCATGTAAACATTTGTGTAAGTATTTGGTCCAATTGCCTGTAAAATATAAATTCCAGGGTCGGTACTTGGAAAATTGTAATAACCATTAACATCGGTGTAAACCATTGGCTCTTCGTAATGATACTGTCCATTAGCTCCTAATTTGTAACGTTTTACTTTGCAGCCTGCAATTCCGCCTCCACTGTAAATTACTCTTCCACCCAAACTTGTAGATTGAATTGGCTCAACTGTAACCGTAACTTCCTGTGTATTTTCACAATAATCGTTATTTGTAATACAAGTGTAAGTTGTAGTCTGGTTTGGCATAATTGTTATAGCACTTGAAGTTTCGTTTGATGGTAACCAAAGAAACGTTTGTCCATTCATAAGACTCTCTTCAAAAGGAATTTGTGAACTCCAGTTTGATAATCCGACCAAATTACCAAATTCTCCGGAAACATTTTCAAATATTTGATTACCAAATTCATTACTGAAATTTAAATCGAATATTAAATTGGTTCTTTCAGCTTTATTGTAAACACTATCAAAAGAATTTGATATTTCAATTTCACTTAAAACTCGTGTCCACATTCTAACCTGACTAACAACACCATAAAGCGACATACAATTAACAAAATCGTTATAGCCATCAGAAAGCTGACGACCAATATTTAATTCTCCTAACGAATTTTTTACTAATCTGCTTTCGTTAACCGAATTATCTAAAACTCCATTTATATAAAGTGAAACAGAATTTGAACTAACAACAACTGCAACCTGATAATCTTCACCAAAATTCAATAATTGATTAGAAGTCAAAACAAGCTGTGAATAAAATTCATCTTGCAACATAAATTTCAAATGACCATCATTCCATAAAAACAAAGAATAATCGAGTTCATTAGGTTCATTTCCACCACCTTTAGCAACAATTCCACCATAGTTTTCAAATGCTTCGGAAGAGTTGATTGTAAATGTTGAAATTATTGAAAATTCATCTGTAAAATTATAATTTGAAGCATCTGTAAATTCAATACCATCACTTCCATCATTCATTTTTACACTCAAATAATCAAGTGCTGAAATACATAGCGAAAGACCTTCGTAAATTGTTGTATCTTGAGAAATATTTAAATATGGTGTTTCAAAATTAATAACTTCTAAAGAATCTGAATTTGTACAACCTGTTAAATTTGAAACAGTAACAGTATAAATTCCGGGTTCTGTAACTTCTATAGATTGAGAGATTTCCTGATTATTCCACAAATAACTAAAATAACCTTCTCCTGCATCAATTGTTACAATATCTCCTTCACATTTAATAATATCATAACCTAAATCAATAAGCAAAGTAGTTTCAATATTTACGTTTTCGGTTACCTGATGAATTGTTCCATCACACATTTCAACTTTAAGAGTTACAGGATAAATTCCGGGTTCGGTGAACTGATGACTAACATTTCTTCCTTCAGCGTCATAGATTCCGTTACTATCAAAATCCCATTGCCATGAAAATATTGAATTTGCACCAATTCCGAAAGAAGCATCATAAAAATCAACATTTCCGGTACACGATACATTTTTACCAATCTGAGCAGTAATTGGAAATACAATTTGCTGATTTGGAATATTAACCATGTTATAATAGTAAATAAAACTTACACATTGTCCGGGTTGTAATGTGCCAAGTTCGTAAGCTAAAGCAATCTGAATATCAGAATTTACCGGATTTGCTTGAGTAGGTGCAAGAGGAGAATCTAAAATCAAATCGGGGTCGAAAAGATATTGATTGCTGTTAACAACGCCTTCGGCTGTAACTTTTGCTCTTGAATCTATTGTTCCCAAAATCAAGGGATAACCATAAATTGGACCTATGGCGTAAACTATTGCCGTATCAAGGTTATCACCGGTTCCGGGTTGAGATTTTACATAATTTATTGTATTGTATGAATAAGTACCACTAGGTCTTACATCATTATCGGGGTCAACATTTCTATAATATTCGACACCGGTTAAAGTTACCGAACCAATATTTTTCATAGTAACTTCAATTGTAAAATAGGTATTATCATAACCAAGTCTTACAGTTTGCTTTACCTGTATTTTTTCATTACCAGATGTTGCTTCACCAGTCCATTCTGCAATAAGTTCATTTTCGTTGCTTAAATCTTCAAAATTAGTAGGTTGAATACCAAAATAAGAGGAACCGCCATAATCAGCTATTGCACCAAAATTTTTAAAATTTCGGGTAACACCTTGATTTTCCCACTCTATTCCCCAGCCTTCGAGTGGAGCACCCGGAACAAAATAATCGCCCATAAATCCGGGTGTCCCTGTTTCATAACCATCAAGTTGTACATCGCAATTAAATCCAACTAATTGGTCTTCAATTGATGGATTACTCCAGAATGTCCATGTTTTATGGTAATTATCTGGAATTGGAGTCAGATTATCACAACCAAATGAACCGGCAGGATGTATTCCGACTTCTACAAAATTTCCTTTTAAAAAAATACTGGGAAATGAATAGTCTAAATTAGATTTTGTTGATGAATTTCCGCGATTTTCCGTAAAGTTTTCGTTTGTTATTTTTAAATCTGTAAAAGGATATTCTTGTGAGTATATAATAGAATAACAGATAAATAACAGAAATGCTGATAAAATTAACTTTTTCATAATTTCATTTTTTATTAATAATAACTAATATTTCTGAGGAAAAACAAATACATTAAATCAAGTAGTTAAGTATCGTTTATCTTGTTTCTTTGTTTGATAATTTAATATATTTGTTTGAATTTTTGATGATTACAGTTAAACAGACAA
>Ga0316608_1000494_pt1 | contig 18539 bp, 9 predicted proteins | sample MIS2016152B_MG_FD_207673 | JGI IMG/M metagenome (GOLD analysis project Ga0316608, IMG submission 207673) | Microbial mat bacterial communities from Middle Island sinkhole, Lake Huron, Michigan, United States - MIS.2016.152B | ecosystem: Environmental > Aquatic > Freshwater > Lake > Sediment...
AATTTTGAAATACATAAAATACTACCATTTCAGATGTTTTTGTACAGGAATTAAAATTTATTGGATAATAGTGAAATAAAAAAATCGAAATTTGGACACTAATGAAAAGAATTTAAATTATAGATTCAAGTAAAAAGTTATTAAGCTGTAATTTCGAAATAATAATGCCACCACATTATTATTACTAACTCTAAAAATCCAATTTATGAAAACAGTACAAAAAAATCAGCATCAAGGCAATAATGGAAAATTATTGCATTTTGGTTTGAAGGATTTATCCTCTGCTAAATTAAAACCGAATAAGAGTATTGACACCACATTAATATTATTATTAGGTATTTTTTTAGTGACTTTTTTATTTTTAATTTATTAATATTAAGGAGGATAAATTATGAAAAACTTAAAATTATCAATATTTTCATTAGGAATATTGTTCCTTTTATTTTTATTCAGCATAAAAGTCCAAGGAGCTGATATAGTAGAAGTTGTCCCGATTACGAATAAAATTCTCTTGGTTCATTTTGATGATGGACATGTAATTTACTCTGGTTATCACGAAAGCCCTTATAATGGAGGTATATTTCCATTTGGCCCGGTTGTTTATAGTAGTCCGTTAAATCTAACAGATGCTATTGCAACATCTAAGTATTCCCTAAATAGTTCGGATGATGCAAATTACAATACAGCCCTAAATCCTGTAAATATTTATAGAAAATCAAAACCTGTTGATTTTGTTAATAGCGGTTATTTACCAAGCGGAGTGGCTCAAACTGTCAGTGAACATTGGATTTATATTGAACTACCCACAGCCTTGGTTATGGGGAAATCTTATACTTTGTCAGTAGCAGGTCTTGCCGAAAATTTTAATACATTTAGTTTCGTTTTTGATGTAACTAAAATCCAATCGCCTGCCATTCATGTTAATCAGGTAGGTTTTTCGCAAAATGCTCCAAAATCTGCATATATTAGTTATTGGGCTGGAACAAAAGGTGGTATTGACTATAGCGGATATACTTCGAAAAGTTTCAAATTAGTCAGAGTATCAGATAACGCTGTAGTTAAAACAGGAACAATAAGTTTAAGATTGGCAGCATCCTCAGCAGAAAGTAAAAGTACTAATTATACTACTAAAAACTACTCCAGAACCGATGTTTATGAGTGCAATTTTTCAGATTATACAACAGCCGGGGAATACAAAGTTGTGGTTGATGATTTAGGTAGTTCATATCCTTTCACAATTGATGACGATGCATATCGCACTCCATTTTATTATGCTATGAAAGGATTATTTTATCAAAGATCGGGTATTTGTAAAGAAATACGTCCAGGTATAAGTATGCCCCGTGACCATTATGCAGGTTCAAACGGCGTTGTAATGTACTACTTGGCTGATAAATTTAATCTTGTTGACATAAAAGAATCCAATATACCAACAACAGGACCACAGGTTACTGGAATTTGGGGTTGGTATCAGGATGCCGGCGACTGGGATGGTATGATATACAGGCACTCTTTAACCACTTTAAGTATGCTGGCGCTTTACGATATGTACCCGGATAAATTTGTAGATGGTGAAATTGGAAACAGATATAAACTCAATGATACAGATCCCAATTGGATTGATGAAGGCACAAATGGAATTCCCGATATTTTAGATGAAGCAGTTTGGCTTATTAATTTCCAAAAAAGGGCAAAAGACAGATTTATTGCTTTGGGATATTCTAAAGGTGGAGTTCCCGGTTATGTGGGTGTAGATGCTTGTTCTGGTTGGGGTATTCCTGCGTGGGAAGACAACAGGAGACTTTGTGTAACGGCTGCCGAGGTAAAAGATACTTATAATTATTCGGCGTGCGCTGCATGGTATGCAATCTGTTTAAATAAATTCTGGCAATTAACACATCCCGGACAAAATCATCCCGATGCTGCTTCATGGCAAACAGAGGCAATTAATGCTTATAATTGGGCAAGTAACGATACTATAGACCCAAACCGCACGAGTTTGACCGCGATCCAAAGCAAGGAACTTGCAGCTTCGTGTTTGTATAGATTAACAGGTAGCGCTGCATATCAAACAGATTTTGAAACACAATATAATGCAGATACCCAAAAAGGTTGGGGAACATTTGGTTCTATTTCCCGAGTAGATTTGGCTTCATGCGTTTATGGGCTTTGTAGTACCAGCACTCACCCAAATTTGAATGTCACATTGCAAACTAACATTAAAAATTTGGTTGTTGGAAAATCTACAAAACAAAAAATCGATAGGACTGGTTATCCTAACGCTTTTAGAAGCGGTGTAGAAGTTGATCAGTATTTTCAAAATGGGACTTTTACTACTTCAAAAATGGGGGTATCCATTGTTGCTTATCGCTTAACAAATGATGTTTCTCATTTGAATGCAGTTCAAAATGCAGCCTCTTATCAACTGGGTGGAAATCAACTAAATTATGTTTATTTATCTGGTCTTGGCGAAAACCCGGATAATTGCATCTTCAATCCAAATATTTGGACTAAATTCAATCACAACAGCCCTGCATACAAACCGGAAATGCTCGAAGGTTATAATACCTACTTTGGTGCAAAATTCTCTTGGGTTGCAGGAATTAGTGATGAAAATTGGGGGCGTAATTTAGCCTTTCCTTTGGTTACTGACTGGCCTGAATCAGAGCAAAAATTCACAAACAGATATAGCATCAACGGAGCTGAATACACAATTAACGAAAATCAAGCTCCAAACATTATGACTTTTGGATTTTTAAAGGCACAATCTGGTACTGTAAGGACTTACACAAAAAATCAGGTCCCTGAAATTACTTTAAATTTGACGGACAGTCAACAAATAGCTAAAAACAATTCCTTCACATTAACCTCAAATGCAAGTTCTGATACAAGGTCGGTAAAATACTATTATGATTGGCATTTTATTGGAGAAAGTTTCGATAAAGCAAATAGTTTTTCATTTATATGGGATGTTGCAAATTGCAATCTTTCCATAGGTGCTAATCCCCTAATAACTGCTATAGCAATTGATAATGATGGCCTTGAAAGCAGACAAACTTCAAATGGTGAAAAAACAGTTTCTATTGTTAGTATTCCTACATACACACTAATTGTTTCTGCTACGAACGGATCTGTTTCGATAAATCCTATCAAAACTTCTTATAATGCTGGCGAAACAGTTACATTAACAGCTATTGCAAATACCGGATTTCGATTCACAGGATGGAGCGGCAGCGCAATCAGCACAACAAATCCTTTAACTGTAACAATGAGCTTTAACATCAATATCACGGCTAACTTTATGATAGTTCCTAAGGTTGATGTTAAAAATAACGGATTTGAAGCTGGTAATTTTACAGGTTGGTATGCCGATGCTGGAGTAAGTATTTCTACCATAGAAAAGGAAAGTGGTACATATTCAGCAAAATTGGGACGTTCAAATTCCGCTGGTTTTTTAAGTCAAAAAGTTACTGGACTTTCTCCTAATACAACTTATACAATGATTATGTGGGCTAAAACAGATGCAAAGATGTATTTCCATGCAGGTGTATCAGAATATGGGGGAGCAACAGTTGAACAAAAGGTATTGAACCAAACTACATGGGCGCTAAAGAAATTTACATTCACAATGGGTGCTACAAACACAAGCGCGAAAATTTATTGTTGGATTCCTCCTAACAACTATGGATATGTTGATGATTTTAGTATTGAAGCCGGAATAAAATCAGGTGAAATTCTGAATACCGCAAATTTGACTGGTGATAAAAGCATTCTTGTGTATCCAAATCCGGTATCTTCTGGTATTTTAACGATAAACTTAAGCGAAATGTCCCTTGAAACACCGATTGTTTTATACTTAAGAAATATCAATGGTGCTATTGTTAAATACTTAAATTACAATTCAGATATTGAGTACAGTAGAGAAGTGTTTTTATCTGTTGAAGATTTGAATTCAGGACTATATTTTTTAAGTATTCAAAATGGAATGAATATTTATACACAAAAGGTTATAGTTGAGTAAAATTAGATTAATTCATTAATTTGTAATGAATGGCTGAGGCGTTGTCTCAGCCATTTTTTTGTTCAAAATGTGCTGTGATTTCTTTATTGAATAAAATTCGTAAGTACCCAAGAAAAAATTCCAACATTTTTCCTTACTCCATGCACTTTGCTTTGTATCTTTGTGGCACAACTTAAAGTAATATTTAATTTTCGTTTTTATTCTGTTCTAATTGCTTTTTATACATTTCATCAGCTAACTTGAAGGGAATAACAAAGTTTTGCGTAGCCCAATTTTTGTAGATCTTTTCAAGTTTTGTAATTTTTTTTGGCAACTTGCTTGCCAAATTATTAAGTTCACAAGGGTCATCTTCCATATTATATAGCTCCCACGGATCGGTATCAGAAAGTGTAACTATTTTCCATTCCCCATATCGTAGCGCTCTGGCACCAAAGTGTTCCCAAGCTAAAAATTTTTGGCCTTTAAACAGTTTTCCTTCAAAAACGGGAAGTAAACTTTTGCCAGGTAGCGAATACAACGTATTATTTTCGTATGTTTTTGGGTATTTAATTTTTGTGATATGGAGTATCGTGGGCATTACATCCGTGATATGTGCAATATCTGTTCTTATTGTATTTGCTTTAATAACAGCAGGATACCATGCAATAAATGGAGTTGATATACCGCCCTCGTGAAGCCAATGCTTAAACATGCGATATGGAGTGTTGCTAACGTTTGCGCCAGCATAATCGTAGGAATCAAATGAAGCATCGGTTCCGACTAAATCCATATTCATCTTTTGCCAGTTCATCATTTCGCTGCATCCACCGTTATCTGACAAAAATATTATCAAAGTGTTATCGTACTCTCCTATTTCTTTAAGTTTTTCAACCAGTTTGCCAATCCCTTTATCCATACGGAAAATCATGGCTGCGTAAGTCGCCATTTTAAGGTCGTAATATACTTTATCCTTGTAAGAAAGTGTATCCCACATCGGAATATGCTTATTGTACTTAGGCGAAAGTTGATAGTTTTTTGCCAGAATACCAAGTTCTTCTTGCTTTCTATAACGTCTTTCGCGAATGCTATCCCAACCTACCATATACTTACCCCTGAATAATTCGATGTCTTCTGGTAGCGCATGTAAAGGCCAATGTGGTGCGGTATATGCCATATATAAAAAAAATGGATTTTGGGAGTTTTTCTGCATATTGAGGTATTGTAGGGCATTGTCTGTTATTGCTTGGGTCATGTAAAAATCATTAGGTGTTTTATATACGGATGAATCATTATAGACCCCTACTTTGGAAAAAATACGGTATGGTCTTGGGTTAAAATAACTGCAAGCTCCTATTACTATGCCAAAAAAGCGGTCGAACCCGCGTTGAAGAGGAAAATTTTCGGGGTTATCGCCAACATGCCACTTGCCCGAAATATATGTATTGTAATCATTCTGTTTGAGCGCTTGTGCAATGGTTACACTATGTTTTGTCAGGTAACCCTTGTATCCTTGAGTATTGTCAATAGTCCAGTCTGTCATAGCTCCTATACCTGCTTTGTGAGGGTAGAGTCCAGTTAGGAGTGCAGCACGAGACGGACATGATCGACTACAATTATACATGTGCGTCATCCTAAGTCCTTGTGATGCTAACATATCAATATTTGGCGTTTGTATCTCCGAACCGTAGCAGCCTAAGTCGCTATATCCTAAATCATCGGCTAAAATGACAATGATATTAGGCGTTTCCCTTTTTTGTTGGGCAGTAATGCTCGTAGTTATGCAAGTTGATACGAGTAATCCCATTGGTAATGCAATTCTTTTGTACATTTTATAAACGTAATTTATTTTAAATGATGGATAAGGACTTTTAAGTTTGTTAAATTACCCATTTATATTAAAATTCAAAGATAATTATTTTTTGTAAAATACAGCATAACGAAGAAAATATTTCGATGATTTTTATTTTACTTAAATTATTAAATTTTAAGTTCTGTGGCCTAATTATTAGACAAGTAAACTGCAATTAAATGGATACAAATGGCATCCTATATTTAAATAGAAAAAGTATTGAAAACTATACCTAAACTAAAATCTAACCGTATCTCTAAAAGTAATTTCAAAATACTATATTTGATAAGTATCCAAAATGGAAAGAATATTTATACAGAAAAGGTTATAGTGGAATAAATTTAGTTAAACAGGTTAAAGTGGCTGAGATTTTGTCTCAGCCTTTTTTTTCTATTAACTATTATATGCCTCTTATTAGGTTTATACACTATTCTATGCTAATGTAACTATATTAATGCTCTAAATAAATGAATAATCATAATACTATCATCTTAAACCATTGTGCTCAATGTGTTTGATCAATTAATCGTATTTCAGAACAATATTTTTGTAATTTTAATAAATAATTTATACTTTTGGCTCAATATTTAACTTGGTTTTGGGAGAAATCTCAAAATTGAAAATTTGGAAGAGAGAATTTTGTTTATAATTCAAAACATTTATCATAATGAAAGGAGAAATTATATTTTTTTTGCTCATCTTTTTTACTTTAAACTTTTCTATTGCACAAAACAGTTCTGTAACAACCATTGAATTGTCACAGAACTGGCAGTTTCGTCAGGTAGGAAAAGAAGAGTGGAAAACAGCAAGCATACCAGGTTGTGTCCATACAGATTTATTAAACAATAAAATGATTGAAGACCCGATATACCGAATCAATGAAAAAACTGTCCAATGGATTGATAAAGAAAATTGGGAATATCGAACAAAAATGAATATTGATAATAAAACTTTTAATACCGATAATATTGAGCTACAATTTAAAGGATTAGATACTTATTCGGAAGTATATCTTAATGATATCCTATTAGTTAAAACCAATAATATGTTTCGTGAATGGAAAGTAAATTGCAAAAAACATATAAAATTAGGTGAAAACCAATTGAGAATTGTTTTCTTATCTCCTATAAAAATTGGCTTAGAGAAGCTTGCAGAAATACCCTACAATTTACCAGGCGCATTTAGTGAAAATACCGTAATAGGTGGCGTGGGCGACAAAAGAGTAAGTCCTTTTATTCGCAAAGCCCCTTATCAATTTGGCTGGGACTTTGGACCTCGCTTAGTCACAAGCGGTATTTGGCGACCAATCTATTTAGTCGCTTGGAATAGTCAAATTATAAGAGATTTGCACATTAATCAAATGTCTATTGATGGTACTGTGGCAAAACTAAAAGCCCAGTTAATAATAGCATCATCGGTCGAAGCACTTAACGATATTTTACTGTCAAATGATAAAAAAATGATTAAGAAACATCAAATTTTAGTTAAACCTGGCACTCACAAGTATGAAATTGAGTTTCAAATGACGGACATTGAACTTTGGTGGCCTAATGGAAGCGGGGCGCAAGTGTTATATGATATTGTTTGCACTTTAAATAATGACAAACAAACCCTTGACACAAAATCACGTAGAATTGGACTTCGAACCATCGAGATAGTGCGGAATCTTAATCAATCTGGTGGCTTTAATTTCAAAATCAACGGAGTGATAACATTTATGAAAGGTGCTAATTATATTCCCCAAGATAATTTTCTTAATCGGGTATCTCCAGATCGTTATGATTTAGTAATTAATTCTGCCGTAGAGGCAAATATGAATATGTTAAGAGTTTGGGGAGGTGGAATTTATGAAAATGATGTTTTTTATGATAAATGTGATGAAAAAGGAATTCTGATCTGGCAGGATTTTATGTTTGCCGGTACAATGTTGCCAGGTGATAATGAATTTTTAGAGAATGTGGAGCTTGAAGCAAAGGATAATATTATACGGTTGCGCAATCATCCTTGTATTGCACTTTGGTGCGGAAACAACGAAATACTTGATGCATGGACTTGGTGGGGCTGGAGTAAGGCAACAGAAGAGAAATACGGAAAAAAAATTACAGACACAATATGGTATGCCTATAACCAGATTTTTCATAAGATAATTCCTACACAGATTAAAGAAAACAGTCCTGATATTTTTTATTGGTCATCATCTCCCTGTGCCGATTTCGCTACTAAATGCGACAATAGCAGCGGCGATTTACACTTATGGATGGTCTGGTGGGATCATAAACCCTATGATGCATATAGAAAAGAGTCTGGTAGATTTATATCTGAATATGGTTACCAATCGTTTCCCTGTTTTCAAACCGTTAAGCAATTTGCTCTACCCGAGGATTTTGATTTAAATAGTGAGGTTATGATTTCCCGTCAAAGAGCTGGTTCTGGCAATCAAATAATTGATATAACAATGCTTCGAGAATTCCGCAAACCAAAAAATTTTGAATCATTTCTATATTTAAGTTTATTAGTTCAAGCCGAAGCAGTTAAAGTGGCAATAGAAAGTCACAGATCTAAAATGCCTTATTGCGGTGGAAGTTTATATTGGCAAATTAACGACTGTTGGCCAGCTGTTTCATGGTCTAGCATCGATTATTATGGCAGATGGAAAGCATTACATTATTATGCCAAACGGGCTTTTTCGCCAATTAATGTTTCTTCTTTTATTGATAACGACAATTTAAAAGTCAATGTTGTTTCCGATTTACAAAAAGAAAAGAACACTAAATTAGAAATGACCCTTTTATCTTTTGATGGTTTAATAATCTGGAAAAAAACGCTGGATTTTGTCTTAAAACCAAATGCATCGGAGATTATTTTTAATTCACCTATAGCGAGGTTGAATATTGCTGACAAAACAACTTCTGTTTTAAAAATTAAACTTACTGAAAACGGTCTTACAATTGCCGAAAACGAGTTGTATTTTCTTCCAGCAAAAGAATTGAACCTTATAAAACCTGAAATAACTCAAAAAATAACTAAAACCAATGATGGATACAAAGTGTTTCTTACAACTAAAAAACTTGCTAAATCAGTATTCTTGGAATTGAATGAAACAACAGGCAATTTCTCTGATAATTATTTTGATTTAATGCCGGGTGAAACTAAAGTAATTGAATTTATTACAAAACAAAAAATTAAAGATTTTGAAAAGAAAATTAAAATTATTACTTTAGAACAAACTTACCACACGAATTAAGTTATTATACAATCCATGATAAAATATTATAACAGATTTATTGATAGATAAATGCGCACAATTCTGTATTTCAAACATAACCATGACACGCTTACGGACTTAAGGTAATAACTAAAACTCCGAGGTTGTTATCAGTAAATAACCTTCGGTTTTAACCGGAGGAAGTGAACGTAACACTATACCAACTCCCTAAATTAGGAGTTAGTCTAAATATCAACAAGAAACATTTGAGTAATTATGATTCAGGAGTTCTAAATTTACATCACATTTGTAAGCAAGAAATTGATTTCCCTTTGACTTCAATTGATTTTACAATAATAGTATAAATTTTTAAATTTCCATTATGACAATCATTCAGCACTTTGAGAGAAATTCTCCCTAATCCGGCATTTATTTGAAAATGCTCATAATTTGTGTATCTTTTTTTTGAATTGAGTATAAAATCCTTATTTACTCCACCAATACTTAGGCGAACAATGGCGCTGTTTATATTATTTAACTCATAATTGATTTTAACGGAATAATTCCCTTTTTGTAAAACAGAAATATCATATTGACAGGAATCGCCTTTATTTTTCCAGCCGGATAAATAGTGAACCGTATTTTTTAACGATTCCGAAATTTGTGAAGGTGCATTGGCTTTCACTATGCAACTATCATCAGTTTTATTTATAATGAATACAGGCATTTGAAATGAATTCGTATTTTCTTTTATTCCATTGAACCATAGGCAAATTTTCTTATATAATGAATTTACCAATTCCGGGTTTTGGCTGGCAAGGTTTAGTGTTTCTTTAGGGTCGTTTCTAAGATTAAATAGTTCGATTATTTCGTGGTTTTTCTCACAGGTATTTGTATTGGCATTAATAAGGAGTTTATAATAGCCGCTGATTACCGAGAGTACCTGATTTTCACAATTCACCGTATCTTTGCTTACCGGATTATATTCCATATATACTCCTTCAGGTGTGTAAGGTTGTTTGCCCGGGAGCCAGGCTTTATGTGCATAATTATACAGGTTTCTGGAATCTTCTTTTTTGTTTGGGTTATCGAAATATTTTGTAAGACTTAGTCCATCGATTTTATTTGAGGGGGCAATATTTGAAGTAGCTAATTCACTAATAGTTGGAAATATATCGGTAATATAAGTTAAAGCTGCACTTTTTCCAGGTTTTATGATACCACGCCACAAAACAAACAATGGTGAGCGAACACCATTTTCCCACAAATCACCCTTATGTCCCTTTAAATGTTGAACGTAACGAATAGAACGGTCTTTGTCTGAAAAAAATGTTTTTTCTATTGCCGGACCATTATCACTCAGAAAAACAACAACCGTATTATTGTCTAATCCTGCATTGTGAAGTGCTTTCATTAATCGACCAATTTGATAATCAGTTTGTTCAATCATAGCATACAATGTGGCAAGCGGTTTGGATAATCCTTTTTGCATGTATTTTTCAATTAGGCTGTCCTTTGCTTCAATTGGGCTATGGCAAGTAAGATACGAAAGATAGGCAAAGAAGGAAGTTTCTTTATGAGATTCGATGAAATTTATTGCAAAATCGGTAATAACTTCATCTGACCATTTATTCGTATTAAATGGCTTGCCATTATACATTCCGCTATTGTTCTTGTGTTTGTATAAATCGGACATAAATGCTTCATCGAATCCTCTTTGCCAGGGAAAATAACCATTGGTATTACCAACATGCCATTTCCCCCACATTCCTGTTATATAACCTTGTTTCTGTAATACCTGTGCTATAGTAATCTCTTCCAGATTCATAAAATCCTTACCACCATGCACATGCGAAACCCCAGTACGCAAAAAATCGCGGCCTGTAAGCAGTGAAGCTCTGGAGGGAGCCGAAACAGGGTTTACATAGAAGCGTTCAAACTGTAAGGACTGTGCACCTAATTCGTCAATATTGGGTGTTTCCACAAATTTATTTCCATGTAATCCAATATCATCTATACCTAAATCATCTAACTGAATTATGATAAAATTAGGCCTTTGGGCTGATTTTACCTTCTTTCCATTACATTGTATTCCAGAGCTAAAGGCTAAAATTGCATAAAAAGAATGTCGTAAGAATTTGCTTGTTAACATATTAGACTTGTTAAAAATTAATAATCATATAGTTGAATAATGTATTAAAATTTAATTACATATAAAGCAAAGCAAAAGTCCATAAACGGGCAACAATACCAACTATGGAGTTAATAAAACTCATACTTTGTATCTAAGTCTATCTATAAGAATCCGATAACATCTTGAGCCACCATTGATATGCTCAACAAAAATACTTTCATTGTCATTGAGGCGGATTTGATAATTTTTTATAGCTTGCTATATATTTTTAAAAAAACAAATGTATAATTATATATCAAAATAGCAAGATCAATTGCAAATCTTGGCTTCGTTTTTTATATCTTATAAAGCCACATATATCCGACATATTGCACTGAAGTTAAAATTATCTGGACATTAATGAAAGAAAAAAAATACAATTTGGACAATAATGAAAATAATTTGAATTATGGTTTGCAAACAAAGAGAAATGAAGTTGTAGCTTTGATTCATTAAAAATAAAAAGCTCTATTACTAACTCTAAAAAATCCATTTTATGAAAACACTTCAAAATTCAAATTATCATGTCAATAATAAGAAATTATTCCATTTGGGCTCTAAAGCTTTTTTCCCCCCTCTTTTAAAAAACAACAAAATTATTGAAATAACCTTAATATGTATATTAGGTGCTTTTTTGTTAATTTCTTTATTTATAACTAATTTAAATTAAGGGAGATAAATCGTGAAAAAAATAAATATAACAATTGTTTCCGTAGGAATATTATGTCTTTTGCTTATGTTCAGTCTAAAAGTTAAAGGAGCCGACATAATCGAAGTTGTTCCGATTACCAACAAAATTCTTCTTGTCCATTTTGATGATGGACATGTCATTTATCATGGATACCATGAAACAGTTTTTACGGGAAAAAGTTTTCCATTTGGTCCAGTTGTGTACAATAGCCCACTAAATCTAACAGATGCTGTTTTACCCACAAAATATTTACTCATTAGTTCAGATGATGCAAATTTCAACTCTGCTGTAAATCCAATAAATATTTACAGAAAATCGAAGCCGGTTGATTTTGTAAATTCTAATTACCTACCAGCAGGAGTAGCTCAAACTGTGAGTGAACATTGGATTTATATTGAATTTCCCAATGCACTAACCATGGGGAAATCATACACGTTATCAACCTCTGGACTTGCTGAAAATTTTAACACCTATAGTTTTGTCTTTGATGTTAAAATAATTCAATCGCCTGCAATTCATGTTAATCAAATTGGTTTCTCGCAAAATGCTCCAAAATCAGCATATTTAAGTTATTGGGCTGGTACAAAAGGCGGAATTGATTATAGTGAATATACTTCCAAAAGTTTTAAATTAATCAGAGTGTCTGATAATGCTGTAGTCAAAACAGGAGCAATTAGTTTAAGATTAGCATCTTCAATTGCAGAAAGCAAAAGTGCAAATTTCACAACTAAAAATTATTCCAGAACCGATGTTTATGAGTGTAATTTTTCGGATTATACAACACCAGGAGAATACAAAGTAGTGATTGATGATTTAGGTTGTTCATATTCTTTCACTATTGATGACGATGCATACCGCACTCCGTTTTATTATGCCATGAAAGGAATATTTTATCAAAGATCGGGTATTTGTAAAGAAATACGTCCTGGTGTAAGTATGCCCCGTGATCATTACGCAGGGTCAAATGGAGCAGTAATGTACTACATGCCTACAACTTACAATACTCAGGATATTAAGGAATCCAATATACCAACTACCGGTACACAAGTAACTGGCATTTGGGGCTGGTATCAGGATGCCGCTGACTGGGATGGAATGACAAACAAACACTCTACGGTAACTTTAAGTATGTTGGCTCTTTATGATATGTATCCAGATAAATTTGTGGATGGAGAAATTGGAAACAGATATAAACTTGACGATGCAGATCCCAATTGGATAGACGAAGGCATCAATGGAATACCTGATATTCTTGATGAAGCATCCTGGTTAATAAATTTCCAAAAAAGAGCAAAAGACAGATTCATTGCTTTGGGATTTTCTAATGGCGGAGTACCTGGTTATGTGGGCGTTGATATCTGCTCAGAATGGGGAATTCCAGGATGGGAAGACCAAAGACGAATGTGCGTTACAGCAGCAGAAGTGAAAGATACTTATAATTATTCTTCGTGCGCTGCATGGTATGCAATTTGCTTGAATAAATTCTGGCAACTGACTCATCCCGGACAAAATCATCCTGAAGCTGATTTATGGCAAACAGAGGCAATTAATGCTTATAATTGGGCAAGTAACGATACTATAGACCCAAACCGCACAAACTTAAAAGCAATGCAAAGCAAAGAAATTGCTGCTGCTTGCTTGTACAGGTTAACAGGTGTCTCTGAATATCAAGCAGACTTAGACACCCAATACAATGCAGACCCTGAAAAAGGATATGGAACTTATGGCACTATTGCACGAGTTGATTTAACTGCATGTGTTTATGGTCTCTGCAATACAAGTACTCACCCCAATTTGAATTCTACATTGCATACTACTATCAAAGATATGATTATCACGAAAAAATCAAGGTATCAAAAAATAAATAGACAAGGTTTACCAAATGCTTTTAGAAATGGTGTAGAAGTAGCTCAATACTTTCAAAATGGAACTTTTTCTACTTCAAAAATGGGGGTATCGATTATCGCTTATCGCTTATCAAATGATGTTGTTCATTTGAACGCTGTTCAAAATGCAGCTTCCTATCAACTGGGAGGAAATCAATTAAATTATGTTTATTTATCAGGTTTGGGAGAAAACCCTGATAATTGCATCTTCAATCCCAATATTTGGTACTCTTTCAATCACAATAGTGCTGCCTACAAACCTGAAATGCTGGAAGGTTACAATACTTATTTTGGTGCAAAATTCTCTTGGGTACAAGGAATAAGTGATGAAATGTGGGGACGTAATTTAGCCTATCCAACTGCAGATGACTGGCCAGAAACAGAGCAAAAATTCACAAACAGATATAGCATAAACGGGGCTGAATATACAATTAACGAAAATCAAGCTCCCAATATCATGACCTTTGGTTTTTTAAAAGCACAATCCGGAACGGTAGGAGCTTACACAAAAAATCAGATTCCTGAAATTACACTCAATCTGGCTGAAGGCCAACAAATAGCAAAAAGCAGTACCTGCACTTTAACCGCCAATGCAAGCTCAGATACAAGGTCAGTAAAGTACTATTACGACTGGCATTTTATAGGAGAAAGTTTTGATAAAGCAAATAATTTTGCATTTGTTTGGGATGTAACAAATTGTAATCTAGCCTTAGGAACTAATTCTCTTATTACAGCCATAGCTATTGATAATGAAGGTCTTGAAAGTAAACAAACATCTTCTGGTGAAAAATCTGTTTTGATTGTAGGTGTCGTTGGTGAAACATACACACTAACCGCCTCTGCTACGAATGGCTCTGTTACAAAAAATCCAGACAAAACTACCTATAATACTGGAGAAACAGTCACATTAACAGCAATACCAGATGCCGGATATAAATTCACAGGATGGAGTGGAGATGGAAATGGTACAACAAATCCAATAATTGTAACAATGAATACAAATAAAAATATTACTGCTGATTTTGCAGCTATTACTTATACTTTGAAAATAAAAGCTACAAATGGTATTGTTACAAAAAATCCCGATAAAACCACATATAATTATGGTGAAACAGTTACAATATCGGTTTTAGCAAATAATGGATATCAATTTACAGGATGGAGTGGTGATGAAAATACCACTCTAAATCCTATAGTTTTGACTATGAATACAATAAAAAACATTTCAGCTAATTTTGAATCTATCACATCAACATTCGATTTATCTGAAGTTATTAACACTTTTGCATATCCTAATCCGTTATCCTCAGGTATTTTAACAATAAATACAAACAAAATACCGCATGAAAAAGGACTTGTTTTAGATTTAAGAAATATGAATGGAACTCTTGTTAAATCTATAAATTTAAATTCAGGTTTTGATCCTAATGGTGAAGTGTTTATGTCGATTGATGATTTGAATCCAGGACTATATTTTTTAAGTGTGCATAATGGAAAGAATGTTTACACAGAAAAAGTTATAATTGAATAAAAGCATTATTTTACAATTCAATTAAAATATGTTTTAAATATACAGCATAGTGCAAAAACAATCAAAAACAAAAATTTAGTTTTAATAAATTGAAGTTTCGTAATGGTAACTAAATGATAATATAGTAAATAAAGTATAAGCTACAAATATATGCACAATGTGCGATTGTTTGTGCGATATTATTTTATTTTAATAATAAATCATTTGTAAATTAGAATCTTCTGCAATCAAAATTAATAAATTCCTTAAAATGTTTATGAAAAGAAAAATGAGTATGAAAAAAAATTTGATTTGGATTATTTTATTAGGGATGTTTGCCAATATTGCATCCCTGATGGCTCAAAGAACCGTTACAGGAATTTCGGTTGAAAACTTTGGGAGTGAAACAGGGAAGAATATGGTTTATCAGCCCATAATGCGCATACGTGTCACATCTACCGGAAGTGGAAATATAGAAGTTACAAAGGCTGTTTTTAATCTAAAGGGAACTACCAGCCTTGGAGATCTTTCAAAACTACGCTTATGTTTTACTACAAATAATGATTGGTGGAATCATAGCTATATCGCTTCTGCTTCTGTTCCGTCAAGCAACTCATCAAATATTGAGTTTGATTTTTATCAAACATTCAGTTCAAATGATGGTTATTTTGTTTTAGTTGTTGATGTTTCTTCTGGAGCAACCGTAGGTAATATTATTGATGGAGAGGGAATTTCGCTTGCCATAGGTGTTGTAAATTACAGACCTTCTGTGATTTCACCTATTGGATCAACAATCATTGTTTCGCCCATGAACGGCAACAGAACCATTGATCCTGGTCTTCCAAACGGAAATGGTAATTTCACAACAATTACATCAGCACTGGATTCTTTGAACAAAAGAGGTTGTGGTGAGGGAAGTATTACTTTTTCCATTGCTGATGATGCTACCTTTAATCATCAGAGCGTGGGTACTTCAACAATAAGGGTTTCTGCAAAAAATGGTCAGCTTATCACATTGAAAAGAAGCAATACGGGTTCGTTAAAACCGATTATAAATACAGGCACAAGTGTTGGAGCAAGCATATTTTATTTGCAAAGGGCTGATAATATTGTTATTGATGGATTAGATTTAAGAGGAAACAATGCCGACAATGGCATCCGTTTGCTTAATTCCATGGATGATGGATGTAAAAATAATACGATAAAAAATTGTATAATCACACTAAACAAAACCAATAATAACGCAAGAGGGATTAATATTGAATATGTTAGAAGGATAGAAGCTGGTGCTTGCAATACCAATAATAGTTTTTTTAATAATGTTATTTCTAATGTAAAAAAAGGATATTGTTTTAGTGAGTCTGCTTATAGATCAAGTCAGTTTTATGATTCTGGTAATCAAATTGGTAATGTTGATGGAGGAATTTCATCTGTGAGTGATTTTTCAGAGCAGGGAGTTTTAGCCAAAGATCAACACAACTTTAAAGTTTTTTCAACTGAGTTTTATAATGGAACAGGAAGCACAAACGGAACTTTAGCAGCTTTAGATATCTCAAACGCTAATGGTACTACATGGATTTATAACAATAAAATTCATGGTATTTCAAACATAAACGCAGGGAATAGTACTAAAACAATTGGAATATCTCTATCAGTTATATCAGAAGCCTATGTATATAATAACATGGTTTGGGATTTAAAGGCGCCAGAATCAACTGTAAATGAAAGTCGAAGCTTTATGGTTGCTGGGATGTATTTGAATGAACCATTAAGTGGATATATTTATCACAATACAGTGGTTATTAACAACTACACATATACAAACACAACCACAGGTCATGGAAATATTTATCTTAACTATGGTTTTAATTCTGCATATAAAGTAGAATTGAAAAACAATTTACTGGTGAATTTAACGACCACCGGAGTGAGTTATGTTTTAGGTCAAAGTTATTGGCAAGGACAAAGTATTGCCTCGACTGGTGATAACAATTTAATGTATTGTGCCAATGCAACAGCTTCAGGCGGAATCATGAGGGCGGATAATGCAAATTATGCAACACTACAAAATTATAAAAATCAAGTTCAGAACTGCGACCAACATACAGTAACTGAAACAAGTACACCTTTTGTGGATATTGCAACTGATTTACATATCAATACAGCTATTCCAACTATGGTTTCAAATACCGGAATGCCTTGTTCATTTGTAACAACTGATATTGACGGAAATCCACGTAACCCAAACACACCAGATATAGGTGCAGATGAAGGAACATATACCAATGCAATCGCTGATCTTCAAGGACCTGTTATTGCATATTCGGGCTTATTGGATCAGAATACACTAACTGCTCCAGCGTTTCAGGTAACTATTTCGGATGCTTCTGGTGTAAATTCTACAATAGGAACTTTGCCCAGACTATATTACAGGAAAAATACCGGAACATGGCAAAATGTTGAAGCTACTAACATGAGTTCACCTTTCAATTTCCAATTTGATTATACAAAAGTTGGGGGCGTAGTAGGCGGTGATTATATTGAATATTATATAATTGCACAAGACATGTCAACTATTCCCAATATTACTGCAAATCCAGGGAGAGGATTGGTTGCTACTTCTGTGGCTGCAATTACAACTCATCCTACAGCAGGTATTTTAAGATACTATATTATTAAAAATTCTGCTCCTTTGCATGGTGATTATTTAATCGGTGTTGGCAATGAAGAACCTTATGCTACCTTACAAGCTGCATTTACTGCAATAAACAGCAATGGTATTAGTGGACCTGTAAGGTTATTGCTTAATGATGCTAATTATATTGCTACAGGACAGGCAGAATTGAGAGAAGTTGTTGGTTCAAGTGCTACCAACACAATCACCATAAAACCAGCACCGGGAGTTCAATCAAATTATTCTTATAATAATAGCAGTAGTCAGTATGTCATAAGACTTTTTGCTGCAGACAATGTTATAATAGATGGTTCCAATGTTATCAATGGAACAAGTCAGGATTTAACTTTGGAAACTACCAATGCAGCAAACTGTGGAGCGATAAATCTTGTAAACAGTGGTAATAATGGCTGCACAAATATATTGCCTTAAATCCGCAAGTTAAAAAAACAAGTTTGGCACACCATTTTTCAGTTCAGAAAAAACAGCTTTTCGACAAAAAAAACGTCAAAATTGATTATTTTCTTGCATTTTTTGATTTCAATTTTTTT
>Ga0316608_1000495_pt1 | contig 18426 bp, 16 predicted proteins | sample MIS2016152B_MG_FD_207673 | JGI IMG/M metagenome (GOLD analysis project Ga0316608, IMG submission 207673) | Microbial mat bacterial communities from Middle Island sinkhole, Lake Huron, Michigan, United States - MIS.2016.152B | ecosystem: Environmental > Aquatic > Freshwater > Lake > Sediment...
AGTGGTTTAGGACTGGATATCGTTAGGAGGATTGTGGAAAAACATCGAGGTATTATTGAATTTGAATCTATTCCTGGTCAAACTACTTTTACTGTCTCTTTACCGATAAATAGCTAGCCCATAATAAATGTCACTTGTAGTCGAGTCTCGATCCCCCCTAACCCCCCTTAATAAGGGGGGGACAAGAGCATCAATAGCCAGCCTTAAGCTGGAACATATAACCTACAAAGAACCCAAAATGCCCAAACTATCCATTTTATGTGTTGATGACGAAGTGATTATTCTCAATAGTCTGCTACGGCAACTGCAAGCCGCCTTTGGCGATCGCTATGTCTATGAGACTTCGGAAAATGCTGAGGAAGCCCTCGAAATTATTGAAGAATTACAAGCAGAAAGTACAGATGTAATTGTGATAGTTTCTGACTGGTTAATGCCAGGTATGAAGGGTGATGAATTTCTGATTGAAGTTCAGAAAAAATTCCCCAATGTGGTCAAAATATTATTGACTGGACAAGCAGATGAAGCAGCAGTAGAACGGGCAAAAAAACAGGCTAATCTTCATCGCTATCTCCAAAAGCCTTGGAGCGAACAGGAATTAATTGCTTGTATTCAAGAAGGATTGGCAAAATTATGATTAAACCTGTGATTATCTGTATTGACGACGATCAGACTGTGCTGGATAGTTTGATGAGGGAATTATCAGTAAATTTCGGAGATCGGTTTGAGATTGAAACAGCTATGGGCGGGCTTGAAGCTTTAGAATTGGTCGAAGATTTGCTCGCAGAGGAATGCGAAATTGCTGTGGTAATCGCCGACTATATTATGCCGGATATGAAAGGGGATGAAGTTTTAAAACGTATCCATGAGCGATCGCCCAATACGCTCAAAATTATGCTAACCGGTCAAGCTACTATAGAAGGAGTCAGCAATGCAGTTAATTCTGCTCAACTCTATCGCTATATTGCCAAGCCTTGGGTAAGTTCACAACTCAATTTAACCCTCCAAGAAGCGCTAAAAATTTATTGGCTAGAGCACCAGTTGGCAGAACAAAATGCCCAACTTAGAGCCAGTGAGCGTCGTCTGGCTCAGTTTTTGGAAGCGATGCCTATAGGGGTATCTGTCCACGATGCAACGGGAAAAACAACCTACGCCAATCGTAAAGCAAAGGAATTATTAGGGATTGAACTGTTACCGGAATCGACCATCGAGCAGTTGTCTCCTATGTATCAAGTTTATCGCACTGGCACCGGACAATTGTATCCTAATAATGAGTTGCCGATTGTGCGATCGCTCGCGGGAGAAACGGTGCGTGCGGAAGATTTGGAATTGCATCAACTGGATCGGATTATTCCCTTGGAGGTTTCGACGACACCAATCTCGAACGAAACGGGAAATATTACTTATGCAATTTGTACTTTCCAAGATATCAGCGATCGCCAACGAGCAGAATCCGATCGCCTGCGTCTCGCCCAAGAAAGGGAAGCTAAGAATGTTGCTTTGCGGATGCATCGAGAAATTGAGGCAAAAAACCAAGAATTAGCCAATACTTTACAACAATTGCAAGCCACTCAGCAACAATTAATCGAGTCGGAAAAAATGGCTGCGCTGGGACAATTGGTGGCGGGAGTTGCCCATGAAATCAATAACCCTATAGGTGCTATTCGATCGTTAGCGGGGAGTATTTCCAGTTTCTTGAGTCCAACCCTAGAACAGTTGCCGGCACTGTTTCAAACCCTTACCGAAGAGCAAGGGGAAGACTTCCGGGCGTTACTTGGGCGATCGCTCCATCAAGAATTAACACTATCTACCAAAGAAGAGCGCAAATTGAAGAAAGCTTTAAGGAGTCAACTGCAAGATTTGGACTTCTCTGAGACTGATGCTGAAAGTGTTGCTGATACATTAGTAATCATGGGAATTTATAATGAGATTGATTTCTTGATTCCCCTATTAACCAGATCCGATGGTTTTGATGTATTAGAAATCGCCTATAAACTTTCACAAATAAAAAGAGGTATGACGACTATTCAAACAGCCACAGAGCGAGCCTCAAAAGTGGTGTTTGCTTTGAAAACCTATGCCCATTACGAACATTCTGGCCAAAGGACTCAAGCCAATTTAACTGAAGGGATTGAAACGGTCTTAACTCTCTATCAAAATCAATTGAAACAAGGAGTTAATGTCATCAGGAACTATGCCGAATTGCCACCCATACTGTGTTATCCAGACGAACTGAATCAGGTGTGGACAAATCTGATTCACAATGCCTTGCAAGCGATGGATAATCGAGGCACTTTAACTATTGATGTTACCACTATTGACTTCCAGGCAAAAATTAGCTTTACTGATAGTGGCAAAGGAATACCTGAAGAGATTAAATCGAAAATATTCGCTCCTTTTTTTACCACTAAACCCCCTGGAGAAGGCAGTGGATTGGGACTAGATATTGTCAAGAAAATTGTCGATAAACATCAGGGAAAAATAGAATTTGAATCCATTACTGGTCAAACTATATTTAATGTTTTCCTGCCCGCCAGACTATAGTAATCTGGTAGAAGAGCTAGTATCATAGGATAAAAAAATCATGTCTAAACCTGTTATTTTGTGTGTTGACGACGAGAGAATGGTCTTGGATAGTCTCAGGATGCAGCTCTCCACAGCCTTCGGAATTCGCTACACATATGAAGGAGCTGAAGATGCCTATGAAGCTTTAGATTTAATAGAGGAACTCGATGGCGATCAGATTAGTGTTATTGTGATTATTTCTGATTGGTTAATGCCCGGTATTAAGGGCGATGACTTTTTGATTCGCGTCCACGAGAGATTCCCCAAAGTTATTAAAATTATGCTGACGGGTCAAGCGGATGAAGCAGCTATTAATCGAGCAAAAAAACAAGCAAATCTCCATTGTTGTTTGTTGAAACCTTGGTCGGAAACCGAGTTGTTAGAAACTATTCAATCTGCGTTGTCCCAACTATAATGTAAGGGGAATTGGGAATTGGGAATTGGGAATTGGGAATTGGAAATTGGGAATTGGTAACAAATAACCAATAACAAATAACCAATAACCAATAACCACTGACTACTGACTAATTTGTTCGATCGGCATTTCAATGATAAACTCTGCTCCTTGACCTGGTGCTGAAACACAACTGAGTTTCCCACCGTGTTCCTGCACAACTTTGTAGGAAATTGACAGGCCCAAACCAGTACCTTTACCAGCGGGTTTGGTGGTAAAAAACGCCTCAAACAACTGCTGGCTGACTGCTGACGACATACCGGAGCCGTTGTCAGAAATCCGAATTATAGCATTGGAGTTTTGGACTTCAGTCTTAATTTTAATTTTACTGCGATTAGCTTTAGCTTCAGCAACAGAGCGCCCCTGATTGTACTCCTCAATCGCATCGATCGCATTGCCGATCAAATTCATAAATACCTGATTAACTTTGCCAGCATAACACTCCACCAAAGGCAAGTTTCCATACTCCTTAATTACGGCAATTTCAGGATAGCTGCCGCGCGCTTTCAGACGGCTTTGCAGAATCAGCAGGGTTCCTTCTATTCCTTCGTGTAGGTTAACCTTACTCAGATGAGTATCATCTTTGCGGGAGAAATTTCGCAGCGATCGCACAATTTCCCGAATGCGATCGGCTCCAACCTGCATCGAAGACATTGCTTTTGGCAAATCTTCTACGAGAAAATCTAGTTCTATCTCCTCAATTTTAGTTTGAATTTCTGTCGGTGGCTGCGGACAGTGATCCTGGTACAAATCGATCAAATTCAGCAAATCTTCCGTGTAGTGACCGACATGAACCAGATTGCCACAGACACTGTTTACCGGATTGTTAATTTCGTGAGCAACACCGGCCACCATTTGACCGAGTGTAGACATTTTTTCCGTGTGAATTAAGACGGCTTGAGTTTGCTGCAATTCCTGCAAAGTATTTTCAAGTTGCAGCTTTTGCTGGGTCAATTCAGTTTGCGATCGCAGCAAAGCTTCTTCACTACGTTTCTGTTCGGAAATATCAGTAATTAACCCTTCCAAAGCTATCAATTCTCCAGACTCAGAAAACACCCCTAAACCTTGTTCCCAAACCCACTTTAATTCGCCTGATTTAGAAGTAATGCGGTAATTGAGCTGATAGGGTCGATGTTGTTCTAAGGCAATCTGTACGGCGTTCCACAAAGTATCGCGGTCATCAGGGTGAGTCAATTCCGAGATAGAAACTGTCGAATTTCCGAGAAACTCTTCAGGAGAATAACCAGCTAACTGATAGCAACCTTCGCTCACAAACTCCATACTGCGATCGGCATCATTGCGAAAACGGTAGGCCATTCCCGGCAAATTGCTCATCAGCGTAGCCAAGGCCCGCTGACTTTCCCGTAGGGCTTCTTCTGCGTGTTTGCGATCGGTAATATCCGTCATCACCGCCACCATACAGAGTTCGTCTCCCAAATTAATCAACTCAGCCGAGAGCAAACAAACCACCACCGCGCCCGACTTCATCTGAAACTCGCACTCGCGGTTGCGAACAACACCTTGCTCATCCAAAATTTGCCTAAAATTCGCTCTATCTTCTGGCCTTACCCAAATATTCAATTGTGGCACTGTCTGACCAATTACCTCTTGCTGAGAGTAACCCATCATCGACAAGAAACTATCATTAAAATCAATAAAAAGCCCCGTCGCAAAAGTAGTAATAGTCATCGGATCTGGACTAGATCGAAAAGCCTTAGAAAACTTTTCTTCCGACAAACCCAACTGTTTAATAGCTGACTCTAACTGACTTGTCCGTTTTTTAACCCGACATTCCAACACCTCATTAGCCTGCTTCAAAGCTTCCTCTGCAAGCACCCGATAAGTAATGTCCCGCACCACCGCTTGCAGCCCCATTTTGCCGCCAATATCCATAGAAGTAAGCAGCACCTCCGCCGGAAACTCCGAACCGTCTAACCTACAGTGCAGCCAGTCAAAACGGCAACTTCCTGCTGCAAAAGCCGCATTAATTCGCTCTTGTGATAGACTCATAGAATCTTGCCCATTTGGTTGCATTTGCGGGCTAAATTCCGAGGTATGCTTGCCACAAAACTCTGATTCAGTGGTGCATCCAAACAATTTTAAAGTAGCCGGATTGCAGTCCAACAAACCTATTTCATCTAGCAACATTACCGCATCGCTAGTCGATTCGTACAAAGTGCGAAACTTCCTTTCCGACGCCTGCAAAGAAGTAATCAACTGCATCTTTTCCTCGGCCGCCTGCTTTTGCTTAGTAATGTCCTGCATTACTTGAGAAAAGCCACGCAACTCTCCGCTTTCATCGCGCAATGCAGTCACAATAATATTCGCCCAAAATCGCGATCCATCCTTGCGAATCCGCCAGGCTTCATCCTCATATCTACCTTCTGCGAGCGCTGTCGCTAATTTTTGTTCAGGCTTACCAAGAGCAATAGCTTCCTGGGTGTAAAAACACTCAGAATGTTGACCGACTACTTCATAAGATTGATAGCCAAAAATGCGTTCTGCTCCAGAATTCCAGCTAGCTACATATCCGTCAGTATCTAACATAAATATAGCATAATCTTTAACGCCTTCAATTACCAAGCGTAGGCGTTCTTCGCTTTCTCGAAGTCCAGACTCGGCTTGCTTGCGCTGGGTGATATCTTCCACAAAACCTTCGTAGTAGAGCAATTCGCCATTTTCATTGCAGACAGCCCGCCCATTTTCTGAAATCCAAATTACTGTTCCGTCTCGGCGATAAATCTGCGACTCAAAATCCGACACGATGCCGTGTTCTTGCAAAGTAGAAATAAACTCGTCGCGTCGCTGGATATCGACATAAAGCTGGTGGCCGATATCAGTCAAACTGAGCATCATTTCCTCTGTGGAATTATACCCGTAGATGCTAGCCAGAGCTGGGTTAGCGCTGATGTAGCGCCCTTCAGGCGTTGTTTGAAAAATACCGGAAATAGCATTTTCAAATATACTATAATATTTGGCTTCCATTTGGTACAGCGCCTCCTTAATGTTCAGGCAGTTCATTGCTTTGTGTTCCATTTTTTGATCCCTCACTTTTTAATACCCTGTTTCCTTACTTGAATTCAAGATTTTGGAGTGGTTGTTACTACTATATAAAATTGCCACAACACAGGGGCCATAGTTGTATCAAAAAATTCATATTGAGCAGCAGTGTACAAATTCTGTAGCGGTTCTAGCATTTGGGCAGAAGTTTGGGGGGGTTTCGGTGTAAAATGTGGCCGGTAAGTCTGGTAAAATCCCGATCGACTCTCGGTTTTGTTGACAAACTCGATCGCCATTCTCGCTTAACAGACCCGGCTGCTTGTTCCCAATTCCGATCGCCTGCAAACGCTACAGGCTGCGGGAGCAATTCTTCAATCAAAAATCAAAAATCAAAAATCCCATGACTGATTCTCCTCTGTGGCCCAGTTTGCTGCAACAATTGTTAGACAGACAATCTCTCGATCGCGCGCAGGCGGCCAACTTAATGCAGGGATGGCTGAATGAAGCCATTCCCCCCGTACTTTCCGGCGCGATTTTAGTCGCCCTCCAAGCCAAAGGCATTTCGCCCCAAGAATTAGCCGGCATGGCTCAGGTATTGCAGTCTCAGTCTCTAGCAGGAGATTTCGGCTCGATTGGGCCCTCTTCGCTTTCGGAGTCGACCGTACCTTTAATTGATACTTGCGGCACCGGCGGCGACGGCGCTTCCACCTTTAACATTTCAACTGCTGTCGCTTTTGTCGCCGCCGCCGGCAAAGTGCGAGTCGCCAAACACGGAAATCGATCGGCATCGAGTAAAGTAGGCTCTGCTGACGTCTTGGAAGCACTGGGAGTCAACCTCAACGCAGATTCCCAAAGAGTAAAGGCGGCGGTAGACGAAGTAGGTATCACCTTTTTATTTGCGCCTGGGTGGCATCCCGCACTCAAGGCTGTAGCGTCGCTCCGGCGCACTTTGAAGGTGCGGACTGTTTTTAACCTTTTGGGCCCGCTCGTCAATCCTATGCGCCCTACAGGCCAGGTAATCGGGGTGTTTGATCCGAGTCTGGTATCAACCATTGCCGAAGCTTTGGGCGAGTTGGGGACTAAGTTGGCTGTAGTTATTCATGGCAGAGAAAAGTTGGATGAAGCGGGTTTGGGAGATGTTTCAGACTTGGCGATTTTGTCGAATGGCAAAGTAGAAGTAACTACTTTAGATGCTACAAAAGTAGGATTGACACCCTGTGCGATCGACTTTTTAAAAGGAGGAAATGTTGAGGAAAATTCCGACATTTTGCGAAATGTGCTTCAGGGTAAGGGAACGCCGGCACAAATGGATGTTGTGGCTTTGAATGCGTCTTTGGCTTTTCAGGTGGGAGGTGCAATTCCTTTGGGTGATCACGCAGCAGGGGTTGTTTTGGCTAAGGAGATTTTATTGAGCGGCGAACCTTGGTTGAAGTTACAGCAGTTGGTTGAATTTTTGAAATGAAGTCATTGGCAGTAGTCTGTTGTTGGTTGTTATTTGTTAGCTGTTAGTTGCTACTAATAACAAATAACAAATAACAAATAACAACTAACTTCTTTTTAAGAGCGCGATCGAAATTCAATCACATCTTGCTTAATAGTTATGTCTTTATCACCAAAAAAGTCATGTCCTAGGAGTCCGATATCTAGGGACGGCGAAATGGCCACAACTACATTTTTAACCGCCAGACCTCCAGCTTCCATAGAAGTCAAACGACCGAGGGGAAAAGTAGCATCTCCGTTGGGAGTTTTTGCTTTCACTGTTCCTTGAGGAACCACGCCCAAGGCTTTAGCCATTGCTGGTGTAATTACAGTGCCACTAGCTCCCGAATCTACCATCATATCGAACTTTTGTGTACCGTTAAACGTGACTTCTATTACCGGGATATTAGCCTCTCTGCGTTTAATTTTTGCTTGAAAAACTCCCGACTTGGCTGCTGTGGAAGTGGCGGGAGTCAATTCTTTGGGGAGAAAACCGCAGACTGATTCGCTTAAGTTGACAATTATGCCGGAGGAGTTCCGCATGAAACATCCCTCGCTTTCTTGAGCCACCACTCGCGAGGAGTTGGGCCCGCTGTCAACTAAAATTGAACTGCTCACAGAAATAACTGCTGTTAAAACCACCAGTAAAGGTTTGCGTAGCTTGGGAAATTTCACTTGATGCTTGTATAGGTTTGAAATTAAAGGCTCTTGAGATTTGCTAGCCATAGTTGGGTTAAATGCTATGGGTCGATCGTAACAGCGACAACAGCCTTTTGGTATATATTTAGACTTTCTGCTCTGTTTCGATCGGATTTAGCTACAAAATGTCAAACAAAATACAGCAGTAAATGACTATCGAACCCAAAACTAAAATAGGATTTTTATTTTGCTGGCGATCCAGAAGTCCCTGTTAGGGATAAAAATAAGGTAATAATCAAGAGCAAAAATCAGCGAAAAGTAATTAAGGATGCCATGTCTCTTTCAACTGCACAACCCGCTCTCCTAGTCCTGGCTGATGGTACTGCTTACCGCGGCTGGTCCTTTGGCGCTCACACCACCGTCGTCGGCGAAGTAGTATTCAATACAGGGATGACGGGCTATCAAGAAGTCTTGACCGATCCCAGTTATTGTGGCCAAATCGTAACTTTTACTTATCCAGAATTGGGTAATACCGGCGTAAATCTCGAAGATGAAGAGTCTTCGCGCCCGCAGATTCGAGCAGCGATCGCTCGTAATGTATGCAGTCGCCCTAGCAACTGGCGATCGTCCCAATCTCTCCAAGACTACCTCAAACACTACAATATCCCAGGAATTTACGGCATCGACACCCGCGCCCTGACTCGCAAAATTCGCACGGTGGGAGCAATCAACGGTGGTATTTCTACCTCGATTCTCGATCCTGCTGAGCTGTTGGAGCAAGTCCAAGACGCCCCCAGCATGGACGGGCTGAATCTGGTTCGGGAAGTCACCACCCGCGAGGTTTATGAGTGGTCTGAAGCCACAGAATCGGTTTGGGAATTTAGTCCGACAGTCAAACCAGCCAATGGTGAAGTGTGGACGGTAGTGGCGATCGATTTTGGGATCAAGCGCAATATCCTGCGGCGTTTGGCCAGTTATGGCTGTCGGGTAATTGTTGTCCCCGCTGACACAACGCCAGAGGAAATCCTCAAGTACAACCCAGACGGCATTTTTCTATCCAACGGCCCTGGAGACCCCTCGGCGGTAACGGAAGGAATCGAGACTGCGAAAGCTTTGTTGAAGTCGGACAAACCTGTGTTCGGTATCTGCATGGGACACCAAATTTTGGGACTTTCCTTGGGTGCGGAAACTTTTAAACTCAAGTTCGGCCACCGGGGATTGAATCACCCGGCCGGTTTAACTCAGCAGGTGGAAATTACTAGCCAAAATCACGGTTTTGCGATCGACCCCGATTCCCTAGTTCCCGAACTAGAAATTACTCACCTCAACTTGAACGATCGCACCGTAGCAGGATTGAAGCACAAAACCCTGCCCCTGTTCTCAGTCCAGTACCACCCCGAAGCCAGCCCCGGCCCCCATGATGCCGACTATTTGTTCGATCGATTCGTCCAGTCGATGCGAGAAAATCAGAAAGTAGCCAGCAGTAAGTAGTCAGCAGTCAATAGTCGCTCTAATTAAACGTAAGACGCGATCGCACCTTAGCTCCCCGACTTCTTTAAGAAGTCAGGGAGCTGCGTATTCTGTAAACAGTAGACAAAAAGCCAAAAATATCGTATAATGAATCCTCGACTTTAAGCAATATCTAGCTAGGAGGGTGTCATTCCTGAGTCATTGACCCTGACCGTTAGCCTCAGAGGCACTCGCGAAGTCAGGGATAACTATCAGCTATTTCGCCTGACAGGTCTGCTGGACGCTTTTTCCGAGGCAACTTTTCGGAAGGTACTGACCAAATGTATCGACGAGGGCCCAAAACACATAATTTTGGACTTGTCTAAAATTGACTTTGTGGATAGTTCAGGCTTGGGTGCACTTGTGCAACTTGTCAAGAAAGCCCAAAGTTTGGAGGGGACATTGCAAATTGTTTCCAATCCCCGCGTAACTCAGACTGTTAAACTGGTTCGCTTAGAGAAATTTTTGTCTTTGCAGCTGAGTGTGGATGCGGCCGTAAACAACGTCAAGGATGCTTGACGCCAAAGTTGATTAAATTCGCTATCCGGTTCTCAACGCTGGATAGCAAATTTTTATGTTGGTGCTGGTAAAAAAGTATCGCTATAATTAATCAAGCGATCAACTAAGTAAGTGACTAGACAAACCAAGCTGTGCGGAATTTTTATTAAAAAAGTATGTCGCCGATCGCAGATCATGGGCAAAAGCTGAGTCTGACTGATATCAGTTTAAATCGATTACATCCTGGGATGGCGACATCAGCAGAAATAGAAAGGCTTTCGCCAGCAGCGTGGGCGTATTTGGGAGATGCAGTGTACGAACTCCATGTTCGGAGTTCGTACTTAGTGCCGCCCAAAAAAATGCAAGCTTATCACGAATTGGTGGTGGGACAAGTACGAGCCGAAACTCAAGCGCGTCACTTGCGATCGCTCTCTCCCCACCTGAACAGCACAGAATTAGCCATTGTCAAGCGCGGCCGCAATGCCGCCGCCGGCCGTTCCAAACGAGCAGATCCCGATGTATATCAGCAAGCAAGCAGCTTAGAAACCTTGGTGGGATACTTATACCTCACCAATCCAGAAAGATTGAGACAACTTCTGGCACTTTTAGAACTTGACACTCAAACAATTTAGCAGTAGCCAGTTGTGCACCTCGATCGATTAAAAACTCCAGCACAGCCAACCTCAAAAAACCTTGCGGTAGATTGGGAGTTACTCCCGAACCGCCAGAAACATAACTATTCCCGAAGCAACTCACTCCTCGAACGTCAAAAAATGAGAAAATTTCCTAAACCAAACCCCCAACATCAACAACGCGACAGCAAGCCCTTCAAAAGCGAGAGCCGCGATGATGACTCCAGACCGTCTCTGCGTTTTGAACGCAAGCCCCGTCCCGATATTCGCGGCCCCGCCGGGCCTCAAAAGCGATCGTCCTTCGCCCCCCAACCCCAAGAAATGCCCGTGCGAGCAATTTTTAAACGCAGTGTTCAACCCGACAGCCAACCGTCTCTGCGAAGAAATAATCATTTCAGAGACAGAGACAGCAGCCCACAGGAATCTCGCGGCAATTATTACAGCAACAGAGACAGCAGCCCACAGGAATCTCGCGGCAATCATTACAGCAACAGAGACACCAGCCCACAGGAATCTCGCGGCAATCATTTCAGCAACAGAGACAGAGACAGCAGCCCCCAGGAATCTCGCGGCAATTATTTCAGAGATAGAGACAGAGACAGCAGCCCCCAGGAATCTCGCGGCAATCATTTCAGCAACAGAGACAGCAGCCCCCAGGAATCTCGCGGCAATCATTTCAGCAACAGAGACAGCAGCCCACAGGAAGCCCGCGGCAATCATTTCAAAAACAGAGACAGCAGCCCACAGGAATCTCGCGGCAATTATTACAAAAACAGAGACAGTCGCCCGGTTGAGAATGCGAACACTACCGTCGTCCAAGCAGAAGCAGACACAGACATGATTTACGGCCGCCATGCAGTGCAGGCCGCTTTAGAAGCAAACCAAGTGCTCAACCGGATCTGGGTTGTGCCACATCTGCGCTACGATCCCCGCTTTCACAGCTTGCTAACCGAAGCTAAATCCAACGGTAGCATCATTGACGAAGTAGACGATTTGCGCCTCGACTACATCACGCGCCAGGCCAACCACCAAGGTGTCGCCGCTCAAGTATCAGCCTACGAATACCTCGATTTGAGCGAACTAATCGCCAAGGCTAAATCTGCTTGCGAAGATCCCGTACTCGTAGTAGCAGAAGGACTCAACGATCCCCACAATTTAGGGGCGATTATTCGCACCGCAGAAGCATTAGGCACTCAGGGCGTAGTGATCCCGCAGCGGCGAGCCGTTGGGATTACGTCAGCCGTGAGAAAAGTGGCAGCAGGGGCATTGGAAAGCCTGCCAGTGGCTAGGGTTGTCAATCTCAGCCGCGCTTTGGAAGAATTGAAAGAGGCTGGATTTTGGATTTACGGCACTGCTGCTGATGCCGGTCAATCGGTAGAGACAGTCAAATTCTCCGGGCCCACTGTTTTAGTTGTCGGCGGTGAATCTGACGGTTTGAGCCTTTTGATACAGCGCGGCTGTGACGGATTGGTTTCAATTCCACTCAGGGGCAAAACTCCTAGCCTGAATGTCTCGGTAGCAACGGGCATGGCTTTGTACGAAATTTACCGCCAACGCGGGCCCAAGAAATTTCATGTACACGGAGGATGAAGGTGATTGAAAAAAGCCATGCAAAAGAGATGGAGTTGAGTTGACAATTAAATAGACAAACCTATACAACACCTGCCAGAATTAGACAAGAAAGAAATCCATTGTTGAGGTCGAAACAATGCTTTTATCCATCAAAACAAAGTTAAAACTAAGTAAAACCCAAGAAATAATTATGTGTAAACACGCAGGAATTGCACGGTTTACTTATAACTGGGGCTTGGCTACTTGGCAAGAACTCTATAAGGATGGATTAAAGCCTAATAAATACATCCTTAAAAAGTTCTTTAATAACCATGTTAAACCTGAGTTTGCATGGATTAAAGAAACGGGTATTTGTCAGAAAATAACTCAATATGCTTTCGATAATTTAGGCGATTCTTTCTCTAGATTATTCTCAGGGAAGGGTGGTTATCCTAACTTAAAAAAGAAAGGAGATCGCGATTATTTCACTGATGCTGGTGGTAAGCCAATCCCAGTAGGCGGTAAATCAATAAAACTACCTACGATTGGATGGGTCAAGACTTACGAAGGCTTCCCCCACGTAACCTGCAAGTCAATCACGATATCTCGAACTGCGGAGAGTTGGTTTATCGCTTTTGCTTACGAACAAGAGCATGAACCAACTATTAAACAACAGGAGATTGTGGGAGTTGATTTAGGTGTTAAGGAACTAGCTACATTGTCCACTGGGGTAGTCTTTCCTAACCCAAAGCATTACAAAACTAACCTTGAGAAGCTTCGTAGATTATCAAGGAAGTTGGCCAGAAAAGTTAAAGGTTCTAACAACAGGAATAAGGCGAAAATTCAGCTAGCAAAACATCATGCTATGGTAGCAAATCTCAGGAAGGATACTCTTCACCCAATCACTACTTTCTTATGCAAAAACCACGCAAAAATAGTAGTAGAAGATTTGAACGAAGTGTAAATAACTCAGGCGTAGGCTTGGCCTGCATCACTCTTGAAAAACCGTCAAATACATTACAAAAGCAGATGAAAGAACTCTTGATTAGCTTACTCAACTTTTTCGGATTGGCTTGGTGGGTTGAAGTTAAAACTTCAACGCCGCGGTGCATTTACTATTTTGGCCCGTTCATGATGGCTAAAGAGGCGGAAGCTGCAAAAGCAGGATATATAGAAGACATCGAAAATGAAGGTGCTCAAGGTATTAAGGTTTTGATTCAACGCTGCAAACCTATTGATTTGACGGTTGCAGAAGATTTGGGAAAGCTTGGTGAGGGAGGTATGTGGCCTGTTTTTAGTGGCCAGTAGCGATGGTAGACCAAAAGTTTTGAGTTTTGAGTGAGCGAGTTTTGAGTTTTAAATTCAAAACTCTTGACTTTTGGGCGATTAATTGCTTCGGGGGAACTCAAAACTTAAGACTCGTAATTCCCAACTACCTGCGGGAGGGCATCGATCCACCGATCGATGTCTGCGAGTACCCGATCGGGAATTTCCCAAGGAAATAAGTGGGCTGTATTGGGATAGCACTGCCACTGACTGTCGTGGAGGTGGCGGGCTGTTTCTAAGCTCGATTGTGAGGTGATGTGCCGATCGGCCTCTCCGGCCAGCACTAAGCAGGGACAATGAATGTCGCCGAGGTGGGCAAGCCGATCGTATCGGGCCCTCAGAGCGGTATTTAGGGCCTTGGTAGCCCTGCGGTCGGTCTGTAGGTAGGCGGGGGTACCGGCGGTGGCTAGGTAGCGGTAAGGGGTGGCTGTATGCTGCTGTATCAAGTAGCGAAAGAGCGATCGCTTGCCAAAAGTATCAATATTCCACTGCCACCCCGGTATCGCCCAATTGATAATTCCGGCTAAACCGGTGTACAAGTTATCTTGCCAAGAGATGGGAGGGTGACTTCCTGTTGGTTTGGCGGCGGAGGCGAGTAGAATCAAACCTGTGACTCGCTGGGGGTATTTCATGGCTAATTCCAGGGCTAAAATCCCTCCTAAAGACCATCCGATTACCAAACATCGATCGAGTCCAAATCGATCGAGAAGTGCTTCTAAATCGAGGATGTGGTCGGTCATTTCAAAGGGAACAGAGGTGCGGCTGTTGCCGTATCCGCGTAAGTCTGGGGCGATCGTTTGGAAGCGTTTTGATAGGTGTTCTGTGAAGACGGACATACAGTAGCCGGAACCTGGATGGCCGTGCAAGCAGAGAATGGGAAATCCTGTTCCTTTGACAGAAACGCTGAGTTTTGTGTGGGGCATTTTCTGATTACTGTAATAAGCCCCCGGATTGCTCCGTGGGGTTGCTTTCTTCAATTCTTCAATTCTCCAATCTAAAATCTAAAATCGATAAAGCTGGGATTCCGGGTAATGTAATCGGCAATTTTAGAAATAGACTGGCGCATTTCTGTATCGCTGCCACTGCTGCTGTCAATTACAGTAATGATGTATGCTTCGCCGTCAATGCTCATCGCTAAAGTTGTGCCGAGAACTAGGGAATTTTCGCCGGTTTTTTCGCCTAGCCATTGAGCTTGAGTGCCTTTGAGAGCGGCAAATCCTATATTGCGATCGTACTGGCGGTTTAGGGTTTCTACTAAGAATTTAGCACCGGGTGTTTCGCCATTGTAAATTTGCACCATCATTTCGGTGAGTTCGTTGACAGTCACGCGGTTACGGCCAGAACCGGGGTTGGCTGGCATAATCTTTTCCCCCATTAATTTGAAGTTGACGCGGGTGACTTGGTAGCCGCGATTTTCTAAGACTTGATTGATGTAATCGGCACCCAAATAATCAATCAGTTGATTGGTCGCAATATTACTGCTGCGATCGATCATTTCTTCTAACAGTGTCTTGAGCGGATAATTCTGCTTGGACTCAATTTTCGTCGATGAGTCTTCGGTGAAATTGCCCGAAGTGACATAAACTTTCTTGTCGAGACTTATTTGTTCTTTGGCGACTTTGTTCATCAGGGCGACAGCAATGGGAAGTTTAATTAAGCTGGCTGGACTGACTGGAGGTACATCGCCCCGGAGGTGTAAGCATTCTCTAGAAAGGCGACAAATGCCGATCGAAGCTTTTGCAGACAGCCCGCTTTCCCGGGCGATCGATCCCAAAAGCTTTGATTTGGCTTGCTGTAGTTGAGAGGTTGCTGTTGTTAAATTTTCGCGGTATTCTTGAATTTTTGAGGCAGTTAGAGGGGCTAAAAATGAATTTTGAGGAATTTCTTGCAAGTTGTTGAGGGCTTGCTGCCACAGAAATTGAGTTTGCTGGCCAGATTCGATCGACTGATTTGGTGATCGTCCAGTTTCTACGGCTTGGTTGGCTAAACGTACTGCTTGTTGCAAGTTGTCGTTAGCTCTTTGTTCTACTAATATTTGGATCTCTACTGCTTGCAAATCCTGTATCAGAGTTTCTTGAGGATTGGCGGTGGCGGTTACAAATCGTTCGAGCAGGGTTGGTTCTGGGGAGGGCGAGGGGGGTGTTTCTAATTGGGTGATGATGCGATCGCGGATTTTGTAGAGTTGATCGAGAGAGCGGAGGTTGGATGATTGAGAAAATGAACTGGCGATCGTTAACACCTGAAACAATCCGATCCCAGCTACTACTGCCAAAGTCTTGTTTATGGCAGGCAAAAAACGCCGAATCCCCAGCATAGTTAACATCCTCAACACAATAATATTTACAGCGAAGCCCTATGTGATCAAAGAGGTGATCAAAGAGAAAGAGGGCTATTGCAGTTTAGCAATTAACGCCCTCTAAATATTGGGTAAAATCTACTTGATGCGCCGGCGTCGCCAGTTAACACCTAAGCGCTTGAGGTAGTCCCAGCCGCGTTGGGGCCAGACATGAGCGCTGCCGGTCTTTTCGGCAATCCAGCGAGCTACTTTGGGGCCCGTCCAGTCTCCGCCGTCGGGGGCTGGGTTTTGCAGCGCTTGTCGCAGTTCTGCTTGCTGTTCTGGATTCAGCAAGGATTTAGCGGGAGGGGGCTGGCGGTCTCTGCTGCGGTTTTTGACAGAGTTGGGCCCTTCTCGGTTGTAGCGCTGGACAATTTCTTTGGCGTAGTCGTAGTTGAGGCCTATGACTTGGGCTGCTTGTTTGATCGTCCAACTTCTGGAAACTAATAGCAGCAAGTGCCAGCGGCGTGACTCTGTGGTGTTTTGTGCCTGCCGGTAGCGAATTCTGATTTCCTCTGCCGTCAGGTGAGATTCTAGGTGGGCTTTAGGTGGCATACCTCCATCGGGGCATCGGGAAGTTCTTAACATATTTCTCTCGGTTTGGGGAGAATCCCGGATAGTATTTTATCGAAGAGTTTGATTCTGGCGATCGGGGAGGCAAATACAAAGCTTTTTTTACCGCAGATGTCGGCGGATTGACGCGGATTGACCAAAAAACTGGGATACAAGCCCCGTCCTTCAAGGACGGCTTTTTGCTAGAATACAGATAGTCGCCTCGCGGGCCTTGGGAGACTCGCTTCAGGACGTGGAGCGACGGTAAGACTACCGCTTGCGGAGCGCGTTGCTATGAAGCGTCAAGGAATCCTCGGACTTGATAGACGGGGAGGTATGTCAAAAATATTAACCGTGCCACAAGCCCACCCCGACCGGGGTCGGGATAGGCACTGTGGCTGTTCTATTTTTGTGGGCTGGTAATATGTTTAGGTGGTATTGTAAAACTTCATTGACTTTATAGCCATTAATAGCCATGTATAGTATAGTATAGTCAAAAATGACGGCAAAACAATGCAGCTAGTTGAAAAGCACATGATCGATCGAAACCACTGGCTATACAAGCAGCTAGATAATTTGTGCTTTCTTTCTAAGAATCTTTTCAACTACGCTAACTACCTGATCCGACAAAAATTTATCAGTTCGGGAGAATACCTCGATTATTACAAAATACAGAAACTATGTCAGGGAACGACTGACTATCTAGGATTACCAGCCAAAGTATCTCAGCAAGTATTATTGAGATTACATGAAAGCTGGCAATCATTTTTTGCAGCTACCAAGGAATATAACCTCCATCCAGATAAATTCAAATCCAGACCAAAAATACCCAGATACAAACACAAAACATTAGGCAGAAATGTCCTGACTTACACCGCTCAAGCCATCAGTAAAGCATGGCTCAAGAAAGGAATCATCAATCTCTCTTTGACCGACATATTTCTGACTACTAAAGTTAGCGAATTAAATCAAGTCAGAATCGTTCCAAAAACTTACCATTACTCGATGGAGGGAGTTTATGAACCCAAGGATGTAACTCAATCATCATCAGGTGTTGAAGGGATAGCGGGGATTGATATTGGTCTGAATAATTTAGCGACAATTACATCCAATCAAAAAGGGTTTGTCCCGCTGATAATAAATGGCAAACCGCTCAAATCAATCAATGCCTACTATCACAAAAAGAAAGCAGTATTGCAGTCCTACTTGAAGGGGGAGAAAAAGACATCAATCAAAATTGAACAATTCACTCACAAGCGTAATGTAAAAGTAGATAATTACCTGCATAATGCAAGTCGATTCATCGTCAATCATCTGGCAGCTAACCGAATCGGGACACTGGTGATTGGTAAAAACGATAACTGGAAACAGGGAATAAATCTCGGCAAGCGGAATAATCAGAACTTCGTAGCAATACCTCATGCAAGGTTTATTGAAATGCTAACTTATAAAGCGCAGTTAGCAGGAATCGTTGTAAAGGTTATTGAAGAAAGTTACACTTCAAAGTGTTCTTTTTTAGATAATGAACCTTGTGTCAAGCATTCAGAGTACAAAGGTAAACGAATTAAGCGAGGTTTGTTTCGTGCTGGTGATGGCAGACTTATCAATGCGGATGTGAATGGCAGTGCTAATATTATCAAAAAAGCATTTCCCAACGCTTTTGCTGAGGGAATACAGGGCGTAGTAGTACGTCCGGTAAGGGTCACACCTTACAAAATGGTTGCCCGAGGCAAGTGTAATATTTGCCTAGAAAACCTGTAACTATAAACTAGAACTTTCTTGGAAACTCTAGTCGATGAACGTACTCCTAGCTTAGAGGGGTAGATCAGCTGAATCGCATATAAATCGAATACAGAGATGGGCATCCTGCCATCCCACAAGAATCTCCT
>Ga0316608_1000496_pt1 | contig 18410 bp, 15 predicted proteins | sample MIS2016152B_MG_FD_207673 | JGI IMG/M metagenome (GOLD analysis project Ga0316608, IMG submission 207673) | Microbial mat bacterial communities from Middle Island sinkhole, Lake Huron, Michigan, United States - MIS.2016.152B | ecosystem: Environmental > Aquatic > Freshwater > Lake > Sediment...
AACGCCCCAACTGCGTGGAATTTAGGTGTTGAAGGTGGTGCTTGGGCTAGTGGTGCTGCTTTAGGTTCACTTTATATTGACAAAGATGGTGTTGGTCCAAAGATGACAATTACACCAGATGGCAATATCGGCATCGGAACAACTACACCTTCAGTAGCATTAGATGTGAACGGCTCTTTTAAAGCAAGCGGAATGCCGACAATTATTTGTCCTATTACTACAGTAGCCGCGGGCAATAATTTTCCATTTGGTACTGCTGAAACAACAACTGGTAACATTAGCTCGGATGCCAGCTCCATAACCATAGGCGAAACAGGTCTGTATTTGATAACATTTACGTTGTCATTCAGCAATGCTAGCCATGGTTGGATAACCGTAAACGGAGCTGGCCGGCTTGTTTCGTGGTCTGTTACAGATCCCGATATTATCAATACTACCACAGTAGTACCGTTAAACTCTGGGGATGTAATTCGACTATACCTATACCAAGGAACATTCACTACTGATGCGAATAGAAAATTTATTTGTATTACAAAATTACACTAAATAAAAAAAATCTGAATTAAGAAAAGCAAGTGTAAATTATAGTTCTTACAGGAGCAACAGGCAACCATCGAAGCTCAACAAAAACAAATAGATGAGCTAAAAAAAATGGTTGAAGGCTTGATTAAGACATAAATAAATGCACCGTGCAACATTAGTAGATTACGGTAAATAACATATAATTAAAACTGGCAGGGAGTAAGCTCCTTGTCGGTTTTAATTTTTTGCTAAAATATTTCATTTATGAGCAGTATTAAATTATTTGAAAGCAAAAAAGTTCGTAGCCATTGGGACGAGAAAGAAGAACAATGGTATTTTTCGGTTATTGATGTTGTGGAGATTTTAACCGATAGTTCAGATCCTAAAGATTATTGGTATAGAATGAAAAAGCGAGAAAAACTTTCAGGCATTGAGTTATCGACAATTTGTCGACAACTCAAGTTAGAATCATCTGACGGGAAAAAATATGCAACAGATTGTTCTAATACTCAAGGGTTACTTCGCATCATACAATCCATCCCATCGCCAAAAGCAGAGCCATTCAAACAATGGTTAGCAAAAGTTGGTTACGAAAGAATGCAAGAAATATCTGACCCTAGTCAAAGCATTGATAGAGCCAGAGAAAATTGGCAAAAATTAGGTCGTAGCGAAAAGTGGATTCAGCAACGAATGACGGGACAGGAAACACGCAATAAATTAACCGATTATTGGAAAGAAAGCGGAGTTGAAAAAACAGACGAATTTGCTCTACTCACAAACATCATACATCAAGAATGGACAGGCTTAACGGTGAAAAATCACAAGGATTTAAAAGGGCTGAAAACCCAGAATTTGCGAGATCACATGAGCGAAGCCGAGTTAATTTTCACAGCACTTGCCGAACTTTCAACCCGACAAATTGCCGAAACCGAAGAAGCAAAAGGATTAATAGAAAATGCAAAAGCAAGTAAACAAGGCGGATCAATTGCTAAAAATGCTCGTTTAGAGCTAGAAGCAAAAACTGGTAAAAAAGTAGTTACAGGCGAAAACTTTTTATCACCAGCAAAAGACAAAAAATTGGAATAATACATATATGAGAAAAACTCTTTTAAAATCATTAATGGTACTTTTAACTTGTACCTTTTCACTTTCAACTCTTTTTTAAAAAATAACAATTAAAAACTAAATACTTATGAGAAAAATTTTATTAAAATCGTTAATGGTACTTTTAACTTGTACCTTTTCACTTTCAACTCTTTGGGCTCAAGCCCCACAAAAAATGACTTATCAAGCGGTTATTAGAAATAGCAATAGTGCTTTAGTAACAAACACACAAATAGGAATGAAAATTAGTATTTATCAAGGATTGCCAACAACGGGAACACTTGTTTATACTGAAACACAAATTCCAGAGACAAATGCAAATGGATTAGTTACCATAGAAATAGGTAGCTTAAGCACTGGTTTCGATACAATATCTTGGACACAAGGAGATTATTTTATACAAACCGAAACAGCTATTGAAACTCCGCTAACAACTTATACAATTACTGGTTCAAGTCAATTGCTAAGTGTTCCGTTTGCTTTACACGCAAAAACTGCCGAAAGCATTATTAATCCATTATGGTTTAATAACTTAAATGGTATTCATTCAAACGAAATTGTTGGTATAGGTACTTCAGCTCCCGATGCAAATATGCATATTATTGACCATACTGGAATTTCTCCATTAAAAATGGAGTCGGAAGATAATATCTATACTATATGGCAATCTAATAGACCAGGAGTTGATGATTATATGCTTGGTATCGATGGTGGTAATAACAGATTTATGTTTGCCAATCTAGCAAATTCACAAATGCTATTAACATTAAAAGGAACTAATGTAGGAATAAGCCAGCCCTTCCCACAAGCAAGTTTAGATGTATTAGGATCGTTTAAATTAGTAAATGGAAGTCAAGGAGCTGGAAAATTACTAACTTCTGACGCTCAAGGAAATGCCGTTTGGAATACACCTGCAAATGCAACCACCACTACTAATGGTTTTATGAGTAGCACCGATAAAATAAAATTAGATGGATTAGCAGCAGCCGATGGCTCTGAAACTAAAGTAACAGCTGGAACTAACGTAACAGTAACTGGCACAGGAACAACTGCAAGCCCTTATATTGTTAATGCAATTATAAGTATTACGCAAATAGAAAGAGATGCTTTAGCTGCTACCGAAGGTATGGTTGTTTACAACAATACAACACACAAACCAAATTATTATAATGGCACTGAATGGATGAATTACGATGGCACTTCTGCCAAAACGCTAGCAATAGGTGATCCACATCAAGGAGGAATCATCGCTTATATATTGCAATCTTACGACCCTGGTTATGATGCTAATGTAACTCACGGCATAATAGCAGCACCAAGCGATCAAGGTACAAATATAGAGTGGGGCTGCTTTGGCTCTTCAATATCAGGTGCAGATGGCACCGCACTTGGAACAGGCAATCAAAATACTTTAGATATTATAAATGGCTGTTCAACAATAGGTATTGCAGCCAAACTATGCAACGATTTAGTATTAGGAGGCTATAGCGATTGGTATTTGCCCAGCAAAGATGAATTAAATAAACTTTACATAAATAGAGTTGCCATTGGTGGTTTTGCTATTGCCACCTATTGGAGTTCTAGCGAGAGCAGCAGCAATGGAGCATGGTATCAGAGTTTAACTAGTGGCTACCAAGACCTCGAACCTAAAAACTTGCCAAACTCCTCTGTTCGTGCAGTTCGAACTTTTTAACTGTTTAATAACTACCACTTTTTATAGTTAGATCTTTAAAAGCTGACATAAAGTAATTTTTATGTCAGCTTTTAAATACTAATATACAGAAGCAAAAAATATTGTCAATTAACCCAACTTATGGGTCAAAACGTCCCAAAAACTAAAAAACCGATAAAAAAGGCACTAATTTGAGTTTTATATGACGTTAAGTAATTAATAATCAGCAATAGTGTTTTAAGCCCAAATTTCGCAATAGAAAATAAAGTTTTATTTTTGCTATAAAATCCTAATTCGTAGCATTAAAAAAAATCAGCTATAGAATTTGATATATCCTATACCAGTAAAGAGATTACGCTATGGAACAGAATATTTTTTTTAAAGCAAATGTTGCAAAAAATCGGCTTTAGATAATTAATTAAAAACAATCCAGATTTACCTATTTCAGAATCAAATCAAGAATACAGTACTTCTATTATAGTGGAAAGCTTTATAACGAGCATTTAGTGTGAAGTCAATAGTTTTATGCATACCGAAATTACAAGACATGACGTAGCATTAGGTTATATTTTTGATTGAAAAAATGCATCAGGACAAAACACCTATAAAAGATTTTTCACAAAATTTACACAAGCAACTAATCATAAAGTAAGTAATTATTTCTATTCGTGGTTTTTCAAAAACATTAAGATTGAGAACCTTACTCTTGACATTTATTCTTCAGTAATGACCAGATATGGAGAACAAGAAGGAGCAAAAAAAGGATACAATCCGTGTAAAAAAGGCAGAGTCGGTAATTTGTCGATTATACAGAGGAAGATGTGATGCCGAAAATAGAATCAAAAAATTAAAATATGATTTTAGCTTTTGATAGTTTTAATCTTAACAACTTTTTTGCCACCGAAGCTGCACTCGCTTTTGCTATGATTGCGTATAATTTAATGGCAGTTTTTAGGATGTTTATCCTTCAAGAGAAAACACAAAAAATGCTATCTACATTAAGATATAAAACATTTGCAATAAGTGCGTATTTTGAAAAAATAAATGATAAACTTATTCTAAAAATAGCTCTCAGTAAAAAAAGACGAGCGTGCTTCTCGGATTTATGGAGGTATTCTAAAAAATATAATTTACCTTTTCAATTTCATAATAAGTAATCTGAGTTTAACGGACAAAAAAGTTATTTCTCGCTAAAAATCAATTTGAATAATAAAAAAAAATGCTAATTTTGAAAAACATTCCATCAACAAAAATTATATCTTAAGTTGGTTGAAAACTGCCCTAACAATGGGGAGTATTATACATATTACAACTTTTTTTGACGAGGACGCTGTAAATTTAAACTTTATCCATCAGGACAAAGGGACAGTTTTTCTTTCTATTTTGTCTTGAAAAATATTATTTACTTTCCCTCGTAAAATTTGCATTAATGACTTGAATTTAGGAATAAAAAATAGAATGAAAGATAATAGCGAAATAATAATTAGGACAGTAGATATTTCCGATATAGAAGAATTAAAAAACTTTTTTATTAAAGCATATGGGAAAGTTACAATTTTTCAAAATGAACAATTTTTAATCCACTATTTTGATGCGAAACTTAACAATAAATCAGTTTTTAGTAATAGCTTAATTGGAATTAATAAAAATGGCGAAATTGTTTCTCACTATGGAGGACTTGAATATAATCTTATAATAAATAATAAAATTCATTCTATAATTTGGGGCGTAAGTGCTTATACTTTACCCGAATATAGAGGTAAAGGCTCCAATTCTCAAATTGTTAATTTTATTACGAATAATAATGAAATTAATGGAGTAATTGGTTTTTCTTATCAAACAGCATTATTTTATCAAAAACTAGTATAATATTTTTAATTTTGAAAAATTTACTAGACATGTTTTAATCTTGAATCACAATAAGACATTAGAGGTTTGTAATTACATAAAACAAAACAATCATTATCTAGTTGACCAAAATCAATCTATTAAAAAAATATTGAAGAAAAAATATTCCACAGAAATTATTGAATTAACAACAGAAAATATTGAAAACTATAATCTAAATCTTTATGAAGAGTTTTCTGAAATAACAACAACACATAGAACAAAAGAATTTTTAAAGTGGCGGTTCTTAAAAAATCCTTTAATAAAATATTCTTTATATGGGATTGTTGATTCTAATTTATTAGTTGCCTATGTTGCTTTACGTGAAGAAACATTGAACCCATTTACTTATAAAGTAAATAGAATTATTGATTTATTTGGCAAAACTAGTGCAATTAAAGCATTATTATATAAGACAATAACTGAGTCTATCTCAAAAAACCACATATACGTCGACTTTTCCATGTTTGGACTAATATACGAAATGGAGTTGAATAGTTTTAAGTTTATTAAGCTAGAAAATGAGAACTATAGCATTATTCCTCAAGTAACATCTCCTATAGAAAACAGACATAATGGGGAGTTTATAGGAGTTTTCAGTAAATCTTTTTGTAAAGAAATTAATAATCTTTCTAAGAAAAATGTTTATTTTACAAGAATGGACTCAGATAGAGATAGAGTGGCTAATATTAATCAAATAAGATAAATACAACTAAATATGAAAAACAATAAAAAAGTAACTATTATAATGTATCATTATGTAAGAGACATAAAACTTAGTAGATACCCTGATATTAAAGGATTGGATATTACTCTTTTTAAAGAACAAATAGAATATCTAAAAAAGCATTATCATTTCATTACAATGGAAATGCTGATTGATTCAATTGATAATAATTCACCATTACCTAATAAATCAGTATTATTAACATTTGATGATGCTTATATAGATCATTTCAAATATGTATTTCCATTATTAAACAAATATAAAATTCAAGGTTCTTTTTTCCCTTCAGTAAAAGCAATAACAGAACATACAGTTTTAGATGTAAATAAAATTCATTTTATCCTTGCTTCAGAAGCGAATAAATCAAAAATTATTACTGAAATAAAAAACGATTTAAAAAAATTTAGAAAAGATTATAATTTAGAAAGTGATTCGTTTTATTACAATAAACTTGCTCAATCTAACCGTTTTGACTCGGCAGATGTTTTATTTATAAAACGATTATTGCAAGTTGAGTTAGACGAAAAACTACGTAAAATCATAATAAACAACCTTTTTGAAAAAATAGTTGGCATAAATGAAGATTTATTTAGCAGAGAATTATACATGGATATTGAACAAATAAAATGTATGTATAGAAACAATATGCATATTGGAAGCCATGGTTATGACCATTATTGGTTAGGCTCTTTAACTCGAGAAAAGCAAAAGATCGAAATTGAAAAATCGCTTGTATTTTTAAATCAAATTGGGTGCAACACAGAACAATGGACAATGTGCTATCCTTATGGCAATTACAATGACACTACAATTGAATTGCTTCTAAAATATAATTGTAAGCTAGCACTGACAATTGAGGTTAATATTGCCGATTTACATAAATATAATAAATATACCCTACCTCGACTTAATACAAACGATATTCCTAAAAATAAAGACGCTTTTACAAATAACTGGTATTTAAAATGCTAGCTTTTAATCAAAATAAGTTAAACATTGGTTATTATTGACATAACAAAAAGCCTAAAACATCGCAGAGTTTCTTTTTAATTCTTTTGGGCTTCACCTCTGAAACCCTTTAAAAACAAAGGGAAACAAAGACTTTTATTCTTGTTTCCCTTTTGTTCTTAGTTGTCCGACTAGGGCTCGAACCTAGACTTTTCTGGACCAAAACCAGATGTGTTGCCAATTACACCATCGGACAATATTGAAATATATATCTCGGTTTGCGATGCAAAAGTAAAAAAATATTTCTTACTACAAAAAAAATATTTCTAAATTTTTTAATTAAAGATTGATTTCATAAAACGAAAATATTTATCTTCGCCTAATTAAATAACTAAAAGTAACATGAAAAACTACAAATTAATTAACAATATCGTTGGCTGGGCTGCATTCTTAGTTGCTACTATTGTTTATATTTTAACCATTGAACCCACTGCTAGTTTTTGGGATTGCGGTGAATTTATTTCAACTGCTTTTAAATTAGAAGTTGGGCATCCTCCTGGAGCTCCCTTATTTATGATTATAGCTCGTTTATTTTCACTATTTACAACCGATGTAACACAAGTGGCAAAGATGATAAATATAATATCAGCACTGGCTAGTTCATTCACTGTATTATTTTTATTTTGGTCGATTACCCACTTAGCAAAAAAAATGCTTATTAAAGCAGAAGAAATTTCAACTGGACAACTTTTTGCAATTATGGGAAGCGGATTAGTTGGAGCTTTAGCTTTCACTTTTTCTGATTCTTTCTGGTTTTCGGCTGTTGAAGGTGAAGTTTATGCAATGTCATCATTTTTTACTGCTATTGTTTTTTGGGCAATTCTTAAATGGGAAGTTGTTGCAAATGAAAAACACGCAACCAGATGGTTGGTGTTAATAGCATATCTTATGGGATTGTCAATTGGAGTTCACTTACTTAACTTATTAGCTATTCCAGCAATCGTATTTGTTTATTATTTCAAAAAATACAACCCAACTAAAAAAGGAATTATTTATGCTTCAATAATATCTGTTTTAATATTAGGAGGACTAATGTATGGTATAATTCCTGGTGTAATTAAAATTGCTGCATATTTTGAATTACTATTTGTAAATTCATTTGGATTTCCTTTCAATACAGGTGTTGCAGTTTATTTAATTATTTTATTATCGCTAATTGTTTTAGGACTTTATTATACTGCTAAAAAAGGAAAAGTAATATTGAATACCGCTCTTTTATGTTTTACTGTTATTCTTATTGGCTATTCTTCATTTAGTATGATTGTAATACGATCTTTAGCCGATCCTCCTATGGATGAAAATAGTCCGGATAATGTTTTTGCATTAATTTCTTATTTAAATAGAGAACAATATGGCGATCGCCCTTTGTTTAAAGGGCAATACTATGATGCACAGGTAATTGATACCAAACAAGGTAATCCTTATTATATTCAAAAAAATGGGAAATATGTAATTGCCGATTATAAACAAGAATATATTTACGATCCTCAAATGGAAACTATTTTTCCTCGTATGTATAGCCCAGAAGCTAGTCATAAAGAAGCATATAAAAATTGGGCAGGAATTGTGGGAACAAAAATAAAATCGGTAAATAGACAAGGGGAACCCGTTGAATTAACCCGTCCAACATTTGGAGAAAATTTAACCTACTTCTTTAAATATCAATTAGGGCACATGTATTTCCGCTATTTTTTATGGAATTTTGCAGGAAGACAAAATGATATTCAAGGTCATGGCAATGTACTTCATGGAAACTGGATTAGTGGGATAGAAGCAATTGATGCCCCTCGCTTAGTTCCTTCAGATAAGCTCCCAGATAGTATGAAAAACAATAAAGGAATGAATAAATACTACTTTTTACCATTAATTTTAGGGTTAGTAGGTTTGTTTTTCCAATTCAATACAAAACAAAAAGATTTTTGGGTAGTAATGCTTTTGTTTTTCTTTACAGGAATTGCAATTGTAATTTATCTAAACCAATATCCATACCAACCACGTGAACGAGATTATGCTTTTGCTGGCTCTTATTATGCTTTTGCAATTTGGATTGGTTTAGGTGTGCTTGGATTATATACTCTATTAAAAAAGAAATTGCCAGCATTGGCTAGTGCAGGAATTGCTACAGTAGTAACTTTAGTTTTAGTTCCTGGTATTATGGCTGCTGAAAATTGGGACGATCACGATCGTTCTAATAGATATACAGCTCGTGATTTTGCTTATAATTACTTAAGCTCATGTGCAAAAAATGCAATACTTTTCACTAATGGAGATAATGACACTTTCCCTCTTTGGTATGCTCAAGAAGTTGAAGGTTATAGAACTGATGTTAGAGTTGTAAACTTGAGTCTTTTAAATACCGATTGGTATATCGATCAAATGAAACGTAAAGCTTACGATTCTGAACCAGTGCCATTTTCATTAAATCACGATCAATATGTTCAAGGAACTCGCGATGTAGTTTATCTTGTTGAAGATCCAAGACTTAATGGTCAATTTATTGATGCAAAACAAGCAATGGATTTTGTATCAAGCGACGATCCAAGCACCAGATTACCTCAAGCACCAGACGAATATTATATTCCATCAAAATCATTTAGTTTAATTGTCGATACGAACAAAGTTATTGCAAACGGAACTGTTAACGCAAAAGACAAAGACAAAATACTATCTGCTATTCAATGGAAACTAGACAAAAACTATTTATTAAAAAGCGATTTAATGATTCTTGATTTACTTGCTCATAATAACTGGGAGCGACCTGTTTATTTTGCAATTACAGTTGGCGATGATGGATATTTAGGTCTTCAAGATTATTTCCAATTAGAAGGTTTAGCCTATCGCTTAGTTCCAATTAAAAATCAAAGTTCTGATGGTCAAATTGGTAGAATTGATGGCGATATTATGTATAAAAACGTAATGAGTAAATTTAAATGGGGGGGAATAAATAATCCAAAGGTTTATCTTGATGAAAACAATCTTAGAATGACCATGAACTTAAGAAATAATTTTGCTCGTTTAGCTCAACAATTAGTTGCCGAAGGCAAACGTGATTCGGCAGTTAAAGTTCTTGATAAATGTATGGAGCTTATGCCAAACAATTTGGTTCCTTATAATTATTTTGTTATTGGTGTAGCCGATGGATACTATCGCACAAACGAAATAAAGAAAGCTAATAAAGCTGTAACAACTCTTGTTGAGGTTACTAAACAAAATCTTACTTTTTATTTCTCATTACCATCTAAAAATCAAAAATCTATTGATTATGAAATTAGAAGAGATTTAACCGTTTTAAGAGAATTGTCAAGAATGACTATGGCAAACAAACAAACTGCTCTAAGTAAAAAAATAGATGCAGATATGCAGCTTTACATGACATCTTACTCGCCTCAATAAGCGATTAATGATTTTTGTAAAAACGCCAAAATTTATAAAAAAAACGTTTTCGGGTTTAACTTGGAACATAACCGAAAAACGTAAAACAATATATCTTACATTCGATGATGGTCCAACACCCGAGGTCTCCCCTTGGGTATTGGATTTATTATTTAAATATAATGCCAAAGCAACTTTTTTTTGTTTGGGAGAAAATGCAGAACGGTATCCAGAATTATTAAAGAGAATTATTGAAGAAGGGCATTCAATTGGTAATCATACATATCATCACAAAAAAGGATTTTATACTCGAGTAAAAGATTATGTTGAAGATGTTGAATTAGCAAATCACTTAATTCGATCTAATTTATTTAGACCTCCTTACGGTAGAATTAGACCCCGACAATTATTAGAATTGAAAAAAAAGTACCAAATAATTATGTGGGATGTAATTAGTTGCGACTATAACCAGCAAATATCTGGTGAAGAGTGTTTTAGTAATGTAGTTAAAAACACAAAAGAAGGTTCTATCATTGTATTTCATGATTCTTTAAAAGCTGAAAATAATCTACAATACACACTCCCAAAAGTGCTAGAATATTATAAAAAACTAGGATTTGAATTTAATAAAATAGACTATCTATTTTCTTAAAATCGCAAAACGAATAAGACAAAACCCAAATTCAAATATTCCTACTAAATATCTTTTTGCTAAACGATTAGGCTCTTGAATTGTTCTAAAAAGCCATTCTAAACCTATTTTTCGCATCCAAACAGGAGCTCTTTTAACCGTTTCTGATACAAAATCAAAAAAACCTCCTACGCCAATGCAAATTTTAACCGACGGAAATAATTCTTTGTTTTGAGCAATCCATTCTTCTTGTTTTGGAGTACCCATGCCAACTAACAAAATATCTGTTTTTTGTTGATTGATTTCATTAATAATTTGAAGCTCATCCTCTTTTGAAAAGTATCCATTTTTAAATCCACAAATAATAATTGCAGGATATTTTGCTAATAAATTTTTATATGTTTTTTCAATAGTTTCTTGCTGTCCACCAAGTAAATAAATACGTTGTTTTTTAGTAACGGCTTGCTCTATAAACTTAGGGATTAAATCTGTTCCATTTAAATTTTCCTTCAATAATACTTTTGTAAATAGCGATGCTATTTTAAGCCCAATTCCATCATTTAAAATTAATGTAGCTTTTTTTAAAATTGCACTGTATTGTGTGTTTTTAGATGCAGTAACAAAGTTGTTTGCATTTAAAAAGAAAATAGAGCATTGTTTTACTCCATCAATCATTTCGGAAAAAATGGCAATGCTTTTTCCTGAAGTTAATGAGTCAATTTCGGTATGATAAAATTGATGCCTCATTATTTTTTTTCATTTTTAATATATGCACTATAAATCCATAAAAATGGACGCAATGGGTAATACAAAAAGAAAAGCGAATCGGGTAATTTAAGATTGTTCCAATCACGATAGTTTACCATCGAATTAATAAGAATATTAAATTTACTACTCCATTTTTGTTGAAGTGAAATTAAATAAGTAAGTCGATTTACTCTATCTAGTTTTCTTGATAATACTTTATCTATTGATGATTTTATAATATCTATTGATTTATTACAAAGCAGTTTAGTGTTTTTATCTTGATTTAATGATGGTGGAAATGTATTTTTATAAAATAAATTTGTCATTACAAATCCCAGCTTAATTGATTGTAATACATCTAATTCTATAGCTCTTTGAATAACTCTATTCATGTTTAATTCGGGATGCTGATACAAAAATTCCGACAAATCTTTTATCCAATACAATTGATACCAGCGATGCACAGAGCCATGAACCATTAAATAAAGCAAATTAGTTTCGGGATCAAGAATATTAATTTTACTATCAAAATGATTTACAGAAATAGCGTTTTGAAATAATTGATTAGTGTTTTTAGGGAAAAAACTAAAAGGCGTAAACAATCTCCAATGTAATTCAATCATTGCACCATTAGGTTTTTTTAACGTTAAATGATGTAAGGTTTTTCTATATATTTTTGTTTGATAAGGTGTTAACTGAAATGCGGGAACTGTAGTTTTATATCCAATTTTTTCTAAAAGCAATACCGATTTATCAATATCTTCTGGAGCAACTAAAATATCAATATCTCTAGAGCTTCGCATAGCTACATTGTTGTAAATCTCAATTGCCAAAGGTGTTCCTTTAATTGTTAAAACAGGTATATTACTACTATTGAATATGTTGTAAATACTATTTAATTCACCCGCCAAAAGCATCATTCTTTTTTGATTCGCTTTAAAATTATCTTCCAATAAATGAAATTCATTGTCTGGAATTATTTTTTTAAACTGCATAATACTACTGTAAATTAGCGGAATCATTCTGTGGCGTTCCACTAATTTATTAAATATTTTCCAATCAATTTCTTCTTCAATAAGTTTAGCAATAGCTTGATTATTAAAATAAATTTTATTTTGCGAGAGCTCTAATAGTAAAAGCATTTCAGTAGGCATGCTTTTTATCAATACAATATTGTTTGTCGTTTTTTGCATATTGATTTAACGAATCACTGTAAAGATAATTTAATTCAAATTATTTAAAATAAAAAAATTGATCTTTTTAGTTTTTAACAAATAATGTACGAGCACTATAGCTATCGTTGCGTTAATTTGTTTTGCTAATTTTATAAAGTTAAATTAATTAGCAAAACAAATAGTAGAGAACAAACAATATCTTTTCATTTGATGTCTTTTAGTTTATGCTCGCAAACCACTGAAAACAAAGAAACTCAAAGGTTTTTCTTTGAGTTTCTTTTAGTATTTCGCTCCCCCTTCAGGACTTGAACCTGAGACCCTCTGATTAACAGTCAGATGCTCTAACCAACTGAGCTAAGGAGGAATTTTAGGTCTGCAAAAATAAGCTGTTTTATTGACATATCCAATCTTTTTCAAAAAAAATATTGTTATTTTGCAGAAAGTTTTTTTTATGCTTTATAATCAATTAATAAACAGATAAAATATTAAAAAATGATGAAACAAGTTTTGGGAATGGGAAATGCTTTAGTCGATATCATGACCCGATTAGAAAATGATGCTTTACTCGATCAACTATCTCTTCCAAAAGGAAGTATGCAATTAGTAGATAAAGAAACATCTACCAACATACTAGAAAAAAGTAGTGGTTTGCAAAAACAACAAACCTCTGGAGGTTCTGCTGCTAATACCATTAATGGTCTTTCGAAAATGGGAATTAACGCTGGTTTTATTGGCAAAGTAGGAAACGATAGTTTTGGAAAATTCTTTGGCGACAATATGAAAAGCAATAATATTGAACCTTTATTATTTAAAGGAATTGCCGAATCGGGAAGAGCTATAGCATTAGTTAGTCCAAACTCAGAACGCACTTTTGCTACTTTTTTAGGTGCAGCTATTGAACTTTCAGCAGACGATCTTTCTGAAGAATTATTTAAAGAATATAAATATTTTCATATTGAAGGATATTTAGTTCAAAATCACGATTTATTACGCAAAGCCGTAATTTTAGCAAAACAACAAAACTTAATTGTTTCGCTCGACATGGCAAGCTATAATGTAGTAGAAGTAAATATTGATTTCTTAAAAAATCTTGTAAAAGAATATGTTGACATTGTTTTTGCAAACGAAGAAGAAGCAAAAGCTTTTACAGGAAAAGAACCAGAAGAGGCTCTTAATATAATTGCCAATAATTGTGAAATAGCAGTTGTGAAAATTGGAAGCAAAGGCTCTTTGATTAAAAAAGGAAATGAAATACACAAAATTGGTGTTATAAATGCAGATTGTGTTGATACAACTGGAGCTGGAGACCTTTATGCAGCAGGTTTTATATTCGGATTAATCAACAATTTACCTTTAAATAAATGCGGTGAAATAGGATCTATTTTATCGGGAAATGTTATTGAAGTTATTGGAGCCAACATGGACGAAGATCGTTGGATGGAAATCCACAAAATGGTTAAAAATATTCTTTAAGAGAACAAATTTCTGCATCTAAAAGATCAATCTTCTTAAATTTAATTGGAGGGTTGATCTTTTTTAATTCTATCAAAGCTTCTTTCAAATTAAACTTATCTTGCTCAATAACATAAAAAAACCCTTTTGATTGATATATTTTGGACAAATATTCTTGCTCTGTTTGTCCTGGAGTTGGAACTAAGATTGCCGATAGCTGTAAATCCATCAAATCCATAATAGAAGTATATCCCGACCTACAAATAATATTTTCCGCATTCAACAATGCTGTTTTTAATTGCTCTGCGGGCAAATGAGAAGCTAAAGTAATATTGCTTAGATCTTCTCTATTAAACTCTGATTTTGGTTTTCCTTGAATAATTATAGTTTGAATATTGTACAAAATTGCTTGATCAATAATTTTTTTCTCAAAAATAGTACGCTGTGGCTCTGGTCCTGATAAAACAGCTAACAATTGGCAACTATAATCTTTTGAATGATTATTAATTAACGACATTGTAGAAAATCGAGATAAAGAACCAATATATCTACAATTTTGCGGCAATAAACTAGTATTTGATAATTCTCCTGCAAGACTTTCTGATCCTTGAAAATCAGGAATCCAACAACGATTGTAACGTGAAATAAACCAGCGATTTATAGAATTAACAAAACCTTCCATAAATCTAATGCTTTTAGGTATTTTAATAGAAATTTGATGCGTTACAAAAATAGAATAAGCTTTATTACTCCAAAGTCCAAAGCGATTGTCGGAAATAACAATGTCTATTTTATTGTTTTTAATAATCTTTTTTAATTGCTGATGCTCTTTCCAAATCGACCAACAAAAAGCAGGAAATTGCATCAATATTTTTAATATTTGCGATCTACCTGTGGCATAGCGAATATTGCAAGATGAAAATCTTAATATCTCTAAATTTGAAAATTCTTGTTTTAAAAGCTGATACGGATAGTTATCGGCAGCAATAATCACTTCAAATTTATGCAGAATTAGTTTGTTAATAACAGGTATCATGCGGCTTGCATGACCTAATCCCCAATCGAGCGGACAAACTAATATTCGTTTGTTTTTGGTCAATTATTTTTTTTTAGTGTGCTACTTGAACTACAAAACCTAAGCTTGTTGCTCTTACTGCAATTTCATCTAATTTTTCAAAGCTAATTCGTTCTAAATTTTGAGCAGGTGTTTCGCGTGCAATGGTGTAAATCATTACCTTTTCAGGATTTACTTTTTGCAATAGTTCAAGCCATGCAGTAATCTCAATTTCAGTAGTATTATCTAAATATTGATTATTATGAAGTCCCTTCAAAAACATTGTTTGAAGAATAAATTTACCATTAAATTTTTGCAAATTCGCTACTACCTTTTCAAGACTAAAATTATTTTGTGGACAATTAATCCAAGTAACAGTATCTTCAATTGCAGAATCTACCTTTAAAATTGGATTCTCTATTTTAAGTAGAGCTCTAATTACCGATTCTTTGTTTAGCATTGTAGAATTTGACAATACAGATATTTTAGCTTCAGGAAAATGTGTGTTGCGAACATCTATAGTCATATCAATAATTTGCTCAAAATGAGGATTTAACGTAGGCTCTCCATTTCCAGCAAAAGTAATAACATCGAGTTGCTGATTGTTTTTTCGCATCTCATCGAGCTTTGCAATTAATGCAGTGCGAATATTTTCGAGCGAATGAAATCCAGTAAATGTATCTTTATTGTTCAATGTCCAACCACATTCACAATAAATACAATTGAAATTGCACAATTTTGAATTAAGTGGCAATAAATTAACACCCAACGAAATACCTAATCTACGGCTTTTAACTGGTCCAAATATTATTTCATTAAATAAAAAAGTGCTCATTTTTATATTTTTTTATAAAAAAGCTAATCGTAAATATCTAAAAAACATCAATAAATTGATTTATATACTTAATATTCTTATAATTATTAAATTCAAACAAATTATAATTGATTATTTAAATTGTCTTATTTCATTAAGCTTTTTATTATTGATTCAAAAATAATACGACCATCTGTATTGCCTAATTCGTCGTCAGCTGCACGTTCTGGGTGAGGCATCATTCCAAATACATTCTTTTTATCATTGCAAACGCCAGCAATATTTTCAACCGAACCATTTGGATTGGCTTCTTTAGTAATATTTCCTTGTGCATCGCAATATCTAAATAATATTTGTTTGTTTAATCGCATATCCGCAAGTGTTTGTTCGTCTGCATAATATCGTCCTTCACCATGTGCAATAGGAATTTTTAAAGAACGATCTTTTTCTACCAAACAAGTAAATGGAGTTACATTATTATCGGCTTTTATATAAGTATTTTTACAAATAAATTTTTGATTAGTATTATGAAGTAATGCTCCAGGCAACAATCCCGATTCACATAAAATTTGAAATCCATTACAAATTCCAAAAACAAAACCACCATTATTAGCAAAATCAATTACTTTTTCCATTATCGGTGAAAAACGAGCAATTGCACCCGAACGTAAATAATCGCCAAAAGAAAATCCACCTGGGAGAGCAATAGCATCAACGCCTTGAAGATCGGTATCTTTATGCCACAATGTTACTGTTTTTTGATCCATCATCTTATCTAACACATAGATCATATCATGATCGCAATTTGAACCAGGAAAAATTACAACTCCAAATTTCATACTTTTAATGTTTTATTTTGTTGCTTCAAAGATAAATTAATTAGTAATGAATGCAAAAATTAATTTGAAATTACTCAACTTTAGCAAACTATATTAACCAGTTTGAATAAGGCATTTATAATTTAATAATTTTTCAAATAACTGATTATCAATGATTATTTTACTAATCGAATCTCAAACCTCAACATCTAATAAACCAACCTATTTTAATATTATGCATCTTATTATCAGCCATATACGCTAAGTATTGATTTTTCAGATAACATCAAATACTTGCAAAACTAAATAACTCTAAATAAGCGTTTTTGACACTAAAATATTTCATAAAATAATAAAAAGAATTCCTTATATAAACAATAGCTAATACCAAGATATTGATATTCTTTTGTCCAAACTTACAATTCGTTCTGCAAATATCAATCTTGGAATTAAATTCTTTATCTAGTTAATATTCAGCCATAAAACGTAGTATTAGAACAATTAAAAATCGTTGCCACAGCTATTTTCAAAGCAAACGACCTAAACCTTGTAAAAAGTGCAAAGAAACAAGCTAAGAAACTTTATTCGTGCTAAGTTTAAACTTTTACCAAAATATTAAACCAAAACTAAGGTTAAATCACTACTTTTGTGTGAGACCTTATAATCTTTTGTTTTCATTATAACCGATTTATAGTCAGCTATAAAAGCACAAAAGCACAAGTCTTTTATCAAAAAAAACAACACTTATATTATTAATCATCAAACAATTACATCAATATATAATTTTGGTATGTACTAAAATTCCTCAATATAAATTTCTATCTTAAAGTGGAAAAAATTGCCTCAAATATACTTTATATTTCCTACGATGGGATGACCGATTCACTTGGGCAATCGCAGGTAATTCCTTACTTAAAAGGGCTTAGTGAGTTTGGATACATAATATATCTTATCAGTTTTGAAAAAAAAGAAGCATTTGCTAAAAACAAAGATCTAATAAGCAAAATTTTAAAAGAAAAAAATATTGTTTGGTATCCTTTGAAATATACAGCAAAGCCACCAGTTATTTCTACGCTTTGGGATGTTTTTAAAATGAAAAAACAAGCAAGAATATTACAGAAAAATATTCATTTTGATATTGTTCATTGTCGTAGTTATATTGCGGCACTGGCAGGTTTATGGTTGAAAGAAAAATATGGAGTAAAGTTTCTTTTTGATATGCGAGGTTTTTGGGTAGATGAGCGTGTTGATGGCGGAATTTGGGCATTAAAGAATCCTATTTTTCGATTAATTTTTCATTATTACAAAAAGAAAGAAATCCAATTTTTTATCAATGCCGATCATACTATTTCACTAACAGAAAAAGCAAAAATTGAACTCGGTAGATGGCTAAATTTAAAATCAATTCCAATTAGCGTTATTCCCTG
>Ga0316608_1000497_pt1 | contig 18390 bp, 6 predicted proteins | sample MIS2016152B_MG_FD_207673 | JGI IMG/M metagenome (GOLD analysis project Ga0316608, IMG submission 207673) | Microbial mat bacterial communities from Middle Island sinkhole, Lake Huron, Michigan, United States - MIS.2016.152B | ecosystem: Environmental > Aquatic > Freshwater > Lake > Sediment...
CGACCCACGTGAATATTATGGTATTATTTCTCACTTAAATTTAGATATTGAACAAGAATTAATAAATATGAGAGACGAATGGAAAAGAGATTTTTAATTGATACCAATATTTTAATTTACTTTTTAGTTGGGAAAATTCCTGTTGCTGAATTTGAAAAAATAACAAATATTTTTCAAAAATCATTTAATATTTCAACTATTTCTAAAGTTGAAGTTTTAGGGTGGCATAAAATATCTTTAATCGAAAAAAACAATATTGAGAGTTTTATAAGCACTGCAAATATTTTTTATATTGATAAAATTATAGAAAACAGAGCTATAGTAATAAAACAAGAAAATAAAATAAATATTCCTGATGCATTAATCGGAGCAACTGCATTAGTAAATAAAATGACAATTGTTACAAGAAATGAAGATGATTTTAAGAAAATAAAAGGATTAAGAATTTACAACCCCTTTAAATAAAATAATTACCATTTAATATTTATCATTTAATAATTCATAAATAAACATTAATAATTAAACTCTATATATTATATGAAAAACAAATTACACAAATTACAAAAACTGCTCTCCCTCATCAGTTTTATAATGCTTATTATGTGGGGGCAAAATGCGTGGGGGCAATCAACATTACCTGCAATACAAACGTTGCCTTTTACTTTAAACACTTATACCGGGACTTTATGGCCAACAGGAATTGCTTTTGGAGAAATTGCTGGTTCAGATGGAACCTTTACCACAAATTTAACTACTAATAATAGTAATAATTCAGCAACAGCACCTGATTGGAATGATGAAGGGGCAAATGGTCTTAGTATTCAAGGAAACGGAACTTACCAATCTCACTGTATTCTGACACGTGCAAACTCCACATCTTTAACAAGTGTAATTGTAAATTGGACGGTTAGAGATATAAGTGTTCAATCAAACGTAAATTATATTGAATTACAATGGGCAAATGGAACTGGAACATGGACAAATGTTACTGGGGATATTTATCAACAAGGTACTACCACAAATGGCACAGCGTTTTCGGTTACATTACCTTCTGGAGCAAATAATTTAGCTGATTTACGAATAAGATGGATTTATTATGAAATTGGGACTTGGACAAGAGATAGATTAGCAGTTGATGATATAAGTATCACAGCATCATCTGCATCAGGTCCCCAAACACCTACTTCTTTTCAATCAAATTGTGCAACAGAAGCAAATATTAATTTAACATGGACAAAACCAACAGGCACTTATGGAACTGACTGGGATGGAGTTGTTGTATTTGCACGAGCAACTACTGCTAATAATGCTGTTATTACTTCCACTGACGGTATAGATTTTACTGCAAACACTACTTATGGAAGTGGAACACTTAATGGTAATAGTTACTGTGTTGCAAACCAGACAACAGATGCTAATGGAAATATTACAATAACAGGTCTTACTGCCGGAACTACTTATAAATTTATTGCATATGCTTTTAAAACAGTTGCAGGAGATTTAAATAATGATACATGGTCGTCGACAACTACTGAAATTTCACCTGTTGCCACTGCTATTTCCGGTGTAACAGCTGCTTCTGCAACAACAGGAAACGGACAACTTGTATTAAATTGGTCAAATCCTACTATGACTTGTTATGATAATGTTTTAATCATTGGTCGTTCAGGTTCTGCAGTAGAAGCAGGGATAAGCAAATCAAGCCTTGATGATTATGCTGCAGATGAAGATTTTACAGCAAATACTATTTGGCTTTCTGGTGATGATGTATTTGATATTTCAGCATTAGGAACAAATAATACTAATTATGTTGTCTATAAAGGGACTGCTGCTACAGCAACAATAACTGGGTTAACAAACGGAACGGCATATCATTTTAGAATTTTTGTCGAAGACGGTACTGGAACACATGCAAGGTGGTCAACTGGTGTCGATGTAAATGGCACTCCTCAAGTGGCTCCCTCAATTACTGTTACAGGAACTTTATCTAATTTTGGAACAACGCAATGTATAAATACAGCAAGTGCTGAACAAAGTTATACAGTTTCAGGAACAAATTTAACTGCGAATATAGTAATTACTCCTCCAACACATTTTGAGATTTCTACCGGAACCGGTGGAAGTTTTGTGGCAACTAGCCCAATTACATTAACACAATCTGGCGGAAATGTTGCTTCAACAACTATTTATGTTCGATTTAAACCAACATCAACAGGTGCTAAAACAGGAAATATTACACATACAAGTACTGGAGCAACAACGGTAAATCAAGCTTGTGCCGGTTCAGGTGTAACTGTACCAACAGCAACAGCAACAACATCAATATCTTCAATTACAACAATATCTGCTTCAAGTGGTGGTAATTTTTCAGCAGATGGCGGTTCAACAATTTCAGTCAGAGGAGTTTGTTGGAATACAGCAACTGCACCAACCCTCGCAAATTCATTTACAACAGATGGTTCAGGAACAGGTTTATTTACAAGTTCTTTAACTGGATTAATAGCAAATACCACATATTATGTTCGTTCTTACGCAACTAATGCTTGTGGAACAATTTATGGCACTTCGGAACGTACTTTTACGACTTTAAAATCCGAACCTGCAAATCATCCTACCAATTTTAACTGCGGAACAACAACTACAACAAATATTACATTTACTTGGACTGATGCAAGTGGAGGACAATTGCCTGATAATTATTTAATTTTGTGTAATGCTTCTGGAACTTTTACTGACCCTGTTGACGGAGTTGCTCAAGCGAATGTAGTTGGTAGCAAAGCAAATGTAGCTCAAGGTGTTCAAACAGTTACTTTTACTGGACTTTCAGCTAGTACAACATATTACTTCAAAGTTTTTCCATACTCTGGCACAACTGCACCTAATTATAAAACAAATGGTACAGTTTTAACCGGAAGTTGTGCCACAACCGCTGCACCGGTAAATATTACACCATGTAGAACTGATGTTTCGGGATATGCAACTTGGACTGATGTAAACATAAGTGATACAGACTATTTACGAATGTTAACATCAACATCAAGTACTATTACCCCGGCAATGAATTTTAACGATTATACTAACGAAACTCTTAATTTTACAGCAAGAACTTATGGTGGACCATCAACAGCTCAAGCAACCATTACAATTTCAATTTCCACCGATAACGGAAGTAACTGGACTGTTTTGACAACAGTTGTTCCTGCTAGCAATTCATTAGTTGCTCAAACACCAATTGATTTAAGTTCTTATAGCGGAACACAGGTAAAAGTTAAATTTGAAACTTTAGGTGCAGGTTCATCAAAAGGTGCAGGTATTGACGATATTTGCATAACAGGAATGGTTTCAACATCTCCTTCGCTTACTGCAATCCAATCGACATTAACAGGTTTTGTTTATGGTTTCGGTAGCGGACCATCATCGGTTCAGAACTTTGCTCTTACAGGTTCTAATCTTTCTGGTACAGATGTAACCATTACTGCCTCTACAAATTACGAAATTTCCGAAAGTAATTCACCTTTTACTCCAACAAGTCCTATAACTTTAACTACATATAATGGTAGTTCAAAAACCATTTATGTGCGTTTAAAAGCAGGTTTATCTGTAGGTAATTACAACTCAGAAACAATTGCAATTGCCGGTGGCGGAGATACAGACGGAGCTTCAGTAACCTGCAGTGGTAATGTAACTTCTGCATCAAATAGCACCCCAACTCTTGCAGCAGGAGATATTACAGAAAGTGTTGATGGAATTTATCCAACAGTTACAAATACAGTTACAGTTGTATATCATGATGCTGATGGCTATGCCGATTTAAATAAATGTCGTTTAACTCTCGACCATCCTACTGCAACCGATATTCAATTTGAAATTACAGAAGCAGGAACAGGAAATCAAACGGTAACAATAAATACAGGTTCAATTTATGTAAATTCTGTAAGTGCAAATGTAAGTGCAGCTTCAGGAAATGATTATACTGTCGTTTGGACTTATACATTAAATTGGGACTTGACCGAAGGTACTGTAAGTTATCTTGCATATTGTAACGACGCATCGGCTGCTTCGGCAAATGCAACTGCTACCGATACCGACCCTTACGAAAATGATTTAATAATTGGTTCATCAGTCGAAAGTGCTGATCCTGTTTCTGTTGGAGGAACCTACACTGTTACCGGTAATCTGTATTTCGAAGGTTCAACAGTTTCACCAACACAATGGAATTTCGACGATTTTACTGATAACAATTACACATCTTCTCCAACCTGGACTGTAAAAAACGGTACATATTCAGCAGCAAATGGTTATCTCGAAGCAACAGGTACAACAGGAGACAGAATAAGTACACCTTCTGCTAAAGCTTATGGTGAATGGACTTTACGTTTTAAATTCGAAAACGCTCCAAATGGTGATAATCTCAGATATTATTTTATAATGGATGGAAATTCTGACCCTGATGCAACAGCAGGAAACGGATTAAATGGATATTATGTAATTATCAATAATACATATACTAATTTATGGAAATTGACAAATGGTAACGGAACTCAATTATTTACAGCAACTGGAATAACTGATGCAAATTGGCACGATTTAAAAATAACAAGAAATGCAAGTGGTTTGATTTCTGTTTATATTGATGAAACTTTGAAAAATTCTTCAACAGATAATACTTACAATACTTCTCAATATAGAGGTTTTAGAAACGATGCATCTGCAACTACTGATAATGTATATATTGATGATATTGACAGAATTGGCGTTTTATTTGACCAGACTTCTCCTTCTGCCTCAAATATTAACAACGACTGGACGGTTTCTTCGGGCTATTCCGTAACTTGGAATCCATGCACACCTGCCGGAACTTATAATTTTAATGTTTTGGTTTATAATCCATTACATATAGTTCCTTCAGGTGATTTGATTTACTACGATACCGAAGATTTGGTTGTTGGTGATGGAACTTCAACATTATCAGCTTCAGCTACCTTAACCGAACCTTTAACTATTTCATCAATCTGGGATACAAACGGAGAAATAGTTTCGACTTTCGATTTTACCTTTAAAGATGATAACGGTTCCGGTGGTGATGCAAATCCTACCAAAATATCTCAGATAGTATTCAATCAGGGAACCGGCAATGATGTAACAGACTGGACAAACGTAATTGCTTATGCAAAACTTGTTGATAATAACGGTAAAGAATTGGTTGGAACTGTAAATGCAAACGATATTACTTTTAGTAATATACCAAACAATACAGGCACACCCGATGATTTAGGTTATATTGCCGATAATGGAAGTAAAACATATACAATTAGTTTATATCTCAAAACAGATTTAGGAACTGAAAAAACGGTTATTGACGGTAAAAATCTTGTTTTCCTTGTTGACAATTCCAGCTTCGTGTTTGCCTCAGGTAGTAGCAGTATGGCTGCAACTCAAACAGTAAATTCGGGTTCAGCAAATAATGAAATTACTGTAGCAGCTACACAATTATTATATACAACTAATAAACCACCAGCAACAACAATAGTTGCAACAAACACAAATGTTGAAGTTGAAGCAACAGATATAAACGGAAACAGAGATTTAGGTTCAACAACATCAGTAACTGTAGCCAAAACAACAGGTCCCGGAGGTGTTACATCTTCCTCAGGATTAACTAAATCGTTAGCGAGTGGTATTTATGCTTGGTCAGATGTTCGGTTCGATGCAGCAGGTACTTATACAATTACTGCAGATGATGCAGGTGCCTTAACAGCAGTTACTAGCGGAAATATAGTTGTAACTACTGCTCCTAATGTAATTTGGTCAGACAACTGCAACCCTGAACATACTTGGGACTTAGACAATGGTTCAGCTAACTGGGTAAATATTAGCCCAACTTCAAATCCTTCTGTATATTCAGGTAATTGTTTTAAAACAGCAGCCGGAAATACAAATTATGCAAATTCTAAAGAATATATTTTAACATCAGAAGTAATTGACCTGTCAGGTTTTTCAAGCTGTTCAATGTCTTTTTACCTTTGGATGATTGCCGAAGCAAATTATGACGGTGGTATTATAGAATTCTCAACAAATGGAACTTCTTGGACAAAATTTAACGGTGATTTGACTTATGACGGCAATGTAAGTTCATTAGGAACAACCGGATGGGATGAAACTCGTACAACATGGACAAAAGTAACTGTGGATATTTCTTCGCTTGATGGCAATGCAACTGTTCAATTCCGCTTCCGTTTTAAATCAGACGGTTCCACAACTAATTATGGTTGGGCTGTTGACGAAATGCAAATAACTGGTATTCCAACATGTACTGGTCCTTCAGTTCAGGCTGGTTTATTAAATTTCGCTAATATTGCAGGCACAACTTTAGATCTAAATTTCACTCGAGGAAATGGCGATGGAGGCGTTTTGGTAGTTGCCCGACAAGGTAGTGCAGTAAACGCAGACCCTGTAAATGGCACAACATATACTTCCGGAAATTTTGGTGTTGGCTCGCAAATTGGAACTGGTAATTGGGTTGTTTACAAAGGTACTGCAAATGGAATTAATGCAGCAACCGGAAACATTACAATTGCAGGTCTTACAGCTTCAACTACCTATTATTTTGCAATATACGAGTATAATGCAAGCGGAACATGTTTTAACAAAACAGAGTTAACAGGTAATCAAGCTACAACATGTACTACTGCAGCTAATGTTACAGGGGCAACAGCAACACCTGCCTCAACTATAGTTTATCTGAACTGGACAAATCCAACTTGTTTTGATGAGGTTTTAATAGTTGCCAAACCTACAAGTACAATTTCAGGAACTCCTTCAGGTGATGGAAGTTCATATACAGGAGTTTTAAATTTTGCTGGTGCAGGTACTACTTTTGATGTTACAGGCAAAGTTGTATATGAAGGTACTGTTTCTCCACAGGTCGTTTACGGTCTTACAAATGGAACTTTATATTACTTTAAAATATTTACCAGAAAAGGTTCAACATGGAGTTCTGGTGTTGAAGTTTCAGCAACACCAACAGCAGGAACACTTGCAGCTAACGGTGCAGGTACAGCAACAGCTGTAAATGGTACAGCGGGTAATATTAATGGCAAAACATTCTGGCAAAGAAATAAAACCGGTCAGATTGTTGATTTTGTAATTACAGGTGTTTCAGGTGGATGGCTACAAAACGTTCAGATTAATTTATCTACCATGTTTTCGGGCTTAGCCGAAGTAAACGTTGCTATTTCAGGTGGTGCACAGTACGGTGGTACAACCATAACCCGAACAGGTGAAGTTTTATTGATAAATAACTTAAATCTTACAAATACAAACATTTTAAATGTTCGAATTACTTCGCTTACAACAAACGATATTTTAACAGATACAGATTTAGGTAATAAAACAATTGCAGTTCAGACCGGAAATACTGCTGGTTCTCGAAGTGCAATTGCTTCTTCTCCTTCTGTTAATTTAACAATACCTTTCGGAAACGCAAAGAAATTTACCGATAACGGTTCGACCGGTACACTTGTTAATAAAGGAAGTACTGTAGTCGTTGAAGGAATATCAACAATTGCTTCAGGCAGATTAGCTGCTTCAGGTTACGACCAGTTCTTTATTCAGGAAGGTGAAGGTGCTGGTGCTAAAGGATTGTGCATTAGAAAAGGTAGTGCTTTCAGTCCTGCACTTCAAATATCACGTTTATATATTGTAAAAGGTCCCCTTGATTTAATAAGTGGTTCTATAACCGGAGCAACAGATGTTTATTCTAATATGACGGCTATCAATACGCCTGCTGATATAGTTGATTTGGGAGAAGCTGTTTTACCAACTCCTTATTTTACTAGTATAGAGGAACTTTATGCAATGAGTTATGTAAGTTTTGAAGAGGTTGACGGTTTGTTGATGCGATTATCTGCTGTAAGAAAAGAATCAGGAACATGGCCATCTGCTACTGCCAGTGGTTCTGTTCAAATGGTTGATAATGGATTTACTAATGATTTAAGATGTTATATTTTTGGAAATACCGATGTAGGAGGAACTGAACCGACATGGCCAAAAAATATGGCAACTTTAGTTTATAATTTCAACAATGCAGGAAATTATAGAGGAAGACAAATTACACCGGTTTATATTTCAATGTTTTTTGATGCTATTACCTGGAATGGTGCTACAGGAAATGGGTTATGGTCAGACGCTTTGAACTGGAGTCCAAATATTCTTCCACAAAATACAGACGATGTGGTTTTTGATAACATTACTGGTCCTGTTAATTCTTATACTGTACAATATGATGTTACTTTAGCTCAAAATATTAATTCTTTGCGAATAAATCCAAGTACAGGAAAGAATATTACATTAAATTTTCCAAATACTTGTACTCTTTCTCCAGCATTAACAATTAATACAGTTAATGATGCAATAATAATTGAAAACGGAGGTGTTCTAAATGCTAATTTTGGTTCTCCTTCAGGTAATCCTTTAACATTTGCTACTGCCACTACCGGAAAAATAAAAATTAATAACGGTGGTAAATTTGTTTGGATGTGTGATGAAAGCAATGTTTATATTGTTGATAGATTATCTACTGATGTTGGTACTGAAACCGGTATATTTGAGTTTGATATTCAATCTAGCGGAAGTGAAGCTATCTCGATTTCTAATAGAACATTTGGTTCTTTGATTTTATCTGCTACTGATGGTGCTAATGACTACAAAATGCAAGGTTCTTATGATGTTACTGTAAGAGGCGACTTTACAGTCAATAGCAATGTTGCAATAGATGAAACTTGGGGTTCTGATTATGCTGGTACAATAAGCATTGCAGGTAACTTTGTAAATAATGCAAGTTCGTGGGCAGTTAATACAACAGACAACACTCCTGACAATTTAATCAAGTTTAATGGAATAGCAGAGCAAACAATTTCAGGTTCTTTTATTGATTATAGTGTTGCATTGGCAAGTGCAGGATTTAATAAAAACTTTGAAATAGATAATTCTGTCGGAGTTGTTTTGAACACTGATTTAAAGTTAAATAATAGTTTGACAATTAATTCGGGCAAGAAATTTATAATGAATTCAATAAGTAAATTAACTGTTAATACTCTAGTAAACAATGGTGGGGCTGCTGGTCTGCTTTTAAAATCAGATATAAATAATACTGCATCTTTAATTCAGACTGTTGGCTCTGTTCAAGCTACTGTTCAGCGATATTTGACAGGAAATAAATGGCATTTTATGTGTGCTCCTTTAAATAATATCCCAAAAGGTACATTTACAACCGAAGGAGGTTATACTAATTACAATTATTATATTTACGACGAATTAAAAGCTGACTACTGGAGTGCTACAACTATGTATGGTACATCAGGCTGGGTTAATGGTCCAGCAACTATTCCTTGGGATAAAGGTTATATTTTCAACCGTTACCAGATGGGCAATAAAACTTATAGTCAAACAGGTGGAACCTTATTTACTGGAGACCAAGAATTTACAGTAACATATACTCCACATACAGGCGGCACAACTACAAATGGTATTTCTAACGACTGGAACGATTACGACGGCTGGATTTTAGTTGGTAATCCTTATACTGCTGCAATAGACTGGGCTGAGGCTTATACTCCTGATAATAATTTTACAGGAGATGCAGATATCGAAAATGGTATATATCTATGGGACGCAAGTGCTAGCAATCCTAATTACAGATACTTTTTGGATATTAGTGGAGGTGATCCTAACAGTACTTCAGCAGATATAAGAATTTCTGTTAATGGAGACCTAGATACAAGGTACATTCCGGCTGGACAAGGTTTCTTTGTTAAAGCTACTGAAGATTTTGTAGGTTCCGATAGAAAATTTACTATTCTTGCTTCTTCTCGAACTCACACAACTCACGAGTTCTGGAAAAGTAGTCAAGCTGTTTTACCAAATTTATTCAGAATGAATATTGCTCAGAATAATTTTACTGACGAAACTGTAGTATTTGTTCTTGACGGTTCAACTGATGGCGTTGATGGTAATTACGACCTTCACAAACGATTCTCGATGGATAATACGAAGTCTCAGATTTACACATATAATTCTGAAGGAAATAACTTTGCTCTTAATACATTCCCTCAAATAGGTGAAAGTAAACAAGTACCTGTTGGATTTTACATAGGAACTCCGGGAGTTCACACTGTTAATTTTACCGAAAATACTTTCGACAGCGTTAATGTTTATCTCGAAGATAAATTAACAACTCCAAGTACTTTTGTAAATACAAGAACTACTCCATCTTATACTTTCACTCAATCAACAACCGGAACAAATACAACACGTTTTGTATTGCATTTTAATTTAAATCATGCACCGGTTGCATCAGTAGAAGATGTTGAAGTTTTACAAGATATCAATTTAGATTTAAATCTGACAAATGTATTTTCTGATGTTGATTTACTCGATTATGTTGATGTTGAATTAGTACAACTTCCGGAATGGTTAAACAACAATAATTTTGTACTTTGGGGAAAACCTACAAATAGCGATGTTGGTGTACATACTGTAAAAATGAGAGGTACTGACCTTGCTGGTGCTGTAACTGAAGTTGAATTTACAATTACTGTTATTAATGTGAACGATGCACCAATAGCAACTCAACCTGAGGATATTACAGTTTATCAAGGAGAAAGTTTTGAATCTGATTTAAGTAATATTTTTACCGATATTGATATTGACGACATTGTAACTACAATATTTATATTAGAAGATGAAAGTCAATTACCTGCGTGGATTACAAACACTGATAATGTACTTTCAGGTACTCCAACAAACAGTGAAGTAGGAGTTTACAATATAGTTGCAATTGGTACTGATTTATCAGGTGCTTCTGCTCAAACTCAGTTTATTTTAACAGTTATAAATGTTAATGACATTCCTTTTGTAAATATTACACCTGATAATCATGTAATTTACGAAGACGAATTTTATGAAATTTATTTCGACCAAAATACTTTTGGAGATATTGATTTAGGTGACGAATTAACTTATTCATTAAATACAACTTGTTGCGGACCTGTACCAAAATGGATTAATTTTGATAATTCATCTTTAAAACTTTACGGAACTCCAACAAATAACGACATTGGAATTTATTATTTATTTTTAATTGCTACCGATTTATCATTTACTTCTGCTATTGCAGAGTTTGAAATAGAAGTTAAAAATGTTAATGATGTTCCCGTATTAGTTATAGAAACACCAGATTATGAAACTAGTGTAGGACAGGAATTCTCAATAGAGTTAACCGAAAATTCATTTATCGACATCGACCCTTATGATTACTTGACTTATACATCAGTATTCCCATCATGGTTGACTTTTGATGATTTAAATTTAACTTACTATGGAACTCCTCAAGTAGAAGGTATTGCAGATATTTCGATAACAGCAACAGACTCTGAAGGTGCATTTATTACCGATTATTTCAGAATTTCGGTACTTCCATCAACATCAGTTATTGATGCAGATGGCTTTAAATTAGAAATTTATCCAAACCCTACTGAAGGTATTTTTACCATTACTAGAAAAGGAACTACTCAAGAAGCAATTGAAGTTACAATTACTGATATTGCAGGAAAAAAAGTAAAATATATTGAGAATTTAACAACGGTTAAAACCGAAATAGATTTAAGCAGCTACGCACGTGGTGTTTATAATATTCAGGTTAAAACCGGAGAAAATGTTTTCTACAAAAAACTGATTTTAAAATAATATCCTAAACTCAAAAGCCCGTTAATATCGGGCTTTTTTGTTTTTAAACCTACTAGTGTGTAAATAACCTTATTCTGTGTGTAAATGACCTTTTTCTCGCTACGGTTTTCAAAAAAAATCTGAAAAACCAATACCGTATCCTGCAAAGTGTATCCCCGAAGCTGCGAAGTGGTTGCCGTACATAGAATTGCCTACCCCCGACGTTGCGAAATGGACACCGGACATGGAAATGCCTATCCCCGACACAGCGAAGCCTATACCGGACATAGAAAAATGGACACCGGACATGGAAATGCCTATGCCGGAGACAAAAAAGCCATTAGCAGAGCATATTTCCCCCGAAAACCGTCGGATTTATGTTGTTTTCTAATCTATTTTAATGTTTCAAGACACTCTCTTTCGAATTACAACTTTTCTCAGCGAAGCTAAATCCGAAAAAGCGGTGAAAGTACCAGCAACAAGCAGACTGCACGAGGATGTCTCAAAACCCGTCATTGCGAACGATAGTGAAGCAACTTTTTCAGCGGAGCTAATCTTGTACATTAAAGCTCTAATTTACAGATTGCTTCAAAACTGCGTTTTTCGCAATGAACTGTGCTTTGACAGTTTTGAGACAGCCTCAATAACTGCAACTTAATGCGAGACTTGCGAATTTTAGGATATATTTATGAAAAAAGCCCGTTTATAGCGGGCTTTTTTTAATGGTTTACCATGAAAAAAATTATTCATGGTTTTAACTATTTACTATTATAAATATTAAGCTGACCTTTGTAAAAAAAAATCAAAGTTTATTTCTTTAATGATACTAATTTGATTTTTGAAATTCACAAATATCAAATCAACTACAAAACTAATATTTACTGATGAAAAAAATTAATCTATATATTTTACTGATTTTAGTTGTTGGTTTTTCAATTTTAACTTCATGTAAAAATACATCTCCAACTGTTATCATTAATACACCGGCAGATAACTCAATATATCTAAATGGTCAGAATGTAGAATTTTCAGCAAAAATTAATGACGAAGAAGATGTAACAATTTCTGAGGATAAAATTATCTGGAAATCTGACAAAGACGGTGAAATTGGAAAAGGAACATCATTCATAATAAATAATTTAAGTGTCAATACACATTTAATAACTGTAACTGCAACCGACAGCAAGGATTTAGTAACCGAAAAACAAGTTACAGTTGTTATAAATCAAAGCAATTTCAGTTTTGGAAATGTTATCCCTCAAAATGAAAGCGAATTTATTGAAACCGAAAATATAGTATTTTCGTGTAATCCTCAATTTGAGAATAATGATTTAATAGATGAAAGTAAATTAATATGGACATCAGATATAGATGGGCAAATAGGTACAGGTCTGAGCTTTGAGAAAAAACTATCTGCAAACAATCACAAAATTACTATTGCTTACAACGGAGAAATTGTTTACAGCTACGATTTTAATTTAGTTATTTTAGAAAATTCTGTAAATATTTATTATACACCACTTCCATATAGTAAATATTACGAAGGTTACGAAATAACTTTAGCGTGTTTTGCTCAAAATTTAGACGAATCATCAATTAACGACGAAGATATTATCTGGACATCTGATAAAGATGGAATAATTGGAACAGGTTTTAGCTTTAATATCAGCAATTTGTCAATAAATACACATCAAATTACCATAAGTGCAGAAAATGAACTTGGACATTCATCTGAATTTAATTTCAATCTGCAGATTATTGAAAACAATATTTCCGATTTTGAACTTTTATTAGACCGCATAACAGGATATTACAGCAGTCAAAATCATGCAGATACAACTACAAATCAATATATTGTTGATGTTAGATTACACATGGCTCAAATTTGGAGCAATAGAAATGTTGGCGATAATATTTATTGGCTATATGTTGAACAAGCTTATGCTGATGATTTGGAACATCCTTACCGTCAAAGAATTTATAAAGTAATTTTAGACCCTGACGGAACTATGAGAGACGAAATTTATTCAATAGCTAATGCTGCAACATATTTACATGGTTATAACAATGTTCAAGTATTTGATGCTTTGCAGACTTCGGGATTGACTTTGAAAGAAAACTGCGGTTTGTACTTTACATGGAATGCAAACAATAATATTTTTGATGGAGCTACAGTTGGAACAAGTTGTTTAGCAACAATTCCTGGATTACCTCAGGTACAATATATTACATCAGTTACAACAATTGGCGAAACACTTTTAACAAGCTGGGATAGAGGATATTCATCTACCGGAGCTTGGTTGTTAGGACCAGATTGGCCTTATATTTTCGATTTGGTAACTGATTACAATTTTACATCAAGCAAATAAATTTAGGGTTTATTATAGACCGGATTTAAGACCTCAAAAATCTGATAATCCGGTTCTTTTTATCGAAAGTTAATATTAAATAAGTATATAAATCAGAATAAGTTCAGACATTCTGAAAATAAGTAAATCAAATAAATTTAGGGTTTTATTTGAAAATTCCGGACTGTAATTTTTTACTTTTCGGAATTTTTTTTTCTTTAAATCTTTGATATGAAATAAACTATAACTGTTGAATTCTACTTTAAGAAGTGATATTTTTTTGGAATAAGTTTATACTAAAACGTAATCAAGTTAGCGATAAAAATATTGTCTTATTCCCAAATACTGTGATAACTTTTTAAAAAAGTATGAATTTTTAAAACAAAAAAAGAGTCATCGCGAAGCGAACTTGCCTAAATTGAAAGTATTAAGAAAATTAATATACATGTGTTCTTTGAAAGTACATAGTAAAGTCATTAACTTTCTTATTTCAATTAAGGCAAGATTACTCCTAAAGTCGTGAAAAAAGTTTACCTAACGGTGAAAAAGTTCAAAGAAATGACAGTATGAGAAAAATCAATTTTTTAAACATATTACAGATTATCAAATTATTAAAAAATCACAGTATTTGGGAATAGCTTAAAAAATATACATATATCAGGTGTTTTCACCTGATATTCTACGCTTTGATGTGAAAACACTTCAAAGGTGCAGTGGTGTTTTTGATGTAGGTTTAGTATTAGTCCCATCTTGATTATTGGTCTTTTATTTTTCTGAAAACAATAAATAATCAAAATTACAAAATACAAATATTGTTATCATTTTTTTTATATTTGCAATTTTATTGTTTGGTAGTGTTAAGTTAAGAAAAAGTTGTCAGTTGAAAAACACCTGACAAGTGCAACATTATCATCATATTTCAGGTGTTTTCACTTGAAATTTATACGTCAGTTTACGATTTAGATAACAGTAGTATAATATTATTTTGGATTTATACCCAAACAATTAAAATCTAAAATAAAAATTTTGCGATATTTACTGAATAGTTATGCAGGTTGGTGATTGTAATATAATAATTTACATACCAATGTCGTTTAGTTAAGGTTTTCCAACCTGTCATCCCTTGGGAACTCTTTGATGTAAGCAGTTAAGTTATAAAAAGTAAATCTGAAAAGTAAAAAGCATTGTACAACAAATTAACATTTTACAAAATCAGAATATACATTAAAGAGATTTCATGAAATGACAGTTTGTTTCTTTTTTGTTAACTAAACGACATTGATTTACATACACTAAAAAACGAATAAAAATTATTAATCAAAATTCTATAATTTAAATAATTATAATAAAGTGTTTTACCAATTAAAAGATAAAGTTCTTGATACTATTTCGGATATTATAACCTCCAATAATTCTGATGCTTACATAATTGGCGGATATGTTCGTGATTTAATACTAAATAGACCATCAAAAGATATTGATATAGTAACAGTTGGCAGTGGAATAGATCTTGCAACTTCTACTGCAAAAAAATTAGACCGCTCAATAAATGTTACTGTTTTTAAAAATTTCGGAACTGCAATGTTTAGGTATAAAGATATTGAATATGAATTTGTTGGTGCTAGAAAAGAATCTTACGAAAGAAATTCGCGAAAGCCTTTTGTAGAAGATGGAACATTGCAAGACGACCAAAACAGAAGAGATTTGACAATTAATGCTTTAGCACTAAGTTTAAAGAAAAGTAATTTTGGCGAAATTACCGACCCATTCAATGGACTTGATGATTTAAAAAATAAAATCATAAAAACACCTTTAGACCCTAATATTACTTTTTCTGATGACCCTTTGCGAATGATGCGAGCAATAAGATTTGCCTCACAATTAAATTTTTACATTGAGCCAAACACTTTTAAAGCAATACAAGTAAACAAAGAAAGAATTAATATTATCTCAAAAGAAAGAATTGCAGAAGAATTGAATAAAATTTTGCTTTCGCCAAAACCTTCAATTGGGTTTAAATTATTGGAAGAATGCGAATTACTTGAAATTATTTTCCCCGAATTTCTGAAATTAAAAGGCGTTGATTCGGTTGGAACTATTTCTCATAAAGATAATTTTTACCATACATTGCAGGTTGTAGATAATATATCAAACAATACCAATAATTTATGGCTACGTTGGGCTGCATTATTACATGATATTGGTAAACCTGCTACCAAAAAATTTGTTAACGGTGCATGGACTTTTTATGGACACGAAGTTGTTGGAGCTAAAATGGTTCCAGATATTTTTAAACGCTTGAAATTGCCATTAAACGAAACTGTAAAATATTTACAAAAACTTATAAATCTGCATTTAAGACCAATTGTTCTGAGTTCAGAAGAAGTAACAGATTCTGCAATCAGACGTTTACTTTTTGATGCCGGCGATGAGGTTGATGACCTTATGTTACTGTGTGAAGCAGATATTACCTCAAAAAATGATGAAAAAGTTCAGCGATTTCTCGAAAATTTTAAAATCGTAAGACAAAAATTAAAAGAAGTTGAAGAACGAGATGCTATGCGAAATTGGAAACCTCCAATTAATGGTGAATTAATAATGAAAGAGTTTAATTTACAGCCTTGCAGACTTGTTGGCGAAATTAAAGATGAGATTAAAGATGCAATTCTTGATGGAAATATTGAAAATAATTTTGATGCAGCATTCAATTTACTGCTAAAAATTGCAGAAAAATACGGACTAAAAAGAGTTTGACAATATTTAAGAATAAATAATTGTTCATGATTATTTGTATATTTTTGATGTTCGTTGAACGAAAAATTATAGCCACTTGTTTAATATTTGAGCACATTATCGTTTCAAAGTTGAATAAATGTTTCCTTCTATAAAAACGATTTAAACTTCTACAAATCCGGTAATTACTCACTATCGTTTGTGATAAAAGTTATCGCATGTTGTTTGTTAGCATTCGTTTTTAATTTTTTAATTTCTTATAATACTGATACGTCACATCACCATAAGATATAAGGTTTCCGACATATCGGATTGGTAATACTTTAATCAGATATTCTCCTCCAAAGGAAACAATGGCTTTAAAATCATTGTCCTTAAATCTGTTTTTCTTTATTTTTTTGATCAATTGCCTATCAACCGCAGAAAACATTCCTTTTTTTATTTCAGCCCCGGAAGAAATTTTCGTTCCATCCTCCATCGAATAACTAAAGTGTTTTACTCGAATGCCATATGAATTGATTCGCTTACTGAAATTCTTATCGTAAACATCTACACCCCAGCCTCCTGTCTGCTCAAAAATTAGTTGGTATTTAGCTACTGTGTCAATTGACTTGTCAACTGGTAATGCGAAAATTTCCTTTTTTAACTTTTCAATTTCCACTCGTTGGTCTATATCACGAGCAGTTTTCTTTTGTGAAAAGACAGTTGCAAAGCTGAAAAGTATAAGTATGACGAAAGTTGCTGATTTCATAGTTTTTAATGTATGCTAACGGTCAAGTTTAAGCGGTAGTTTTAATGATGCTTATACAATGTTCGTAAATCGTTTTAATCGTTTTTTAGTAAAAGTCCATTTTTCATTATTCCTGTCCACTCTATGTTTTCACGATTGTCCAAAACTTTTAGTTTACCGTGTAACTTACCTTTTTTACAATAGCCAATGAGTGTGTAGCGACCATCAGATTCATTAATTCTGCCAGAATATGGTTTACCGTTTTTATATTTGACAAGTGAATGCTCTTTACTCAAATACAATTTACTTTCGATGATTTCAGAGAGATAAGTTTCGTGAGAACAGCCTCCGTCCGATTTAAACCAACCCTTTGCAAAAGCGATATAAGCATATGTTGCTCCTATATACTCATAGTAAAATTTATTCCCTTTCATTTCTAATCTACAATGCTCCTTTATATCAAAATTAAAAGACCTAACCTTTATTGAATCAGCTTGTCCATATGCTGCTTGGTAAATAATAATCAAAAAAAATGTAAAAGAGTATCTCATTTAAATATATTGAATTAGTGTCTAGTGTTATGTCAACCTAAAGTTGTCAGGTGAAAACACCTGACAAGTGCATCAATCACAATACATTTCAGGTGTTTTCACCTGATATTCTACGCTTTGAGGTGAAAACACCTCAAAGGTGCAGTGGTGTTTTTGATGTCGGTTTAGTATCAAGCTAAAGTTGTCAGGTGAAAACACCATAGCCGTCAGGTTAAGGAATAAACGTCTAATAATGAATATATTCTTAAAATAAAAAATATGTAAAATAAGTTGTAGATATATGGGGGGACAACATTGCCCAACA
>Ga0316608_1000498_pt1 | contig 18381 bp, 15 predicted proteins | sample MIS2016152B_MG_FD_207673 | JGI IMG/M metagenome (GOLD analysis project Ga0316608, IMG submission 207673) | Microbial mat bacterial communities from Middle Island sinkhole, Lake Huron, Michigan, United States - MIS.2016.152B | ecosystem: Environmental > Aquatic > Freshwater > Lake > Sediment...
CAGACGAAACCGAACTTAATAATAATTTCAACGAACTTTTTCAACTTTTTTTAAATTTAGACAAATATACTGATATTGAAGCAAAAAGCATTTTAGAGTTTTTCAATTCTGAAAATATCAATAAAAATATTAAAAGTATAATGTTAAGTGGGCTAACTTTAAGCCTTTTAAGGTGCTTTGATATTAACAAAATCAGTATTTTATTTAAAGTTTCAGAATTTGAAGAAAAGCAACTCAGTATAAGAGCTTTAATTGGTTTATTATTAGGATTTTATATTCATGATAAACGACTTGTATTTTATCCCGAAATAAAATTGAAACTTGAGTTTTTAATCGAAAATAAAACTATTGTTGAAAATCTTGAAAATATTTTTATTCAGATAATTAAAACAAAAGAAACAGAGGAAATTGTTCAGAAACTACAGAATGAAATTATCCCTGAAATGATGAAAATTACACCCAAAATTAACAAAAAACTTAATCTTGATAAAATAATCTCTGACAGTTTAATTGAGGACAAAAACCCTGACTGGGAAGAAATTTTTGAAGATGCTCCAAATGTATTGAACAAAATGCAAGAACTTTCAGAGCTGCAACTAGAAGGTTCTGATGTACTTATGGGTACATTTTCGATGTTAAAATACTTTCCGTTTTTTAAACAAATCAAAAACTGGTTTGCTCCTTTCTACAAAGAAAATTATGAAATAAAATCTCAATTTGAAGATAAAGAGCATGAAGATATTTATTTAAGTGTTGCTCAAGGTCTTGAAACATCGGCATATATGTGTAATTCCGATAAATATTCATTTTTTCTGAATATTGGAAATCTTCCAAAAATACAGAAAAATATGATTATCAATTTGTTTAAAATGGAATCTCAGGCTATGGACGAAATTAAGCAAGATGATAAACTATTGAATAAAAACACTGAAAGTAAGGAAATTACAACTCAATATATTCAGGATTTATACAGATTTTTTAAATTATATCCCAATAAAAAAGAATTTAAAGATTTGTTTAGTATGAAATTAGATTTGTACGACAAAAGCTTTTTTAATTCTGTAATTAGTAATATTGAAGCAATTAGAAATATTGGAGAATTATATTTCAAAAAAAATTATTACGAAGATGCTATAAAAGTTTTTGGAATTTTAATTGAAAAAGATGATAACAGAGCCGAAATTTTTGAAAAAATTGCTTATTCTTATCAGCGTCTTGCAAAATTTGACAAAGCACTTGAATTTTATCATAAGGCTGAATTATTTGATGTTAACACTTTGTGGATTACAAAAAAGATAGCATATTGTCATCTCAAACTTAATAATTACGAAAAAGCTCTCGAGTATTATATAAAAGCTGAAAAAGAAAACAATGAAGATTTGCATACTCACACAAATATTGGCTTATGTTATTTAAATTTAGAAGATTATGAAAATGCTCTGAAACATTATTTCAAAGTTGAATATTTTTCGCCTTCAAACTTTAAAGTATTACGACCAATTGCTTGGTGTTCTTTTGTTTTGGGAAAATTTGAAACTGCTGTTAAATATTATATGAAGCTGATTGAAAAAGAATCTACCAAATACGATTTTTTAAATATTGCACATTCATATTTTTGTTTGGGAGATAAAAAAAATGCAATAGAAAATTATAAAATCGCTTTAGAGAAAAATGAAAATAAAGACGATTTTTTTAAAGATTTTAACGAAGATAAAAAACATTTATCTAATAATCAAGTTAATAGTTTTGAAATTAATCTTATGGCTGAATATTTAAAGGCTCATAAAACTTTAGAAAATATTTAAACAAAAAAAATGAACGAAATGAATATTGTTTTAATTATACATTTTCCTAATTTTATAAAAAATTGAAATTATGGAAACTATAGCAAAAAATAAATTTTACGAAATTCATTACAACGAAAGTAAAAACAGGATATATTATAAAGTAGTTGGCTTTTGGGAAAATGTAGATTGTGTACCTAATTATAAGGAAGATATAATGTCGGTAAGAAATTTTGTTAAACCAAATTACACTATGCTGGTTGATACCCGAAAAATGGAAGTTCATCCTCAAGATGTAGAGAATTTAAGAGTTTGGGCTCAGAATGAAGCTGTTGCAATGGGAATGTATAGAGCCGCACAAATTGTTTCTGAAGATTTTATTTCAGAACTTCAATTTGACAACATGAACGATAAAGCAAATTTTATGAAAGGTAAATTTATATCATTTGAAGAAGCTGAAAACTGGCTTGATGAGATATCTATGGAAATTAGTAAAAGCAGAATCAATTGATTTAGAAAAAAAAACTGTTACAAAATTTGTAACAGTTTTTTTATTTTTTTTTATATCAAGCTACTTTTAATTTATTCTGATGAATATTTTCAATTTTTGCTTTTGCAAAATCTAAAGTTATAGTGAATTTTTTTAATCCTTCGCTTGGTAAATCAAACATCAAATCAACCATTATCATTTCGCAAATAGAACGTAAACCCCTTGCACCAAGTTTAAATTCAATAGCTTTGTCAACTATATAATTAAAAACTTCGTCTTCAAATTCGAGTTTGATTTTATCCATTTCAAACAATTTTATGTATTGTTTTACGATTGCATTTTTTGGTTCGGTCAAAATTCTTCTTAGTGCGTCTCTTTCAAGAGGTTCTAAGTATGATAAAACCGGTAAACGACCAACAATTTCAGGAATTAATCCAAATGCTTTTAAATCCTGAGGTGCAATGTATTGAAGTAAATTTTTACGTTCAATTTGCTGATTTTCTTTTATTGAACTAAATCCTACAACCTGAGTATTTAATCGTTGCGAAATTTTTCGTTCTATTCCATCAAATGCACCTCCGCAAATAAACAAAATATTTGTTGTATCTACCTGAATCAATTTTTGTTCGGGGTGTTTTCTACCTCCTTGAGGTGGAACTCCAACAACTGTTCCCTCAAGTAATTTAAGTAATGCTTGTTGCACACCTTCACCTGAAACGTCTCTGGTAATTGATGGATTATCGCTTTTTCGTGCTATTTTGTCAATTTCATCAATAAATACAATACCGCGTTGGGCTGCATTTAAATCAAAATCACAAGCTTGCAGTAATCTCGAAAGAATGCTTTCAACATCTTCACCCACATAACCAGCTTCGGTTAAAACAGTTGCGTCAACTATTGTAAATGGAACATTTAATTGACGAGCTATAGTTTTAGCTAACAATGTTTTACCTGTACCTGTTTCGCCAACCAAAATAATGTTCGATTTTTCAATTTCAACATCATCTTTAGTATCTTTTTGGGCAAGTCGTTTATAATGATTGTAAACCGCTACCGACAGTACTTTTTTTGCTTGGTCTTGTCCTATTACATATTGGTCGAGAAAATTTTTTATTTCCTGAGGTTTAGCTACACTTAATTCCTGAGATTTTGATGCTGTTTTAAAAGAGGTTTCTTCTTTTATCAAATTGTACGCTTCGCCTACACAATAATCACAAATGTGAGCCTTCTGACTAGCAATTAGCACATTAACTTCATTTTTGGGTCTGCCGCAAAACGAACATTTATTTACTGTCATATTTTATTTTTTATTTTTTCAGAAATTTAAAATTCTGAATTTTAAATTTTATTTGTGTAAATTTTAATGGAAAATTTGAATTAATTATTACTAAATTTCAAGATTTTTATATTCAAAATTTAATAATTTAAAACTGTATTTTATCCATTAAATGGTCAACAATTCCGTATGCAATAGATTCTTTAGCGTCCATCCAGTAATCTCTGTCAAAATCTTTTAGTATTTTTTCGAGCGTCTGACCACAATTATCTGCTAAAATCTGAGCACTTTCAATTTTTGTTCTTTTTATTTGCTTTGCAGTGATTTCCAAATTTGTAGCTTGGTCTTGGAAATATCCGCCCAAACTTGGCTGATGTATCATTACTTCTCCGTGTGGAAAAATAAAACGTTTGCCTTTTTCACCACCCGAAAGTAAAATTGACCCCATTGAAGCTGCGTATCCAAAACATACTGTCGAAACAGGAGAAGAAATCATTTTCATTGTATCATAAATACTTAACCCTGCGGTTACTGAACCACCCGGACTATTTATGTAAAATGTAATTTCTTTTCCGGGGTCTGTCATTTCCAAATAAAGTAATTGGTTAACAATTTTTTCGGCTGAGTCGTCCATTACTGCTCCCCATAGGAAAATTTTTCTTTTTTCAAGAAATTTTTTTGCAAAATTCATGGAATTGAATTCTTCCATTAATATATCTGTTACTGAACTTTTTATAATATGTTCCATTTTTTTTATTTTATAATTCGAAATTTAACAATTTACCAATAAAGTTTATTTGTTTCTGATTAAAACTTCATCAATAATACCGTATTCTTTAGCTTCTTGAGAAGACATCCAGAAATCTCTATCTGCATCAACTTTAATCTGCTCAACACTTCTTCCAGTATGTTTTGAAATAATGTCGTACAAATCGGTTCTGATTTTTAATAAATGATTTACATCTATTTCAATATCAGAAGCTTGACCACCTGTGTAGCCAAATGGCTGATGAATCATTATTCTTGAATGTTGTAAAGCAAAACGTTTTCCTTTTGTACCTGCTGCCAAAAGTACTGCACCCATTGATGCTGCCATTCCTGTACAAGTGCAAGCAATATCCGGTGTAATAAACTGCATTGTATCATAAACGCCAAAACCTCCGTAAACCGAGCCGCCGGGTGTGTTGAAATAAATCTGGATATCTTTTGATGGGTCTGCTGATTCTAAAAATAAAAGTTGTGCCTGTAATATATTTGCAACAACATCATCAATTGCTGTTCCGATAAATATAATTCTGTCAAGCATTAATCTCGAAAAAACATCAACTTCACGAAAAGGCATTTCTCTTTCTTCAATAACCGACCTTGTCATGTTTGATATTTTATTGGCATAACTTTCAAAAGTTAAAGTATTTATGCCTTTGTGTTTAGTTGCATATTTTTTAAATTCGTCTGCTGGTATCATAATATTTTGATTTTTTTTGTAAAAAAATAATTTTTAAAGATACTATACTTTATTCCAAACATGTAATTTTTTTTATGATTTTTAATTTTTTTATGATTTTTTTTGAATTCAAGAATTTTGAAAAAGTTGGAATGTTGATAGTACGGTTTAGTAACTGAAGTTAAACTAAATTGTTAGAATAATTTGGATTTTATAAAATCTAAGCTATTGAAAATTAATAAACTATTTTCAAATTTACACATTTTCAAATTCACAAATCAGTAAACACAATAAATTTCAAAAAAGCCGATTAATGTTAATCGGCTTTTTTATAGGTTATTTTATTTATTAATTACTTGGTGTGAAGAATTTTTGAAATTCATCTAATGATATTTCTTTTTCTTGAAAATTTATCTCGCGGTCTAAAAATTCAACCACTTTTTCTTCCATTGCTTTGTCGTAGAATTTAGCTTTGTCGTTTGGATTTTTCTTACTTTCAAGTCTTTCTTTTGCAAATGTTTCTAATTGTTCTTCAGGAAACTGACTTAAATCAAGACCATATTGTGCAAATTCAATTCCCATAATTTCCTTAACTACAACCAATACATCTTCTTCAGTAACTTCAATATTATTTTTCTTAACTAAATAATCTTTCAAAAGTTTCCATCTTAAATCATCAACAAAATATGGAAATTCTCTTTCTATTTGTTCATCTGTAATTTCTGATTTTTTATCTCTGTTTCCTAATTTAATCCATCTTTTTAGAAATTTTTCGGGGATATCAAATTTAATATCAGTAATAAGTTTTTCTTTAATGTCAATTAAAAGTTTGTATTGTGTTTCTAGTTTGAAGTTTTTTTCGTATTGTGCTGCAACTTTTGCTTTCATTTCTTCTTCATTTGTAACATTGTCTTTTCCAAAAGCCATGTCAAAAAACTCCTGATTAATTTCGGCAGGAACAAAAGCGTTAACTTTATTTACAGTAAATTTGAATGTGTCGTTTAATTCAGGAATTATTTCTTTTGCAATGCTTAACATTCCTGCCAAATCAGTTTCATTTGGGAATGCTTTTTTTATATCGACAATAATTTCGTCATTAAGTTTTTTACCTATAAACTGATTTTTAATTTCTTGTTCTTTGATAATTCTTAAAAGTATTGAAGCTTCTTCTTTTATAACTCCTCCTTCTTTTATATTTCCGTCTGTATCTAATTCTTGTGCAAAAACATAAAGTAAAGAATTTTCGTTACTTATTTCTTCTTCAACGTATTTTCCAAATCTATTTCTTAAATTTTCGACCTGTTTTCCAATTAATTCGTCGTCAGTCTTAATTATATATTTTGGAATAGATTTAAAAATATCAGTATTGAACTCAACTTTTGGAGAAAAGCAAATATCAAAATTAAATTCAAATTCAGATTCGTTTTCAAAATCAACTTTTGATGGTTCGGTTTCGCTTGGAAGTGGTTCGCCAAGTATGTCAAGGTTCTCATTTTTAATGTAATCAAACATAGTTTCAGAAAGAAGTTTGTTAATTTCTTCAACTAAAATATGTTTTCCGTACATTTTCTGAACTAATCCCATAGGAGCCATTCCTGTTCTGAAACCTTTCATAGTTACTTTTTTTCGTTGCTCTCTAAGTACTTTATCTACATTATCTTTGTAGTCAGTTTTTTCAAATTTTATTTTTAAAACAGCATTTAGCTCGTCGATGTTATTTACTGTAATATTCATTTTGATTTTTTGAGAATTTGTTAATTATATTTTTAGTTTTTTACGTTTAACATTTAGTATTAAAATGTTGTTTGCAAATAAATTATATATTTCTGAAAAATAATTATGTATTCAGAACTATTTAAAATTAAAAAACCGCCTTTAAAGCATTTACAGCTTTTGGCGGTTAGTTTGTGCGGATAAAGGGACTCGAACCCCCACGCCTCTCGGCACTAGATCCTAAGTCTAGCGCGGCTACCAATTACGCCATATCCGCAAAAATTGGTGTGCAAATTTAAATATATTTTTTTAATTCCAACATTTTTTGATTAAAAAAAAACTTTTTTTTTAATATTTTTTTGTCTAGCCTTTTTCTTGACAAAAAATTATGATTTATTAAAATCAATATTTCTTTTTAGACGTTTAAATTTTAATCGTTTAACAGATGACTTTGAAAAAATTTCGTTAAATTTTTCTTCATCCAATTTTTCCCACTGTTCGTTTGTCATGTCAATAATTTTTTTGTTTGCTTCCAATTTTGGCTCAATTTTACTGTTCCAAGGGCAAACATCTTGACAAATATCGCAACCATAAATCCAATTTTGAAATTTCCCTTTTAATTGTTCGGGAATTTCGCCTTTGTTTTCAATTGTATGGTATGAAATGCACTTATTTGCATCTACTTTATGGTTTTCGTAAATTGCATTTGTAGGACAACTGTCGATACATTTTGTGCAAGTACCACAAAAATCTTTACTTTGTATTTCGTTGTATTCTAATTCAATATCAACAAAAATTTCACTTATAAAGTAAAAAGAACCTTTTTTTGTAACAAGAAGAGAATTTTTTCCTATCCAGCCTAAGTTTGCACGTTTTGCAATAGCTTTTTCTAAAACCGGTGAAGAATCTACAAATGCTTTACCTTTTACAAATTGCAATTCGGAGTTGATAAATTCAAGCAGTTTATTGAGCTTTGTTTCAATAACTTTATGATAATCATTACTTAATGCATACTTTGAAATTTTGTACTTTGATTTACTTTCGTAATTTAAAGGGCAATAGTTAAATAAAAGTACAATTATTGATTTTGTATTTTCAACTAATTTTAAAGGATTCATTCTTTTTTCGAAATTCTCATGTAAATATTTCATATCGGCATTGTAACCTTTTTCAAGCCATATTTTAAAATGGATTTCCTCTTCGAGCAGGTTTCTTGCTTTTATAATTCCGCAGTTTGAGAACCCAAGTTCTTTTGCCTTTTCTTTAATTTTATATGATATTTCGCTTTTTTTCAATGTAAAATTCTTTTTATTTTCGAATTATATTTTGTGATTTTTGTTTTTTAAGATTTCATAAATTCTACATAAATCCCAAATCGAGTCGTGCTTCTTCAGTCATTTTATCGGTGGACCAAGGTGGATCAAAAACCAGATTAACATCTACTTTCTGTACATTTTCAATTTCTGATATTTTTTGTTTTACTTCGTCAAAAATCTGGTCTGCAATCGGGCAGTTTGGTGCTGTTAGGGTCATATCTATTTCAACGTTATTGTTTTCGTCAACGTCAATTCTATAAATTAAACCCAAATCGTACACATTTACAGGTATTTCGGGGTCAAAAATATTCTTTAATACTTTTATAATTTCTGTTTCGGTCTTTAAGTATTCTTTTTCCATTTTTATAAAATTAAAAGCTACCAAATTAATAGCTTTAATTAACAATAATTTAAATTATTAGATTTATTCTTTCATTTTTGCTTCAATAACTTTCTTTTTTGCATCAAGTTCTAATTTTTCTGCTTCAATTTGAAGAATTTTAGCTTCGACTTCAGATTTTTGAGCAGAAATAAGTAATTGTTTGTTTTTAATTTTATCTTGTTTGTCTATAAAACTTTGTTGCTTTTCAGTTATTTTTGCTTGTTTTGCTTTTGTTCCTTCGTTGTCTTTATTTTGCAATTTGTCTTTTTTTGCTTGTAATTTTGTAATTTCGGCATCTAATTTTGCAATATCTGCTTCATTTGAAAGATTTTCTGCTTCAATTTCTTGTTTTTTTGCTTCTACTTCCGATTTTTTTAAATCGAGTTCTTTTTGTTTTTCTTCAATTTTTAATATCTTTTTTTCTAGATTTGATATTGTTGTATCTGTTTGAGCATTTGCGAAAGATGCAACTAGAAAAATTAGTACAAATAAAAAAGTAAATTTTCTCATAATTGTAATATTTAAAGTGTTAGAAATATCATTTATTTAATTTTGCATTATAAGCCATTCCGTATAATCTCATTTGTTTTATCATGGCTGATAATCCGTTAGCTCTTGTTGGCGAAAGATTTGCCTGTAATCCTATTTTGTCTATAAAAAACAAATCTGCATTCATTATTTCAAGAGGTGTTCGGTTGTTCACTACCTTTATCAGTAACGAAACAATTCCTTTTGTAATAACTGCATCACTGTCGGCTGTAAATTTTATTTTGCCATTATCAAGTTCGGCATAAAGCCAGACTTTTGATTGGCAGCCTGATATTAAATTTTTATCATTTTTATATTTTTCATCAATTGGAGGTGTTTCTTTTCCTATTTCGATTAGATATTCATATTTATCTAACCATTCTCCAAACATCGAAAATTCTTCAATTATTTCGTTTTGAATTTGTTCTAATGTCATTTCTAAAATTTATATTATTCAAAAATTTTTATTATTCTTAAAATTCCATCATAAAGAGCATCAACTTCTTCTATCGTATTATACATTGCAAAACTGGCTCTTACAGTTCCTTGAATTTCAAAATGTTTCATAACAGGTTCTGTACAATGTGTTCCGGTTCTTACGGCAATTCCCATTTTGTCAAGCATCATGCCAACGTCATAATTATGAATGTTATTAAGATTAAATGAAATTATGGCTGACTTATTTTTAGATGTTCCATAAATTCGTAGTTGTTCAATTGTGTTTAATTTTTCAGTTGCATATTTCAAAATGTAGCTTTCGTATTCTGCAATATTTTCTAAACCAATATTTTCGATATATTTAATTGCTTTTCCAAGACTTATTGCTCCAACATAGTTGCTGGTTCCTGCTTCAAATTTTAGTGGTAAATCTGCCCAAGTTGTTTTTTCAAAACTTACATTTTTAATCATATCTCCACCACCTTGATATGGAGGAAGTTGGTCTAATAATTTTTCTTTTCCGTACAAAATTCCTATTCCGGTTTCGGCATAAATTTTATGTCCCGAAAACGCAAGAAAATCACAATCAAGCTCCTGAACATCAATACATAAATGTTGAATCGACTGTGCTGCGTCTATTAATACAGGAATATTGTAAGAATGAGCTTTTTCAATTATTTTCTTGATAGGATTTATTGTTCCTAACGAATTTGAAATATGTGTTATTGATATTATTTTGGTTTTATCTGTTATTAATTCTTCTAATTTACTGATAATTAAGTCTCCATTGTTATCAAAAGGCAATATTTTGAGTTTAGCATTTTTTCGTTCGCAAACTAATTGCCAAGGAACAATATTTGAATGATGTTCCATTTCAGAAATAATAATTTCGTCTCCAGCCTTGATATATTTTTCAGAAAATGAACTTGCTACTAAGTTTATTGCTTCAGTTGTACCATGAGTAAAAATAACCTCAGCTGATGATTTTGCATTAATAAATGTGCGTACAGATTCTCTGGCTATTTCATATTGTAAAGTTGATTGTTCGCTTAAAAAATGAACTCCTCTGTGTATATTACTGTTAATTCTTGAATAGCAATTAACTATTTCATCTATAACAATTTGAGGTTTTTGAGTTGTAGCTCCGTTATCAAGATATATTAATGGTTTATTATAAATTTTTTGATTTAAAATAGGAAAATTACTTCGTATATTATTAACATCTAGCATTTTACAAATTATATTTATTCTTATTTAGATTTATTCTACAAAGCTAATAAAATAAAACTAAAAAGCATTATAGGTAATTTAAAAATTATAAATATTTAATGATTTTTATAAAATTATTCAGCATTTATCTGCAAAAATCAGATAAAATGAACTCAGTTGCAAAAGTTAATTTAATTTTAATTCAACAATTGAAAAATTAAAATTATAAATGTAATATTGCACAAAAAATTGAAAAAACTATTGATGAAACCTTCAAAAATTTATATATTATTAATTACGTGTTTGTTAAGTTTATTGTTATTAATGGCTGTATTTCCAAAAGATGGAATACGAATTTCTGATAAATTTATTTTAAAATTTACAACTTTAGAAGAGTTTTTTACACCGAAATTTATGGTTGATATTTCAGAAATTCTGAAAACGAATTCTGTAGAAGACGACACATTAAATTTTTCAGAAATACAACTGTTAGATTCAGCTTATATAGACTCAGTATTGGTTTATTATAAACCACTTGAAATTTATGTTGATAGTGTATCACAATTTCTTGAATTTCCTGCGGGTAATGATTCTGTTTTAAATCCAATTTTTGAAATATTATCTAAAATAAAGAATACTAACGATTTAATCAGGATTTTACATTATGGTGATTCTCAGATTGAAGTTGACAGAATGACATCATATATAAGATATAAATTGCAATCAGAATTTGGAGGTTCGGGTCCTGGATTTTTACCTGCTGTTCAAACTTTTGATTTTCAGCAACCAATGATTCAAACATCTTCTTCAAATTGGTTTAGATATACAATAAATCCTGTTAAAGATTCAATTATATATCACCAAAGGTTCGGAATTTTGGGTACATTCTGCAAATTTACGCCTTTTATCGCATTAGACACATTAAATGTTGATACTAATAAAACAGATGTTAAAATTTTTGACAAAAATATTCTTCCTGAAATAGAGAAAATTAAATATACGGCTTGGTTAAATTTTGAACATTCTCCAATAGTATATTCTAATGTCAGAATTTTTAATCAATGCAGAATGTTTTATGGATATAATACCGAAAAATTTACAATGAAAGTCTCAGATGGACAAACCATTATATCAGATGAATTATATCAGCCAACAAATTTGTTAACTATAAAATCTATAACATTACAAAAAACGCCACAGAATTTAAAATTTGAGTTTTCGGGTAGTGATAGTCCTGAAATATATGGGTTTGCATTCGACTCATTCAGAGGAGTTGCTGTTGATAATATTCCGCTAAGAGGTTCATCTGGTCTTATATTTGGGAATTTAGATTTTGCTTTATTGCAACAAATGTACAACTCGTTGAATGTTAAACTTATAATTCTTCAATTTGGCGGAAACAGAGTTACATTTGAAGCAGATAAAATAAAATCGTATAAAAACGTGTTTAAGTGGCAGTTAAATTTACTACATAAAATTGTTCCAAATGTTCCGATAATTGTAATAGGACCTGGCGATATGTCTGAAAAAGAAAAAGATGAATATTTAACTCACAAAAATTTAATTCCAGTAAGAGACGCACTTAGAGAAGCTGCTTTAGAATCAAATTGCGTTTTTTGGGATATGTATCAGGCAATGGGCGGCGAAAATTCGATGCCTAGTTGGGTTTTTTCAGAACCAGCATTAGCCGAAAAAGATTTTATTCATTTTACACCAGACGGAGCAAAAATAGTTGCAAAAATGTTTTATAATTCTTTTATTTTTGAATACAATAAGTATTTAAATTCGAAAAATTAAATTCTTAAAAAACTTTAAAAAAAAAACTTTAAAAAAAACTAAAATAATAATATCTAATAAATTAAAATTTAAATAAAAAAAAAGATATAACCAAAAATATTTTTTACTAACAAAATTTAAAATCTTTCGTAGATTTGTTTAGTTTTAACATTTAAATTTCACTAAAAAAAAGTTCTAAATGGAAGTAACAAGAATATTTGATATCTTAGATAGATTGAAAGAAAATCCACACACAATAGGAAACTTTCAATTAGCTGAAAAAATTGAAGGACAGTGGATAAAATATAATGTTGCCGATTATATTGAAATTTCGAATAATGTAAGTTACGGCTTAACAGCATTAGGAATAAAAAAAGGTGATAAAATTGCTACAATCACAAATAATCGTCCACAATGGAATTTTGTAGATATGGGTATGAGTCAGATAGGAGCAGTACATGTAACAATTTATCCAACAATTTCTGATGAAGAGTTCGAGTATATACTTAAACATTCTGATACTAAAATAGTTTTCATTTCTGATAAATCACTGTTCAAAAGAATCCAACCTATTGCTTTAAAACTTCAAAATATTGAAATTTATACATTTGACAAAGTTGAAGGTGCAAAAAACTGGACTGAAATAGTTGAATTAGGTAAAAAAAGCAAAATCTATTACGAAAAAAATGTAGAGGAAATAAAAAAATCTATTTCTCCAAACGACTTATTAACAATAATTTATACTTCAGGCACTACCGGAATGTCAAAAGGTGTAATGTTATCTCATAATAATTTAATAAGTAACGTAATACCTTCGACAATTCGTTTACACCTTGAATATACCGATAAAGTTCTGAGCTTTTTGCCTTTATCTCATGTTTTTGAGCACATGACAAGTTATACATATCAATACAAAGGTATTAGTATTTATTATGCAGAAAGTGTTGGTACTATTCCTCAGAATATAAAAGAGTTACAGGTAAATGGATTTATTACTGTACCACGACTTCTGGAATCAATTTTTGAAAAAATCAGTGCAACAGGCTCCTCTTTAACCGGAATAAAAAAACAGATATTCAATTGGGCTATGAAAGTAGGTGATAAATATACACCTTACGAAAATTCAGCATTTTATAAAATTCAACACAAAATAGCTGATAAACTTGTATTTTCTAAATGGCGTGAGGTTTTAAGTAAAAATGTAACTTTCGTTGGATGTGGAGGTTCTGCACTTCAACCTCGTTTGGCAAGATTATTCTGGGCTGCCGGATTTCCAGTTTTTGAAGGATATGGATTAACTGAAACTTCGCCAATTTTATCAGTAAATTATTTTCAGAAAGGCAAAGTTAAACTTGGAACAGTGGGACCAGTCTTAGAAAATGTACAATTAAAAATAGCATCAGATGGAGAAATTTTAGCAAAAGGTCCAAATATTATGCTGGGATATTACAAAGATGAAGAATATACAAATCAAGTATTTAATGAAGAAGGTTGGTTTCTTACCGGAGATATTGGGAAAATTGATGAAAATGGAATTCTTACTATCACAGACCGAAAGAAGGAAATTTTTAAAATGTCAAATGGAAAATATATTGCTCCTCAAGTTATTGAAAATAAGCTGAAAGAATCATTAATGATTTCACAGACTATGGTTGTTGGTGAAAATCAAAAATTTCCGAGTGTAATTATTTCACCTAATTTTGAATTTCTTAAAAAATGGTGCGAAAAACAGAAAATAAAATTTGAAAGTCATAAAGAACTGATTCATATTCCAAAAGTAGTTCAGTTTTTTCAAACTGAAGTTAATAAATTAAACAGGAATTTAGGGCAATTTGAACAAATAAAAAGGTTTAAACTGGTTTGTGATGAGTGGTCAACAAACACAGGCGAACTATCACCAACACTGAAACTTAAACGTAGAGTTATTACAAAAAAGTATAAACATTTGATAGAAAATATTTACGTTACTAATAAAATGAATTTCAGAGATTAAATAAAGATATCGCAGTATTTATTAGAAAAAACGAAAAAAAATTATAAAAAATATATTAACATGATTAAGCCTATTACCCAAGTAACTAATGAAAAAGCATTAAAAAATGCTATCGAAAGATTTAAACAATTAGGTATAATTTTGCCAACTTTTAAACAATTAAGAAATCCTGATTTAATTCCTCAAAAAATTAAAGACCAACTTAAAAACATTGGATTATGGGATTTGAATCCATTGAATTTGTTTAGAATAACATGGAAAAATGAGCCAAAAGAAATTGGTGGATTGTATGGCGATGTAAATTATCTTGAAATTCCACGTGAACTAACCGGAGTAAATGCACGAATTGTACTTTTAGTAGGAAAATATTTTCCAACAGGTGCTCACAAGGTAGGAGCGGCTTATGGTTGTCTTGTTCCTCAGATAGTTACCGGAGGTTTTGACCCAACTTTTCATAAAGCAGTGTGGCCCTCAACCGGAAATTATTGCAGAGGTGGAGCATTTGATTCTAAAATTATGGGTACAGAATCTGTAGCTATTTTACCAGAAGAAATGAGTAAAGAACGTTTTGAATGGTTACGTGATGTTATTGGCTCTGAAGTTATTGCAACACATGGTTGTGAATCTAATGTAAAAGAAATTTACGACAAAGTTTGGGAAATCAGAAAAACAAGACCTGAATGTGTAATTTTTAATCAGTTTGATGAGTTTGGAAATCCTGCATGGCATTATAATACAACAGGACCGGCTATTGAAGAGGTTTTCAATAAACTAAAATCAGAAAAATCAAAACTCGCAGGATTTGTATCTGCAACAGGTTCGGCTGGTACAATAGCAGCAGGAGATTATTTGAAAAAACAAATGACAGAATTGAAAATAATTGCTTCTGAAGCTTTACAGTGCCCAACTTTGCTTAACAACGGTTTTGGTGGACATAGAATTGAAGGTATTGGTGATAAACATGTTCCTTGGATTCATAATTCAAAAAATACCGATATGATTACTGCAATTGATGATGAAGATTGCATGAGAATTTTCAGACTTTTCAATGAAAAAGAAGGTCAGAAATATTTACTTTCAATAGGTATTGAAAAAGAATTTATCGATAAAATTAATTTGTTAGGAATTTCAGGTATATCAAACACATTATCAGCAATTAAAGCTGCAAAATATTACGAAATGACTGAAGAAGATTTCGTATTTACTTTAGCAACTGATTCTGCTGATATGTACGGATCAAGATTAGAAGAATTAGAAAATGAAAAAGGTGAATATTCTGTTTTACAAGCAGCTAAAGATCTAGAAAAATGTATATTCGGACAACAAGTTGACCATGCAAAAGAATTAAATTATTATGATAGAAAAGCAATTCATAATTTAAAATATTTTACTTGGATTGAACAACAAGCTAAAGATTTAGAAGACCTTAATCAATTATGGTACGACAGAGAAATTTGGGATACAATGTTTAATCAAGTTGAACGTTGGGACGAATTAATTGAAGATTTCAACAAAAAAACAGGATTGGTTTAGATTTATTTCTAACAGTTTCATATTAAAAAAGCCACTTATGAAGTGGCTTTTTTATTGCTCCCAAATTGAAGATATGCTAATACTAAACCGACATCAAAATCACAACTGCACCTTTGAGGTGTTTTCACCTCAAAGCGTAGAATATCAGGTGAAAACACCTGATATATGTATATTTTTATCGCTAAACTTGATGACGTTTTAGTATAATATGTCTAAATAATTTAGAATTGAACACTAAGACACGGAAACACAAAGTATTTTAATTTAGTGTCTTAGTGCCTTCGTGTTAAAAAATAAAATCCAAATTATATTCACAATTTAGTATATATCTACATATCAAAATCAGTATCAACGTCTTTTGTTAGTTTATCAAATTTACTTAACTGATAACTTGCATTTAGTAAAAAAAACGGAGATTTGTTAAAAAATCGCCCGTCATAACCATTCCACAGGTATTTGTGATTAGTTTATAATACATTGTTTATAAGACATATTTGCCCAGAAAAGTCTTTGTGAATGAATATTTGTTGTTTAATGATATTTGCTTAAAATTCACAATTCAGCAATACTCAGAAAATTGTTCATTATTTTGATTTAAATATTATCTGAAAATTTAAAAAATATTCAAAACTAAAATCTAAAATGTATTTTTTTTTTGTTTATTTCTTTTTTTAAACTATTTTTATGCTTTATAAATCTAAAATAAAATCATAATTTAAAAATGACAAAAATATTTTTTTTAACCGCAATCTTAGGAATTTTAAGTTTCTCAAAACCCGAGAAATTGATTGTAGGAACTTGGGGGTTGGAAACCGTAGAAATTATTAATATGGACGAATATGCTCAATCAATGATTGATATGCAGATGCCATTTATCGAAATGCAAGTTAATCAAATAAAAGAGCAAATATCTTCTACAGAAAAAGAAATTCAAACTTTAAAAGATAAAAAAGAAATTGAAAGTAAATATTCAGATTTACAGACATTGCAAACTCAATTAGATGAAGCAAACAGACAAAAAACTGAGCTTACTATCGAAAAAGTGAAAATTGAATTTAATAGTGCTTTTGATTCGATGAAAAAAGAATTTAAACTGGTTTTTAATGCCGACAAAACTTATGAAAATGTATTAGAAGGTGCAAAAGGTACATGGAAAATTAGTAAAGATGGAAAAACATTAACTACAATTGATGAAAACAAAAAATCAGACGACCTTGAAATAAAAGAACTTACTAAAGATAAGATGAGACTTTATGTTTCAAATTCTCAAGGGGATATGACTATTGAAATGATTATGGTTTTTACTAAAATAAACTAATATTGTTACCTAAATTTATCAAAGACAATAATAAGGATAATGATTTATTAATCAAATATATAAATAATTTCAATCTTAATCTATTAAATATATGGAAAAAAGTTTAAAAGGAACAAAAACCGAACAAAACTTGTTAAAAGCATTTGCAGGCGAATCTCAGGCAAGAAATCGTTACGAATTTTTTGCAAAAAAAGCAAAAAAAGAAGGTTATGAGCAAATTAGTGCTATTTTTTTAGACACAGCAAATCAGGAAAAAGCTCACGCATCAAGATTTTTTAAATTTTTAGAAGGTGGTGAAGTAGAAATAACAGCTTCTTATCCAGCCGGAAAAATAGGTACAACTTTAGAAAATCTGCAAGCAGCAGCAATGGGCGAAAACGAAGAATGGACAAAATTATATCCTGAATTTGCAAAAATTGCTGAAGAAGAAGGATTTAAAGAAGTTGCCTCTGCATTCAAATTAATTGCTAAAGTTGAAATTGAGCACGAAAAACGTTACAATCGTTTAATTGAAAGTCTTGAAACTGATACAGTATTTAAAAAGAATAAAAAAACAAAATGGCAGTGCAGAAATTGCGGATATGTACACGAAGGCGAAAAAGCTTTAGAAACTTGTCCTGCATGTTTACACGAAAAAGCTTATTTTGAAGAAAAAGCTGAAAATTATTAGTATAACTTTTAAAACCACACAGAATATTTTTTTTTATAAAAATTTTTCTGTGTGGATTTATTTAATAATTTACTTACATTGCAATTTTTTTTCCTTGATTATAGACTTCCTTTTCTTTTTTTCAACTGTAAATAAATTAGCTGAATATTTTATATAAAGTTCAAATAGAATTCTATTCTTTTTGTTCGAGAAAAATGGAGTACTTTATAGAGATTTACATCCTGTGAAAAAAGTTCATGAAATGATAACAATTATTTATTTAAGAATTTGACTATTAATTTGCAGTAAATCTAATATTGGCAAGTATTAATGTAGTAATTAGGCACATGATAAATTAGCATGAAATTTTTCTTTTGCCGGATAATAATTGTAAGAAGTTTATCAATTTTAAAATTTTATTGTTAATGCTAATAATAAAAATACGACAACAATAAATCAAGTTTTTAACTTATTGTTATCGTATTTTTTTTTTTTATAGGTTTTGTGAAACTAAGTTTAGTTTAAATCTTCT
>Ga0316608_1000499_pt1 | contig 18350 bp, 27 predicted proteins | sample MIS2016152B_MG_FD_207673 | JGI IMG/M metagenome (GOLD analysis project Ga0316608, IMG submission 207673) | Microbial mat bacterial communities from Middle Island sinkhole, Lake Huron, Michigan, United States - MIS.2016.152B | ecosystem: Environmental > Aquatic > Freshwater > Lake > Sediment...
GGTATTAAGGCAAATGAAAATTTATCACCTATCAATATTGAATTTAAGTTAATTGAGGATATGTCGAATTATATAAATATGTTTGAATATATGAGAGCTATGAAATATGGCGATACTACTAAATTTGTAACAGAAGAAGAATATTTTAGAAGTAATACAATAAAGTCAATTAATTTGACGATGATGGATAATCAGAAGCGACCGATAGCTGTTTGGCGTTTTACAAATGCTTTTCTATTAACTTTATCGAGTTTATCATTATCACAAGGTACTGCTGAAGAAATAACATTTTCTTGTACATTCTCATATGAGGAAATTTTTTACGACTTGATAAGCATAAATAATTAATGGAGAGTTATTATGAACATTGAAAATCTTTTAGAAATAAAACCTTTAGTAGATTTAAAGATTATAAGTGAGTCTTTGAGTAGAATTGGTATTTCTGATAAAAAGAAGAAAATTTTATATCCATCATGTTACATTTACCAACAAGATAATAAAACATATTTAGCTCATTTCAAACAGATGTTTTTATTGACAAGAGATTCTGCCTATAATGCTATTTGTGAAGATGACATTAAGAGAAGAAATGCAATTGCCTATTGTCTAAGATCATGGGGACTTATTGAAGTAAATGAAGATAATATAACACCACACGATATTTATGTCTTTGTACTTCCACATAATCAGAAACAAGAATGGAAAATAAATCACAAGTTTAATTTAAAAACTATAAATACTAATGACCGGAGTAACAATGGATAATCACAGCGTTGACGAAAACGATATTCAAGATTTTGATGAATTTGAAGAATATTGTGGAATTATAAATATTACTGATACAGATGAACCAGAAGAATTGGATTTTGATAAAGATTTAACTGTAAACGATTATTCTTATGATGAAGAAATAGATTTATAGACTTTTAAAATATTAACGGAGAATAAAAAATGTTAGAATTCGCAAAATACCTTAAAGAACATTTCAATGAAAATATTGAAACAGCAGAACAACTGATCGAGAAAAAGTGGAACAAAACCAACTACATTATCAAAGAAGCTTTTGAAGGGAGATACTCTAATAGAAGCACGGCAATTAATAAAATCAAAAATGATTTTACTAATCCCAATATCGCTCCCAAATCAATCGATGTAGACTTTCTTAAAAAGAATTTGAATTACGTATTAGAGAAAGTAGAATCATTATCAGAAACAGATATCAAAATTATTATTAATACAGATATCAATAAAAGTGGAAAAGTATCTTCTGTCAGCACAAGTACAAGCGACTGCGATGGTGGATGTAAAGCAAGTTTCGATGATGTTGGTACTATCGAACTCGAATCTGTTAAAAGTAAACGAGGTAGAAAAAAGAAAATTGTTGCTGAAGATATGGATGATGATTATTCAAACGAATATAATGTCGATAATATCAATACCGATATTGATAGTCCTTTCAAAGGTCAACTTGATTTTTCTGAAGAACCTGAAGATGCTGGTGAAGAACCCGAAGATTCTATTTATGATGAAGTTGAAGATGCTGGTGAAGAACCCGAAGATTCTATTTATGATGAAGTTGAAGATGCTGGTGAAGAACCCGAAGATTCTATTAGTTGGGAAGATGTTATGGACGACGAAGCATTTGATGCTCCAAATAAAGATTTGTTTGATAGTGTAACAGCTAAACAAATTATGGGAACTCTTATTCGTGTTAATGAAAATTGGTATAATGTAATTTCAATGAATGAAGATAAGAAAATTACTTGTAGCGATTTGAGAGGAAAGAAATACGATTTCCAGATTCATGAGATTGACGAGATGGAATGTTTACAAAATGGAAGTTATGACAAGGCATCTGCTCAAATAGTAAAACCATCAAATGGAATTCATAGTGCCGAAGAAGAAGTAGAGGAACCTGAAGATGCTGGCGAGGAACCTGAAGATTCTGAAGAGCCGGAAGATGCTGGGGAGGAACCTGAAGATTCTGAAGCTGAAGAAGAATTCGAGGAACCCGAAGATGCTGGTGAGGAACCTGAAGATTCTGAAGAGCCGGAAGATGCTGGGGAGGAACCTGAAGATTCTGAAGAGCCGGAAGATGCTGGAGAGGAACCCGAAGATGCGGGAGAGGAACCTGAAGATTCTGAAGCTGAAGAAGAAATGCTATTACCATCTAATGATCATATAAACGAGCATTATAAAGTTGCTAATAGATATATGGAAGACGATATATATAAATCCGATGATAATATTTTAGAAGGAAGTGGGTTGACATCTGTTCCAAGATCGCCAAAAAAAAAAATAGAAAACGTATCTAAACCAGAAAGGGGTATTTCAAAAAAACCCCCGACTGCCGATCTTACTGGTAAACCGAGTAAACCGAAGATTAATTTGACAAATGTAAAGTCTGCTCCGAAAATGCCCAAAAAGGTTGGGCCTAAAGCAGATCTTACTGGTAAACCAAGTAAACCGAAGATTAATAAAGTGAACGTTAAATATCCTACTAATTAATTTTTTTATTGACAACAACGCTTTATCATATTATAATTAAGCGTTGTTGTTTTTTATTATAGAGGCAAAATGCTATTAAATGAATTGATGAAACAGTTTTCTATTCCTGATAGAAATGATCCAAATAAAAATGTCGATATTCATAGATATGTTATTGATAGTAAAACTAATCCTACTGCTATAATTTTTGGGAAGTTTTCTCCGTGGACTGGTATAAATGGACATGGCAGATTATTAGATTATGCTTCTCAATTTTTTAAAGATATTATTATTGTTTCTCCTAATAGGAAGGGTAATGATTCTAAAGTTGATATATTTACAGATGATCAAAAAGAAGAAATCATTAAATTAGCAAATCCAGGTTTTAAATTTATGAGAGTTTCATCTGGTTTCCCTCCTAAATTATTTTCTGAATTAGTAAAAAATGGAATTGAACGTCCAGTCATTTGTATTGGACCTGATAGGATTGAAGAATTTTCAAAATATTTTATTGAGTTTGATAAAAATAATAAATCTATAGAAGATACAAATGATAAAGATTTCGGTAAGGGTGAATTTTTTTCAATCAAAAATAGAGGATCGAAAAATACATCTGCTACTAAAGTAAGAGAAGCACTTTTAAATAATGATAAAGAAGAATTTTTAATGTTGACACAATATAATGAGGATATGTGGAATACTATGAGAAATATGCTTAAAAAAAATAAACTCGTCGAAAGTGTCAACCTGATATCTTTCAATAATTTTTATTACCTTATTAATGAAGGTGGAAATGTTGTTGTTCGCGGAGAATCTGCTGATAAAATTCCAATGGATAAAATTAACAAAGAACAGTTCGATGAATTGAAAATTGAAATTATCGACGCTTTAAGAGCATTTAATAAAGCTTTCTTTAATGAATATGGCACGCCATTATTTCCTAAATTCGAAGATAATGTGAAGACAAGAAAATTATTTTCCGGATCAACTCGATTATTTTTCGATAAAGATTTTGAGGAATTTAGGACGTTTAAGAAAAAAGTCGGTGATATGGATCTTCAATATCCAGAAGAAAATAGAGATAACTTGAGAGAATTTTTAAAGAAAAATGAAGATAAAACTTTTGGTAAAATGATTTTTCTTGGTAATGGTGGAAACTCTCCAACACAAGAAAATACAATATTTAAGACTTTAAGTTTCTCTGGATTATTTCAAAATATTCAGTTTGATTTTGAACCTACATTTTTTGAATCTGATGTACCGAGTGAATTTTCTACGTATGCTCATTATAGTTCATGGACTGATATGAAAAATAATGTGAAGGGAGTTTTCTCTAAATTTATTATGAGAGCTTTGGTTTCTTCGACTGAAAGATTAAAAGATATAGCTGTAATGACTAAGACTGGAAAAATATCAAAATCACCTAAGTATGATGATGTTGGTATGAGAAAATTTTCAGTTGACAAGGGAGTTAGAATAGCATTTGAGCCAGTAATAGAAAATGTTAGCATTAAAAAAACAGAAGATGGTAAACCGATTTATAGAGAGATTGAAACATCAGATTCAACTTATGAAAGAAATTTAGATAATATTTTCTCCTTTGTATTTGGTGTTATTCCTAATGTTGAAGAGAAACAGAAATTTCATTCTTTTATTGGTATTATTAATTTAATGAGAAAATATCTTGATATAAAAACATCTGAATATGTTTTCGATAGATTTTTAAAACTCATGTGGAGTATGTCTGCTCAAGAAATTGATCAAGGGTCTTTTGATGAAAATGGAATTCAGGTAAATGATTATGGAATTAAAAAAGCTGCTTATGATGAATTTGTTAAAGTATTTCCTGAATTCAAAATGTCAGATAATGAATTGCTCGATTATGTTCTACCATTTTATACATCTTTGAAAGTAAAGAAAGGTGAACCGAAAAGGATGAGAATTAAATGAACTTTTTAAAACATTACTTTACTGAAGTAGAAGCGACTCCAAGGAAAGGAATTTCTCATATATACGGTGGTGAATCTGGTGAGTATTCGATGAAACCACAAGATTTTCTTGAAATCATTAAATTTATTAAAGATAGAAATAATGGTATATTAAGTAATATCAATATGAAACTTTCTGAGAAAGCTGATGGTTTTTCTTTAAAGATAGGTTTGGATAGTGAGGATAATTTTTTCATAGAATCTTCTCACTCTGGCCCTGTATTTGATGAAGGTAAATTTAGAGAATTTACAATAGGTAAGAGTGGGCAGACTAATCCTATTTCAGAAGGTTATGAAGATATTCTTTCTCAATTGAAACATAACAGCAGATTACAATCTTATTTGAAGTCAATAAATACTGAAAATGGAATTAAGATTCAAACAGAAGCATTTTATTTGCCTATTGGTAAGAAATCTGAATCTGATGATTCTGTTGTAAGTTTTGTTGCTACTTGGTATAAAAAAGAAAAACTTGGATCATGGGCTTCTTTCATTGTCATCAATGCTACTGATGGTAGGGGAAAACAATTATATGAAGAAACTGTTCAAAGTATTAAAGAAGATTTACATGATTTAAGTACCAATTCATTAAAATTTGATTTTGGAGATATTACAGATTTCGATCAGATTGATATGAATCCTGAAATTAGGAAAGTGGAACAACTGGTAAATAGTATTGAAGAAGAATATGGTGAAAAGATTGATGATATTATAAATAATCCAAGTAGGGTCAAAACAGTTTCCGAACAAAAGAGAAAAATCAAACAAGCATTACTTTTGCTACAAAAAGAATTTGCTGATAAGCTTGGTGGTTTGATTGCTGATGGTAAGTTTGGTCCAGAGTACGAAGGAATAGTTATGAATCTTGGTCAAAATATTATGTTTAAAGTTGTTAGTAGTAGATTTAAAGAAGCAAAGAAACAATATAATCAAGGTTACAAATCCAAATGAACTTTAACGATTATTACTTTACAGAAGATTCTAAAGAATTTGCGAATGAAATTAGAGTTCTTCTTGAAACTGATATGGAATCTATTGGTATTGATTCTAAATTTATCAATAGTTTAGTTAATCATCTCGAAAAAAAGTTTCCTTCCTATGCCAATTTGAATATGGCATTATCTAATGAATTGAGGAAGATAGTTCATGCTGATAACAATTACATCAAGAAAGTTAAATCGAGAATTCATGATATTATAAATAAAAGTAAGTCGAAATTTCTTCATGACATTCATATTAAAATTGAAAAGATCAAAGTATTACCAAAATCAGTTCCTAAAAGTTCTCCTATAAGTAATCCTTTGATTGATGATGATTCTAATGTAAGCGAGATCCCTAATGATTATAAGTAATTTTTATTGTTATTATTCTTTGAATGAATCTGTTAAAATTGAAATCGATGAAATAAATAATTTAAAAGATGAAAAATTATTTGTTTTATTTATTGATCCGGATAAGTCTGATATTATTTGTAAAAAGTTTATTGATTTACAGATAGCTAATGATAGATTTGGTTCGAGAATTAAGGGTAAACAATCTTTTATAAAGATAGATAATGGTAATGATATTTTTGAATTATCATACGAATTGAAAACCGCTAAAGAAAATGGATTTACTACAGTATTAGTTTCCAGTGATCAGCCGACAAGATCATTGGAGACTTTCATTGATTTTTTTGTTTATTGTTAAAAATTGAGGTTTTAATGTTGAATGTAAATGTACTGATCAATCATTTTAGATCAAATCCCAATCATATAGTTTATATTGTAGACGAACTTTGGTTCGATTTTCATAATAATATTTCCGATAAACTTGGTGTTGTTATTATTGGTGATCCGAGAAAGTTTATGAAGGCTGTTAATTCCACTATAAAGCATATGGATTCCATTTACAATGCTTTTAGAGATTCGAATGCTAATCTTATATGGCTTAATTTGTTTAATAGAATCAGAACCATTGCTATGAGTTATTACCTATTCATTATAGATGTTAAATTTTTAGATTTAGAATTTAGATATTCTAAAGTAAAGACGATCATAAATACGAATAATAATAATGAAGTCTTGACTTTTATGAATCTTAGACCTAACTTCACAAGAGATGAATTATTGAAAAGTTATCGTATGTTGGCATTGAAATATCATCCAGATAAAAGTGGTGATGTTGAAATGTTTAGAAAACTCACAACTTATAAAGATTTATTAGAAAAGTTTGCGAAATAATTCTCTTGCTTTTTAAATTCCATAATGTTATAATAAATAAATGAAAATTGTAAAATTCACAAAACCATTTTATCTGATATCTGATTGTCATTGGTTTCATTCCAAAACAATTTTTGAATTTGGTATGAGACCACAATTCAAATCTGTAGAAGATATGAATTCATTGATGTTTAAAAATTGGAATGAAACTGTTAAGGTAGATGACTTTATTTTTCATGTTGGTGATTGGGTTATTGGTCATAAAGATAAATATGGAACAGCTCAATCTATTCATGATAGTCTTAATGGAAAGAAAATCTTTATCAAAGGTAATCACGATTCTTGCTTAAAGGAGATGACGAAATTGGCAGTCTGTGAAGAACCCCTTACCATTATATACAAAGAGAAGAAAGTGCTGATTTCACATATACCTATGTGGGATTTTGACAGATTGGAATATGATTGCCATCTATTCGGACATATCCATAATGATAAATCTGCTAATAATAGAATAGATCATTCATGTATGAAAAATCTTTCTGTTGAGATGATAAACTTTACACCAGTTCACATTGACGATATTCTTAAAGGTTTTGAAAGAACTTGACTTTCTAATGTTTTTAAGTTATATTTTATTCAACATTTAAAAGAAGAGGAAATGATGATTACTAAAAAAGAGTTTGAAGAATTTATTTCTAATTACAAAGTTCAAATGAAAATTGATCAGACTTTCAGTGATGCCATTGATTTGATTAGTGGTTCACAAAGTTGTTGCTTTAATTCAGAAAATCTTGTATATTTGTCGATGTTCAATATGTTGAAAATTATATTCAATGATGAAAATGATTGGATTCAGTGGTGGATTTATGATAAAGAATTGGGTGATAGAAAAGATTTAAATGCGTATGATATCGATAAAAATATAATCAAATTGGATACTGCTAATGATCTCTACTATTTCCTTATCCAAAATATGAATGAAAAGGAAGTTATCGAAAAGAAATCTAAAAAAACTAAAATGAATAAAACAGAAGATTTGATGGATTATATTGGAAAACTGAGGAAACCTAAAAATGAAAAATAAACAATTTGAACTTCAACAGTTGATGATCTATAGGCTAATTTTTAAAATGGCTTATGATGAATGTAAACCGATATCATTTGGAATTGATTTCCGAAATAAAATCTTAGAAAAATGTAAAAAGATTGGGAGATTGGATGATAAGAAATTCACTCATTTTGTCAAGCTATATAATGATGGTGAATTTTCTGATAAATTCGGCAACATTTTGTAGAAAGGATTAGTTCTATGAGGTTTCTTAAAGATGAGGATCGCAAGTTTAATAATATTTACGATGACAATTATGAATTAATGAAACGAGCTGGGTCATTGGTGACTCATGATTCTGGCGGTTATTACTCTGAAGCATATCAGAGATTGCAGGAGCTTGGAAGTTTGAAAAAGTTCTATAATCAAATTCGACATGAACCATTGACTGCTTATTATATTCAAGAAGAAGATGGCGATTTTGGTCAGAGTGAAATCATTCAAGAAGATTTTTATGATTTGTTGCGGTTAGAAAGACTCGATGAAGATGCAGTTCTAACAGAGGCGATGTTCGTTTGTATTTTGGAAGATAAACTTGATAAACTATATTATTCTATTAATTGATAACAAAGGAAATTTCTATGGATTCTAAAAATTTTGATGATGTTTATGGTGATGCTGCTCAGTTAATAGAAACAGCAAATGACATTATTAATCTTGATGGTCAGGATGAAAATTGTGATGAGGATTCGAAATTCTTTAATGTTCAACCATAAATGGAAGAGATTAATAGCTTAGTCTATTATTATGGTTTGATGAAAAACAAACCAATCACAATTAAAGATATTTGTGGTGATGATGAATCTGATATTATTTATGGTGATTTTAGTTATATTATAGAGAGTAATTGTTTTGATGAAGATAATGTTTTGACTGAAGATATGTTTGTTGAAGTTCTTGAAGACAAACTTAACGAATTATCATATTATGTTGAGGGGGATTGTGGTGTATGATGAAACTTTTTAAGAGATTTGACAAAACAGAGATTGATAGTTTTCCAGATGATGTTATGTTTGTTTATGGTAGATTGTTGACTAAAAATAGAGGTGGTTTCTATTTTCTCTTTAATTCACCTAATAAACATTCTGGAAAATATATTGATCAGGAATTTAATCCTCAAATTGGATATGTTAAAAATAAATATTTGATTACATTGGTTAATATTTCTATCTATAGGAAACACAATTGGAAGATTTATTTTGCGAAAGTTAATGTTCCAGTTGAGAATTAGTTTGCTTTTTTAAATTGAATATGTTATAATGATTACATATTAAAATTATCAATCACCAGTTCAAGGAGTTAGTGTTTATGGCAGTTAAATTGAAGAATGTTGTTAGTAAGAAAGCTGTTGAATCGAAGAGTGTGTCAACTAAGCCCGTTAGCATTGCGCCTACTGTTACTATGTCGAAGACTTCAAAGTCTGTCAAATCGTCAACTGTAAAGCCCACGATGAAAGTTCCAGCTACTACAATTGCAAAGAATCTTTCTGGTAAGCAGATGTCCAAGCTTAATTGTGTGAAGGTAACAACAGAACGGACTGTTAATAAGAAGTTGACAGATAAGCAGATTCTTCGTGAGAAGAAGTTGGTTGAAGCAAAGAAGAATGCTAAGTTGAAGATTATCACAAAGCGAAACGAGAAGATTAAATTTCTCTATCATACCAAGGGTAAGAGTACACGGGAGATTGCTGAAATTGTTGGAATGGGGAAGACTCGTATTGCTGAAATCGTAAAGATTTAATTTGATGTTATTGTAAATAATGGAACTAATTAAATTTGGTTCCATTATTCATTATGAACTTATTTGGGGGTTTTTTAAATGTTTGAAGATTTAACATTAATAACTTGTTCTTATAATACTCCTGATGTAACAATCACGATGTTAAAATCTTATTATGAAATGAATAAGGAACATTGTGATAATTTTAATTTGTTATTGATGGAAAATTCTACAGATGGTGAGACTCAAAAATTACTTGAAGATAATAATATCAAATATGTTCAGAATATTGGATTGACTCATTCGTTAGCTGTTGATAAAGCATTGAAGCAATGTAAAACTAAATATGCTTTATTGGTTGATACTGATATTATTTTTACTAAATCTATTTTAGATGTATATACTAAATTTCAAAATGGTGATTTTGCTATATTGGGTGAGTTAGTTGGTGATAGGGGTGGATTTTCATTGATGCCGAGAATAAATCCTTGGTATTGTTTTATTAATATTGAGCAGATCAATAAATGTAATATAAGTTTTCATGATCAGAATAGAATAAATCTAACAAAATCGAATGGATTCTTTGATAACATTCCTATTAATGAAGAGAAGGGTAGAAGATTTTATGATGTTGGATCGACTTTTTTAGAAGATATATTGAGAAATAAATTGACAGTTGCTAATGCTAAAAATTTGGGTGAATATTTTATTCATTATGAGGGTATGTCCTGGCAAAAGCAAACTGATAAATTAGCATATGTTATATTAGGAAATACTGTTTATAATAAATATATTAAAGAAACCGAGAAATTTAAAAATATTGATATCAATGATAAATTTTGTATAGGTAATTCTATGAGGAAAAAAAAAGTTGATGTTGCGATAAATTCACATAAAAGACCTATGGCTTCATATTTATCAATAAAATCATTAATGAAATATTCTGGTGATGAGATTGATAAAATATATTTTATCGATGATAATAAAGATTATGTTGATTATTCCAAAATGTTAAATGATCCAGAATTGAAAGATAAAATTGTTTATTTTAAACCAAAATATAATTTTTGGGTTAGTCCTATTAATGATAATTTTACGAGAGATGATGATTATAGACATTCTATTAGATATCAATTCGCAATAGAAAAATCAGATAAACAATTTTTATTTATTTTACATGATGATATTGTTGTTTTTGATAACATTATAAGAGCTTTTAAAGATGGTATTGATAATAGCATTGGTATAGGTGTTATTGGACAATGTAAGAATTGTCCTGCTAAAAAATTAGATAAATGTAATTCTGATAATTTTATGAATTATAAGCCTTCCTCTGATGAATTATTTGAAATGTATAATAGTGATTTGCCACCGAGATGGGGTGGATGTTTGGGTGATAATTTTAAAAAAAATCCGTGGCCGTTACCAGAATGTAGATTAAATGAATTTGCGTGTTTGATAGATTTATATAAAATTAGAAACAATTCATTTTATTATTTTGGTGCTTTTAAAAGAATAGATAATTTGGATACAGATACTGCTACTGGTTGGTTTCGTGATATTTTAACAACATCAAATTATACATTTAAAAATTTCGATGTTTCGAAATATATTTATCATATAGATGGACATCCCACATATTTTGATGAAAATTGTTTAGTATCGAGAGAAAACGAATGTAAAATGAAATTAGAAACAGAATATAATATTAAATTTTAAAATTTGGGTATTTTTATGTCGAATAAAATAGCAATAGTCACAGCTCTATGTGGTGATAGAGATTATTTTTGTCAACCATCGATTGTTTTTGAAAATGTGGATTATATAGCTTTTGTAGATAATCCTGTTAAAGAATATCATGGTATATGGGATCAAAGAAAAATTTGTAATTTTTCCACAGAAATCAATTTTTCTAAAAGGAGAAATGCTAAAATTTTAAAAATTTTACCACAACTATTTATTCCTGAATATGATTATTATTTATGGGTTGATGTCACACATGATGTTATACGAAATCCTTTGGATATAATAGATTTATATTTAAATGGTGTTGATATTGCTGTATTTAATCATGTAGATAGATGCTGTGTTTATGATGAAGCAGAAGCTGTTAAAATAGGAAAAAAGGATAATAATGATTTAGTGGATAGACAAATGGATTTTTATAAAAAAGAAGGATTGCCGAAAAATTTGGGTTTATTTGAACTCCCATGTTTCTTGAGAAGAAATAATCATTCTATGAATGAAATGAGTTTGTGTTGGTGGGAACAAATATGTAAATATAGTTCCAGGGATCAGTTAAGTCTTCCATATGTTTTATGGAAGATGGATATAAATAAAAGTATAATGCCAGGTTTAGCGAATGCGTGGGATCGTAAACATTTACAGAATAATTTAATGAAACAAATGAGACCAAAAAAATCATGATAAGAAAATTTTTGAATATGGTTAATGTTAGAGGTGTTATTCAAGTTGGTGCTAATGTTGGTCAGGAAGTATCTATTTTAAAACAATATACTGAAAATATAATGTTAATCGAACCTCTTCCTAATTTAGCGAACCAATTAAAATTGAAATATCCAAATTATATAATTATAGAAACTGCTTTGGGTAACGAGAATTCTGAGAGAGATTTTTTTGTAGCATCAAATGGTGGTGAATCGTCGTCAATATTAAAACCAAAAAAACATATCGAAATATATCCTTCGATAACATTCAATGAAACAAGAAAAGTTTTTGTTAGAAGGTTTGATAGTCTTAATATAGATATTAAAGGATATAATGTTTTGATAACAGATACTCAAGGTTGTGATTTGGATGTTTTGAAAGGATTTGGTGATTCATTGAATGTTTTTGATTTGATTATTTGTGAATATATTGATGTAGAATTATATGAAAATAATCAAGGATTGGATTTATTTTTGAAATATTTAACAAATTTTCAAATGGTTGAAACATTTGATAATAACAGTGGTGCTGGAAATGTGGCATTTAAAAGGATAACAAATGTGTAGTTTTATTTTTACTAATCAAGAAATTAAAAATGAGAATGATATTAATAGATTTATTAAGTTAAGGGGACCGGATTATACTAATAAATTAAATATGAATGGATTTACATTTATACATAATCTTTTAAGTATCACTGGGGAATTTAAAGTTCAACCCTTTATTGATGGTGATATTGTATTAGTATATAATGGTGAAATTTATAACTATAAAGATTTTGGTGATTATAAAAGCGATGGTGAATGTTTGATTCCATTATATAAAGAATTTGGTGAAAATTTTATTAAAAAACTTGATGGTGAATTTGCTATAAGTTTAATAGATTTTAAAAAAAGAATTATTATATTGGCAACCGATGTATTTGCTACTAAACCACTATGGGTTAATAATAGTAAAGGATTTTCGGCTTCCATATATGAATCGCCATTAAAAGCATTAGGATTTAACAATAATAGGAAAATTGATGCTAATAAGATAATAGTTTATTCATTAGATGATTTTTCTATTAAGTCTGAACGAGAGTGGTTTACTTTCGATCTTAAACAGTTTAAAAATAATTTTGAAGATTGGAATAATGCTTTCGCAGAATCAATATCTAAAAGAGCTAAAAGTAATATCAAAGAAAAGATTTTTATTGGTTTGAGTAGTGGATATGACAGTGGTTCGATTTGTTGTGAATTGTTAAAACAAAAAATTAATTTCAAATCATATACTGCTATTGGCACTCATGAAAATAAAGATATAATAAAAGATAGATATGATAGAATGAGAAGCGTTGGTTTGGATCCGTTTATATCAAATTATACTCATCATAGTAATATGCGAGAAATAGCACATAAGTATATAATGGATAATGTTGAACAATTTTATTTTAAAACATATTCATCTTCATCGAACTATAATGAATATAATTTATCGATTTATGATGATAATGGTTCGAATGGTTTATCTCATATAGCGAGTTTGGCTAAGAAAGATGGATATAAAATTTATATTTCTGGTCAAGGTGCTGATGAAATTTTTTCTGATTATGGATTTGGTGGTAATAAAATTTATTCTCATAGTAATTTTGGGGGATTATTTCCTAAAGATTTAAATACAATTTTTCCGTGGGCGAGTTTTTATGGTAGTTCTCAAATATCATATTTAATGAAAGAAGAAGCTGTTGCTGGGTCTTATGGAATCGAAGCGAGATATCCTTTTCTCGATCCTATGGTCGTTCAAGAATTTCTTTGGATAAAGTCGGAACTTAAAAATAAATGGTATAAATCCGTTTTACATAATTATATGACAAGTAATAATTTTTTATTTGATGTTGGAAAGAAGATAGGATTTTAAAATGAAAAAACTTATAATTTATACGTGTGGTGGTATTAGTAATAGAATATTTCCGATTGTATCTGGTATAGAATTTGCAAAGATGACAAATCGAGAACTTTATGTTTATTGGCCAGTTGATAGGGCTTGTCCTGCTAAATTTCACGATCTATATAAGACACCATTGAATATAGTAGAAGAAGACTTTTTAAATGATTTAAATGATAAATCGACAGAATATCATTCAAAATATATGGATTCTATCGAAAATGATTTTGTTTTTTTTCAAAGAAGTTATCTAATGGATAAATTTAAAAGAAATTTATTAAGTATAGGATCAACGATTCGAGATACAAATTCTGAAAATATATTATTTGTATCAAATAATTTTTTGGAAATTATACCTAAACAAATTAATGAAAAAAAATTAAAAGAATTAAAAATCGCTGATGATTGTAATACTATTGTTGAAAATTTCATAAAACAAGAAGGAATAAATTCTAATACTATAGGTATTCATATTAGGGGGACAGATTTTAAATCATATTCTAATAATGTGATTGATAAAATAAGATCGCTTTTTACTGATAATGAACAAAGATTTTATATTTGTTCTGATGATGAAAATATTGAAAAAAATATTATTAATATTTTCCACAATGTTATATATAGAAAAAATAAAAAATTTATTAATAATAATTTTGATACTGATAGTAATATTAGTAGGGGTGATGTTTTTACAATGAAAGATTCAATTATAGATTTATATTTATTAGGAAAAACAAATTTGAAAATGTATAATAATAATAGTTATTATTCATTATACGCTAAAATATTGTCTGATAATAATTAACAATTTGTGGGGTAATATGACAATGAATTTCGATACACTTAATAAAATTGAACATGGGAATATTTTTTTTGAAACAGGTTCGCATAAGGGGGATGGAATAAATTTTGCGTTAGTCGAAAGTTTTAAAAGAATCATTTCTATTGAAATAGAGCAAAAATTTATTGATATTTGTGAAAATAGATTTAAAAATGAAATTGAAAGTGGTGTTATTCAAATAATAAAAGGTGATTCTCTTAAAGTTATGGGTGATATTATTAATAAAATCGATGAACCTATTACATTTTGGTTAGATGCTCATTGGGATTGTGATGGTATTCATGGTGATAAATTATGTCCATTATATGAAGAGTTAATTACAATTAAAAATCATCACATTAAAAATCACATTATATTAATTGATGATATGAGATGTCTTGGTGGTGGTAATTGGGGTGATGGAATTTATTATGATAAAATAATAGAAATTTTGAAAGAAATTAATAAAGATTATAAATTTAGTTTTGTTGATGGTGTTGTTAAAAACGATATTTTAGTTGCGAATTTTTAATTTAAACTGAAAGTATTTTTATAAGTCGATGAATTTAAATCATCGAAATGGGGGTTATTTTGAATTTTTTGACATTAAACAATATTTTAAATGTCTATCCTGAAAAAAATGAACAACATGACATAAAACCATTTGATGAATTTAGAAAAAATGTTTATTCTCAATGTGGTGAAGATGGTGTTTTATTGGAAATATTCAATCGTATAAAAATTTTTAATAAATTTTATATAGAATTTGGTGCGTGGGATGGATTGATTCTATCAAACACAGCAAACTTGAGGTTGAATAAAAAAATGGGATGGTATTTTATTTGAATTGGATATTTGTAAAGTGAATTCTGTTAAATTATCTAATTTATATTGTGAAAAAATAAGTTCTGATAATATAAATGAAATATTCCGAAAATATAAAGTTCCTTTTGATTTTGGTTTATTGTCAATAGATATTGATGGTAATGATTCGTATTGTTGGCAATCGTTGAGCGATGAATATAAACCGAATATTGTAATTATAGAATTTAATCCTGGTTTGCCTAATAAAATACCTATTAGAATAAAAGAAAATGAAGCTGATGTTAATCGCGGATATTTTGGTTCTAATATAAATCATTTATATGATTTGGGAATTAATAAAGGTTATGAATTTGTGACTATTACAGATTGGAATATTATTTTTATAAGAAAAGAATTATTTCCGTTATTAAATATTCCTATAATTATTAAAGATAAAATAATAACAGATTATGCTAAAAATAATGGATTTGATTTTTGGCGAAATCTTCAAATGACATTTGGGAAAAATGATTTATGGGTTGTAAATTAAATAAAGGAGTGATATAAATATGAAATATTTTTTAGATTGTGGTTCAAATATAGGTCAGGGGTTTGAATATTTCAGAAAAATATACTGAGATGAATATCTTTATAAATTATTCGAACCTAATAAACAATGTTATAATGAAATTGTTAGAAAATATTTTAATTCGAAAAATGTTGAAATTTTCAATTCTGCTGTTTATATTAATAATAGCAATAAATCTTTTAATTTACCGGAAATAGATTTTACTGTTGCTGGTAGTATAATAGAAAATCATAATAGTGGGCAAGAATATAATAGACAAAAATATGAAGTTTCTTGTATTGATATTGTTGAATATATAGATAAAATATATAATAATATGGATGAAATTATTATAAAATTTGATATTGAAAGTAGTGAGTATGATATTTTAGAAAAATGATTGATATGAAAACAATATTCAAATTGAAAAAGATATATATTGAATTTCATTCTCAATATATGAATGAATTGGATAAAAAAATATATGATATTCGTGAATTGAATATTTTAAATTTTTTAAAAAATAATAAAATTGATTTCGAGTTATGGCATTGAAAATCTGTAAAAATTAATTCTATTATAGGGGAAGAATATGAATTTTGATTTGTTATTTATTCAGCCGATATTTTGTCAAAATGATATGTTTTTTGAAATCAACAAAAAATCCATTTTATCATTTATTGAATATACGAAAGAATATGATTTTAATATTCAAGTTATTTTGGGTGGATATTGTGCTGATGAAAAATATTGGATTGGACTTGAGAAAATCATTCCTGAAAATTTTATAATTCATAGATTTGATGAAAATTTTGGTAAAGCTTATGTTGTGAATAATTTATATAGCATGTACGCTGATAAGTCTATTAAATATTTGTTGACTTGTGATTCTGATATTATTTTCGATTTGAATCAAAAAAATCTATTTAGTAGATTAATTTCTACTGCTGATTTATTTGAAAAAAATCATAAAAAACCATTGATGATGTCTTTAAATCTTAATGAATTTAGTTGTCATGAACATAATAATTTAACATCCGAAATAAAATTGAATGGTGAAATTTTGAAATTTAAAAGTTCTGGTGGTGGAATTGCTGGTTGTTGTAATTTTTTAAATACTGATTTATGGAAAGCTGTTGGTGGATATAAAATAATGTGTGTTTATGGTGGTGATGATGGTCAGTTATGTAATGATATATAGAAACGGTGGTACTGTTATGTTGATTGAAAGTTTATATGTCACGCACCCGAATAATATTGAACAAGATAGAGAATATTACGACTGGAAAGTTAATATTCACGCAAATTTTGGTGATATTTTAAGAAAAGGATATTCTAATGATAAAAATTATGTTAAGTCTTTTTGGGAAAATAGAACAGCAAATAAATAATCTAATTGTTATTTATAGTTAAAATGAAGTTATCTGGAAATATTCAGATAACTTTTTTCATTTTATAAATATTATGATAATAGTTTAGCTTGCTAATTCTATTTAAAAATATTATAATTTGAGGTAATGTTATGAAAAGTTTTGAAGAATTTTATATGGATGAATCCTATCTAACAGAAATGCCCCATGTTGGTGGATTTAGAATTATTGATGATGATCCATCAACAGAAATATCTTATGATTTTCATGTTGAGAAACGATTAGATAGCGGAATCAATTGGCCTGAAGATCTAAAACAAGAACTTGAAAGAATAACTAAGGTTATCGAAAAACATAAAAATAATGATTTGAAAAATATATCTGATATCGATGAAAGAAAATCTATTATACAGAAATATGAAGATAGATTCGATTATGTTATGAATAGATTTTTTGAGAATTGCGTTTTTGTAGATGGAATAGGATTGCCAGGACAACCTATGATGTTTATATCCCAGTTTTTTAAATTACCTAAAGATATTCAGATCGATTTGATAAAAGCAATTCCACCAAAAATAATAACTAAATTAAACCAAACTATAACAGAATTGGATATGGTTGGTCGTAGTAAAATTCAACCAGATGACTCATTTTAAAGGATAAAATCTAAATGCTATTTGAATCTTATTTTTATGAAGGGAAAGATGATATGACTAAATTTAAACTGTTCTGCGATATGGATGGGGTTCTTTCCAATTTCTATAAAGCATTTGATGATATGGGAGAAGAACTAAATCTCGGTTTAACATTCCATCAATATGAAAAGAAATATGGCGATGATAAACTTTGGGATCTTATTCATTCTAAAGGTAAAGAACAATTCTGGTCTGATATGTCTTGGAATAATGGCG
>Ga0316608_1000500_pt1 | contig 18268 bp, 13 predicted proteins | sample MIS2016152B_MG_FD_207673 | JGI IMG/M metagenome (GOLD analysis project Ga0316608, IMG submission 207673) | Microbial mat bacterial communities from Middle Island sinkhole, Lake Huron, Michigan, United States - MIS.2016.152B | ecosystem: Environmental > Aquatic > Freshwater > Lake > Sediment...
CCGGAAATATTGGTAGTTGCAGTTGCATTTGATCAATCTTTTTTTTGCAAATATGCAACTTTTTTGTTTACGAACTAATTTTTGTAAGTAATTGAAATATAAAATAAGGGGCAGGAGTTCTGAATTTACGTTATCAAAAATTTAACGAAATATTATTTTGATAGAGATAAAAAAAAACGGTGATAAACAAATATCACCGTTTTTTAAAATAAGTTTAAAATTTTGTTAAAACCCTGTTTTAGCCGCCTCAGTATCTAGTATTAATACTGTAACACACCCTTTTTCTTTAACAGCAGAAACATAAGAACCATCAGTAGAAGCTGCAGTTTCTATATCAGCAACTTCAATAATAATTTTTAAATTAGTTGTTGAAGCCGGAAAGAAATCGAAGTATGGATGAATACTAGAACCCGATGCAAGGTCGAAATAGGATTTTAAAACACAAGTACCTTTCTCGTTTGTTGTAGATTCTCCAGGCAGATTTAGTACTGTTGATGTAGTATTCATATCAATAATCTTGAATGTAAGATCATTATTAAATACCGGACTAGCAAAAAAAGACATTCGGTAGTCATGACCTTCGTACAGAGAAATTACAAACTCGTAAGTGTTTCCTGTAACACAAACAGCACTTTTAGATTGAGAGTTATACTCATAAGGTGCTTCAGCTCTTCTATATTTGAAGAAGTCAGAACAGTCCAGCTGTGCAAAAGTTACAACCGGAAAAACCAATATTAATAATACAAATTTTATTTTCATCATTTTCATAACCATTCTCTTTTTTTTATAAAGTAACGTTATTTGTTGTAATGTTATTACGTACTTTTGCAATAGTTTCTTTTAATTTTTTAAATTGTGCTTCAGTAATATTTATTCTAGTATTTCCTCCCACTACAATTTGTCCCTCATTTTCAGGAGTTTTAGGTGTTTCTATCTTCACAATTTCTAACTCATCAAAAATTTGTTTAATAGGACTAATTAATTCTAAAGTTTTGCTTACATATTCTACTTCTTTATTCTGTTCGAGATATAAAATTAAGTTAGAAAAAATAATTTTTTGGTCAGCAATTCTTTGAATCGAAGCACTATTTGCTTGATATTTAGTAATTAAATTTGTTACAATGTATAAACTTTCAATCCAACCACCTGTTGAAATAAGCGAAAGAGTTCCAACTCTATCATTTTTTTCAAGAAAAGTTACGATGTCGTAATAAGTGTCGCTTGAAACTGTTTTTAAAGAGTCTTTATTGTCATCAATGTTTTCAATTCTTTTGATTAAACTTTCATCAAAAGCAGCAGAGATACCAACTTTATCGCTAAGTGTACGAACAACATGTAAATACTCAACAGTTTCCTGATTTTTACTAAACGCAGCACAATAAGCTAAATCGGCAGCATAAATTCCAAAATTAATTTCTTTTGATTTTGTATCAATGTATTTTTCAACATTTTCTGATTTGTTGAGGATGTCAGGATTAAAAATCAACTGAGCATCACTTGTAAATTCAAACAAATCTTCGGGTGAAGGCACTAAATAAAACAGTCTTGTTTCGTCTTCATTTAGTTGTGTAATTGTTGAATCTTCATCAGAATTGTCCGATTTTGATGTGTTTTCACAACTTATGAAGAAAATTGATATTGCCATAAATAAGGTCAATAAAGTAAATGTTTTGTTCTTCATGTTATTAATAATTTAGTTAGCAAACTTATTTGTAAAAATATATTTTTTTTCTGTAACTTGTATACATTTTTTTGTTTTTTATTATTACATTGAAATTATCAATAGAATAATCAGAGACTAACAATGTTTACAATGATACTTTTTTGAATAACTATAACACAAATTATACCGATTTATAATAATTTACTTTGTCTTTTCAAAATCTGTTAAATATGTGTTGTTTATGTATGTGGTTTATTTTTTTAAATAATTGTCCGTAAACATCACCAACAAATGTCATTTTGGAGAACTTTTTCACCGTTAGGTAAACTTTTTTCACGACTTTAGGAGTAATCCTGCTTTAATTGAAATACTTAAGTAAATCTAATTACTTTGTACATTCAAAGAACATATTGCACTTTTTAACATTGGTATTTCAATTACTCACTACGTTTCGTGAGAATAGTTTAAGCAAGTTCGCAAAGCGATGACAGATTTTTCTTTTCTTTTTGTGATTAAAACGGACATTCATTTTTTATATTCATTTTTTCTGATATTTTAGTATTCAAAAACTCCAAATTTACTTTTTATTGTAAGTCTTTTTTTATCTGATTTAATACAATTTCCAATAATTTTTGCTTCGATATTAAACATATTAGCTATTTGAATAATTTCGGTTGCAAATTGCTTATTTACATATATTTCAAATCTATGCCCCATGTTAAATACTTTATACATTTCTCTCCATTCGGTATTTGATTCTTTTTGGATAATATTAAACAAAGTAGGAACTTCAAACATATTATCTTTTATTATATGCAAATTATCAATAAAATGCAGTATTTTGGTTTGAGCACCACCCGAACAATGTATTAATCCAGATATATTTTTGCGGTGTATTTCCAGAATTTTTTTTATTACCGGAGCGTAAGTTCGTGTAGGCGAAAGTACAAGCTTTCCTACATTAATTCCCAAGTTTTGAATATTATCTGTAATACTATAACTTCCTGAATAAACTAAATCTTTGGGTAATGAATTATCGTAACTTTCGGGATATTTTTCTGCCAGGTATTTCGAAAAAACATCGTGTCGTGCAGAAGTTAGACCGTTGCTTCCCATACCACTGTTATATTCTGTTTCATAAGTTGCTTGTCCTGATGATGAAAGTCCAATTATTACATCATTTTCAGAAATATTTTCATTTGATATTATTTCACTTCTTTTCATTCTGCAAGTTACAGTAGAGTCAACAATTATTGTTCTAACCAAATCTCCGACATCAGCAGTTTCGCCTCCTGTAAGAAAAATATTAATGCCCAAATTGCGAAGACTTTGGCAAATTTCTTCGGTTCCATTAATTATTGCAGAAATAACATCACCCGAAATTAAATTTTTATTTCGCCCAATTGTTGAAGAAAGAAGAATATTATCGGTTGCACCAACACAAATAAGGTCGTCAATATTCATAATTATAGCATCTTGAGCAATTCCTTTCCATACCGATAAATCTCCTGTTTCTTTCCAGTACATATATGCAAGCGATGATTTTGTTCCCGCACCATCTGCGTGCATTATGTTACAATAATCGGGGTCGCCAACAAGAATATCGGGTATAACTTTACAGAATGCTTTAGGAAATAATCCTTTATCAATGTTTTTTAATGCATTATGTACATCTTCTTTTGATGCAGAAACTCCTCTTTTTATATATCTTTCGTCTAACATTTTTTTTTGCGAAAATAATAATTATTCATTGAAACATAAATCAAATTATTAAATTTGTCGAAATATTTTATTGATAACAAATTTGACGTAGGCTGTCTGAGCTAAAAATATTAAAAAATTAATATACAAAAAAAATGAAGAACAAGGTTAAATTAATTACATTCATACTGTTTACATCTGTAATACTGTTTTCGTTTACTTATAGTACTGAAATAAAAAAAACAAAACCTACCAAATATATATTTTTATTTATTGGTGATGGAATGGGTGTAAACCAATCGTTTATAACAAATAATTATTTGCAGACTTTAGGTAAAGAGCAATTGTGTTATACATTATTTCCTCATTTTGCATTAACCACAACATATTGTCTTGATACAACCAAAGTAACCGATTCAGCAGCAGCCGGAACAGCAATAGCAACAGGCAAAAAAACACAATTCGGAGCAATTGGAATGAATAACATAACCGGAGAAAAATATACTTCAATTGCCGAAATTGCAAAAGCAAATCAATTGAAAGTAGGAATTTTATCAACAGTTGGGATAAATCATGCAACTCCTGCATCTTTTTACGGAAATCAACCTTCACGAGGAATGTATATTGAAATTGCTGACCAGATGAAAGAATCTAATTTTGATTTATTCGCTGGTGGTGGAATAATGACAAAAGGAGATACAAGCGAATTTAACAGAATTTTAAGTGAATTAAAACAAACAGGTTATCAAATTATATCCGAAAAGGAAGAATTCAGTAAAGAAAAAAAATATGCTGATAAAGTTTATTACTCAATTTTTGATGTACTCTTAGGTGATGAAGAATATCCATTTGCAATGGATTATAAAGACCAGAATATACCAACACTTGCTGATTTTACAGACTTTGCAATAAAATATCTCGATAACGAAAAAGGTTTTTTTATGATGGTTGAAGGTGGAAAAATTGATTGGGCTTGTCATGGAAACGAAGCAGCTGCTGCTATAAATGAAGTTATTGCTTTTAACGAGGCAATTAAAAAAGCACTAGCATTTTACGAAACTCACAAAGACGAAACTCTGATAATTGTTACAGCAGACCACGAAACCGGAGGAATGTCTTATGGAAATGATTATATGCACTATGATATTAATTACGAAATACTTGCAAATCAAAAAATATCTATAGAAGAATTTGTTACTGTTCTTACAAATTCAAAAGTTGAAAATTATCCTGATGTAGTTTCAGAAAATATTGGTTTTGAACTTGATAATTCGTATTTTGAAAATAAAACTCCTGAGTTTATTGCACAGGAATTAGTAGATTCAATAAATAAAGTAGCAGGAATAGGCTGGACAACAGGTTCGCATACAGGTACACCTGTTGGAACTTACTCTATTGGTATTGGTAGCGAACTTTTTAACGGAATTATTGATAATACCGATATTGTTAAAAATATTATGAAATTAACCGAATTTAAAAATTAAAAAAGAGCTCTTATCTGAATGTTTCCGGAATGTATTATTTCAGATTCTTCTGAATAACGACCTTCGTATAAAACATTTAATTGAAGATTTGTAAAAATTACTTTCTGCAAATTAAGCGACCATGTAAAATTATTTCCGGGTTTTAAACTTTCGAGCATTACGTAAGAAATTGAGGAGTTTAATGTGGAATTAAATTTTATATTTATATAGTTGAAATTTAACAATATATTAGCATTATTAAGTAAACTGTAATTTGTTTCAAGTCCAATGTTATTTTCTGTTGTTTTTTGAATATCAGCAATATTTTCTTTTTGGTTGAAAGTATATAAAACAGTCAAATCTAGTTGATTATTTAACTGATAATTAAAATCAACTTCATTTTCGATAAAAACTATATTATACATTTTGTCGGTAAAATATTGAGAATTATAAATATTTTGTCCTTTTTTAATGGAATTTGAAAATAAATATGTGTCCAAAATATTAAGATACAAAACTATATTATTGTAATTTATTGATTTTGTATCAATTCCTGGAACCAATAAAATTTTGTTTTTCTGTTTTTGAATAATATAATCAATACTGAAAGTTCCATTTTTGTTAAAAGTTACAAGATTACGCAAATATTCAGTTGACGAAACAATTGAAGTATCGTCAATTATAATATTTTCTGATAATGGAAATATAGGTATATTTGCCTTTTGCTCAATTCTGTATGTGAAATTATTACTAAACTTTGCACATAAATTTTTTAATCCGGTTTCTTTTGCCCAAATCTTTTTGGGATTAATCAAAAGTATATAGCTCAATTTGTTATTATAGGTTTTTACATAATTGTTCGACTGAGTGAAAACTCTGATATAATTAGCTTCATCAGTATAATTTGCAATTTCAAATTCGTCAATTTCTTTTAAACCGTTTGAATTAAAATCAATCCATTGAAATGTTCCTTGTCCTTGATTTACTTCCACGTACAAATATTCTTTTTTTTGTTCAAGTCCCGAACCGCTTTCGTATTTAAGTGATGATGAAATTGCAGATTTAAAAAGTTTTAAATTGTGCTGAACAGAACTTGTAAGATTATTTTCGGGTTCAAGACTTGTTAAAGACGTATCTGAAATGTTTAATTTTCTGTAAATAACAGATATATCAAAATTATTTAACTTTTGTTTATTTGTTTCAAGTTTAAATGTAAAATCTTTTGAAGAAGTAATTTTATTTAACCTGTTTTCGCTTGTAGCAAAATCATTTCTGAATGTATATTGAGCTAAAATTGAATTGTTTGTAGTATCGTTATTTTCGATAAAAAATGAAATTTCATCAAATTTATAACTTGTAGGATTCAAGCTGTCGGTTAAAATATCAGTCCATTTATTGTATTCATTTTTAAGTATAATACCAGTATTTGTAAAAAAGATGTTTCGACTTAATTTTGTTGAATTTACAAAATACTTTGTATTTAGTTTTTCGGTATTTGAAATTAAAAAATCACTCAATTGTGTTATACTTAATTTTTTATATAAATAACTGGCTGATAATTCGTTTTTGTAGCCTTGATAATTTTTTACTCTTTGTAGCATCGAGAATGTATAAATCAGATTTCCAAAGCTTTTGTTTGTTAAAATAAGTATTGAATTTAAATAGTTTTCAGTAAATTTTTCTTCAGACAGTTCCAAATTCCAACTACGCTCAAATTCAGTCTCTTTAAAATACTCTACCGAATTAAAATTCTTGTTAATATAAGTATAATCAACCGAAAAATTTAAACTATTTTCAACTTCAGGACTTCCCAAAATGTAGTTTTCAGAATTTATTTTCATCGAATATCCCAGATTATCACTATTGTTTATATCCGAAAAGGTATTAACATCGTAATTACTAATTCCTAATTCATAATTTATTGACGACTTATCTGATAATTTTGAATTTCCCGAAATTGCAAATACCTGTTTCTTTTTTGGTGTAATAATCAAAATAACAGGTTCATAATTTCCTTGCGGGATATTATTTACCGGAGCAATCCATCTGAAAGTTTTACCATTTGCATTTCCAACTTCCTGAATATAATTTCCGTTATTTTCGCCAACATTCGAAAACGTTAAAAGAAAATGTGCCCTTTCTGGATTTGTAGAATATTCATAAATACCATTATAAATTACATTTTCTACAACTGTATCTTTTTTCAGATAAAGAATTTTATCATCATCAAATCCTATGCTGTCTATATTTTGACTTATTGCCTGGTCGATATTATCGCCAATATCATAGAGCATTTTTTTCTGCTCATCAGTAAACTGATATTGTAGAGATTGATTTTTGCTGTCTTGTTCGGAATATGCAGATAATGAAATTTTTGTATTTTTATTTGCAAATGTCGAATTATAGAAACCCAAAAATCGTGAATAATTTTGTTCCGAATATTCAAACTCTATAATAATTCGTTTATCTTTGGTAATTAGCTGCTTTGCAGTAAAAGTTAATTCTGCCGAGTTGTAATCAATCACATAATCATTTTCTTCGCCACGTGTTTGCAAAATTCCATCAATATAAACTTTTTCGCTTCCAGAAAGTACGATAATATAATTTTCACCAGATTTGCCTGTAAGTTTGTAAGGTCCTTGATTTCCTTCAATTCCGTTAAATGTCATTCTATTGTAATTTCCTTTTCCTACTGCTCCGCCAAATTCAAAATCAGTTAACTGATATTTTTTTATGTTGAGATTTTCTGAAGAATATTTATAATCGGCACCTTTTACTTTTTTGGCATATTTCAGAAAATAACTTTCTGAATTTGAAACTTCTAAATCGCCAATCAGAAATGAACTGTTGTAGGTATAGAGCTGAATAAAAACTTTGTCGAAATCTTGAATTTGCTGAGTATTTCCTTCAGCCTGAATAGGAATATTATCATCAGTTATAGTTGCCAAAACAGAAAGTTCATCATTTATTTTTCCGTTCAGTTGTAAATTTAAGTTCGAATTTAATGCAAGGTCTTGATTGTTTCCAAAAGAAATTCCACGCGAAATATTTCCTTCTTTTTCCAAATTTGACGACGAAATAATATCAATTTCATTTTCATCTTTTAAATAATACAATCTGTTTTCAGAATACTGTTCAAGTTTTGGAACAATTATACTTTTGCTTTTGTTGAAGTAAACTTTTGAAAAATCAAATTGATATACTTTGTAGCAAACAGTAAGTTTTTTTAAAGTAGAATCTAACAGCAAAAGTTTTGATTCATTAGCATTTAGAAAATATAATTCTTTTGACAGAATATTATTTAATGAATCTTTTACAATAAAAGAATTCTCAATAATACTCAGAGAATCTAATTTTATTGTATCACTTTGATAAATTACTGTTTTAATTCTTTGATTAGAAAAGTTCTGAGCATTAGAAATAACAGCACAAAATAATATTATGAGAAGAAGAAGTTTTTTCAGAATGAAATTTGTTAAAATATATTAAACCTGAAAACAAGAAAGTACAAAATAACAATCCATAATACAAATATTAAATAAGTCCAGCTTATATAACTTTTTTTCTGATTTTTATGTCTGATAATATAACTAAGAATCAAAATTACAAAAACACCTCCCGAAAGTTCGAGTAAATGTAGAGTTTTCTCAGGAATACGTTTTTTGTTTTTAATAGCATTTTTTTTATCGGTATAAAAAATCATAGCTGATATAAAGCTAGTTGTAAAAAAATATATTAATAATAAATAATTCATAAATAATAAATTGTATTAATTCTATAAAAATATTAAATTTATAACCATTTTAGAGAGATATTTAATAATGTTTTCTTTATGTATTAACAGTTGTGTGATAATTAGTTTGAATAGAATTACAAAATTATCAAAATATTTAAAATACATTTAATTAAAAACTTATTAAATGCGAAATTAATAATTTAAAGTTATGGCAAAGAAAAAAAACAAAAAAGAAGAAAAAAAATTTCCTTCCGGTTTTAATAGACCAACGTTAAGAAAAAGTATTATGGAGATAGTTAAAAGTACACCTACCGAAACTTTTAATTATAAACAAATTTCAAAAAGATTGAATGTAAAAGATGATTCTACAAAGCATTTGATATCCTCTGTTTTACGTGAACTTTCAAAAGAAAATTTTTTACAGGAAATATCAGTTGGTAAATTCAAATTTTCAATCAAAACAGGATATAAAACAGGTAAACTGGATATTTCTAAAAAAAGTAATGCAATTGTAAATGTTGATGATACAGACGAGGAAATTTTTATTCCTCAAGCAAATCTGCATCATGCACTACATGGCGACACTGTCGAAGTTTATGTTTATGCACGAAGAAAAAAATCGGAACAATTAGAAGGTGAAATTGTACGGATTGTAGAAAGAGGGCGAGACCAATTTGTTGGTATTGTTGAACTTTCGCGGAATTTTGCATTTCTTATTATCGAACATCGCTATATGCCTTACGATATTTTTATTCCGGCAAATAAACTTAACGGAGCTAAACAAGGCGAAAAAGCTATAGCCCGAATTATTGAATGGCCTGATAGTGCTAAAAGTCCAATTGGCGAAATAGTTGAAGTTTTAGGAAAATCCGGAGAACACGAAGTTGAAATGCACGCAATTCTTGCCGAATTTGATTTACCTAGTAAGTTTACCGAAGAAATTGAACAAGTTGCCGAAAATATTCCTACCGAAATTACAAACGAAGAAATTGCAAAACGACGTGATTTCAGAAATATTACAACTTTTACCATTGACCCTACTGATGCAAAAGATTTTGATGATGCTCTTTCATTTAAAATTCTCGAAAATGGAAACTACGAAATTGGTGTTCATATTGCTGATGTTACACATTATGTAAAAGAAGATTCTGTATTAGATGAAGTTGCCGAAAAACGTGGAACATCAGTTTATCTTGTCGATAGAGTTGTACCAATGTTACCCGAAAAATTATCGAATAATGTTTGCTCTCTTTCAGCACATACCGACAAACTTACATTTTCAGCCGTTTTTGAAATGGACAAAGATTCTACTGTGTTAAATAGCTGGTTTGGTAGAACAATTATTAACTCTAATCGCAGATTTAATTATGACGAAGCTCAGTTAATTATAGAAACAGAACAAGGTGATTTGAAAGACGAAATTTTAACTCTTCATACTTTAGCTCAGAAATTAAGAAGCATTAGATTTAAAAAAGGTGCAATTTCATTTGACAGAGTAGAAGTTAAATTTATTCTAGACGAAACAGGAAAACCAACAGGTGTTTACTTTAAAGAAGGAAAAGCATCAAATCAACTTATTGAAGAATTTATGCTTCTTGCGAACAAAAAAGTTGCAGAACTTATCGGAAAAGTTGAAAAAGGAACACAGGCAAAAACGTTTGTATATCGAGTGCACGACGAACCTGATTTGGAAAAACTTGGAACATTCTCTAAATTTGTTTCAAAATTCGGATATGCTATTGAACTTGAAAATAACGAAAAAATAGCTAAATCAATTAACCGTTTGCTCACAAATATTAAAGGTAAACCTTACGAGGAAGTTTTCCAGAACTTGGCAATACGTTCGATGGCAAAGGCAGAATATTCTACTAAAAACATTGGACATTACGGACTTTCATTCCGACATTATACTCATTTCACATCTCCAATTCGTAGATATCCCGATATGATGGTTCATCGTTTACTCGATAGATATTTACAGGGGTTAAGTTCTGTTGGTCAGCCAAAATACGAAAAAAAATGCAGACACGCTTCCGAAATGGAAAATGTAGCAGTACAAGCCGAAAGAGCTTCTGTAAAATACAAATCGGTTGAATTTATGAAAGACAAAATAGGACAAACTTTCAAAGGTGTAATTTCAGGACTAACCGAATGGGGTATGTATGTTGAAGTTGAAGGAACTAAAATCGAAGGTATGGTTTCACTTAAAGAACTTGAAGACGATTTTTATTATTTCGACGAAGAAAATTACTGTCTTTCTGGTCATTATAACCAAAAGAAATTTACTTTGGGAGATAATGTACAGGTACAGATTTTAAGAGCTAATGTAGAACGCCGGCAGTTAGATTTTAAACTATTGACTAATGTTTAATTTTAAAATTATAAATATAAATCAAGCAATTATTCAAAAACATTTTAAATTGATATTAATATGGCAAAAATTAAAGACGAAGAAGCTTTAAATTATCATTTTGGTAACAGACCGGGCAAAATAGAAGTTGTTCCGACAAAACCTTATTCTACTCAAAAGGATTTATCTCTGGCATATTCGCCCGGAGTAGCGGTTCCATGTTTGGCTATCGAAAAAAATCCTGAAGACATTTATAAATATACAGCAAAAGGAAATCTGGTAGCTGTTATTTCTAATGGTACTGCTGTTTTAGGTTTAGGAGACATTGGTGCAGAAGCAGGAAAACCTGTTATGGAAGGTAAAGGGTTACTATTTAAAATCTTTGCTGATATAGATGTTTTCGACATCGAAATATCTACAAAAGAAATTGAAAAGTTTATAGAAACAGTAAAACAAATTTCACCAACATTTGGCGGAATAAATCTTGAAGACATAAAAGCACCCGAATGTTTTGAAATAGAACGCCGTTTGGTAGAAGAACTAAACATACCGGTTATGCACGACGACCAGCATGGTACTGCAATTATTTCATCTGCCGGAATGTTAAACGCTTTGGAATTAAGCAATAAAAAAATTGAAGACGTTACAATTGTTGTTAACGGAGCAGGAGCTTCTGCAGTTGCATGTACTAATTTACTTATTAAGTTAGGTGCAAAAATGGAAAATGTACTTATGCTTGATACAAAAGGCGTTCTTAGAGAAGACAGAACCGACTTAAATGAAAGCAAAAGAAGATTTGCAACCAAAAAAGATGTAACTACACTTGAACAAGCCATGAAAGGTGCCGACGTTTTTATGGGACTTTCTAAAGGAAACTGTGTTACTAAAGAAATGGTAAAATCAATGGCTGCCAATTGTATAGTTTTTGCAATGGCAAATCCAGACCCTGAAATTACTTACGAAGATGCAATGTCTGTTCGTGAAGATATTATTATGGCAACCGGACGTTCTGATTATCCTAACCAGGTTAATAATGTTTTAGGTTTTCCGTTCATTTTCAGAGGTGCTTTAGATGTTAGAGCAACCAAAATAAATGAAGAAATGAAAATTGCTGCTGTTAGAGCCTTAGCAAAACTTGCAAAAGAAGCTGTTCCTGAATCTGTAAACAGAGCTTACAATGTTACAAACTTATCATTTGGTAAAACCTATATAATTCCTAAACCGCTTGATACAAGATTAATTACAACAGTTGCTCCAGCAGTTGCAAAAGCTGCAATGGATTCTGGTGTTGCTCTAAAACCAATTACAAACTGGGAAGTTTACCATAATCAACTTATTCAAAGATTAGGGCTTGATAATAAATTGTTACGAGAAATAACCAATAAAGCAAAAGAAGAAAAAATGCGAATTGTTATTGCTGAAGCTAACAATTTTAAAATGCTAAAAGCTGCTCAGGAAATTTTGCATGAAGGTATTGGAATTCCTATTCTTCTTGGTAACAAAGAAGTTATTATGGAAACTGTAAATAATAACAATCTCGACATTACCGGTATGGAAATTATTGATTTACGCTCAAATACCGAACGTAGTCGTCGTCAAAGATATGCTGAAATTTTCTGGAAAAAAAGACAACGAAAAGGATTAACTTACGAAGAAGCTTTCGAAAAAATGTTCGACCGTAACCATTTTGGTATTATGATGGTTGAAACCGGTGAAGCTGATGCATTTATTTCGGGTATTGCAAGCAAGTACGGCGAAATTACCGGACCTGCCATAAGAATAGTGGGAAAAAGAGAAGGTGTTGAAAAAATTGCCGGTATGTATGTGGTAATGACTAAAAAAGGTTACTATTTCTTTGCTGATACAACCGTAACATTAAACCCATCTGTCGAAACTTTGGTTGATAATACATTATTAACAGCCGAAGAAGTTCGTAAGTTTAACGTAGAACCTGTAATAGCTTTAGTTTCTTATTCAAATTTTGGTTCAGTTCCTGATGCTGAAGGTGCTAAAATGGTTAGAGAAGCAGTTAAAATACTTCACGAAAAATATCCTGATTTAATTGTTGACGGCGAAATGCAAGCAAATGTTGCTTTAAACAAAGAAGTTCGTTCAAGATTATTTCCTTTTAGCAAATTAGAAGATAAAGAAGTAAATACTTTGATTTTCCCTAATTTAAGTTCCGGAAATATTTCTTATAAAATTATGCAGGAAATTGGTGGAGCCGAATTGATTGGTCCTATCCTTATGGGATTAAAAAAACCAATACATGTTGTTCCTATTGACTGTTCGGTTAGAGAAATTGTTAATATGGCAACCCTTGCAGCTGTTGATGCTCAAATATTAAAACATTCGCAGTTGAAGAAGTAGTAAACCAATTTGATTGATATATTTAAACCCTGAGGATTTTGTAAATTCTCAGGGTTTATTGTTTTAGGGCGTTTTCATTTTTAATGTTGATTAATAAGTAATCAGACAAAATTAATTGTAAATACTAATATGTCTAAACAATTTAGAATTGAACACAAAGACACGGAGACACAAAGTATTTTAATTTAGTGCCTTAGTGTTTAAAAATAAAATCAAAATTATATTCACAATTTAGTATAAAGTAAACCAAAATTATTAGCAATATTTACAATATATTTAATGATTGTCCGTAAACTTCACCAACAAATGTCATTTTGGAGAACTTTTTCACCGAAGGTAAATCCTGCTTTAATTGAAATACTTAAGTAAATCTAAAAACTTTGTACATTCAAAGAACATATTGCACTTTTTAACATTGTTATTTCAATTTAAGCAAGTTCGCAAAGCGATGACAGATTTTTCTTTTTCTTTTGTGATTAAAACGGACAGTCATTATATATTTTAATAAGTAACAAGACAAATTTATTTACATATTCAAATTTTGTAATTTATTGAATTTGAATTAAATATTTTCAAATTATCTAATTTTCAAATTGTCTCATTACTTATATTAAACAAAAAGGTGTTTTTTTATGAATTTAGCCAACAATATTTCCGGTATCATCGTCAGAATTTGATACAACATCGTTTGTAATAATATAGTTTTGATAATAAACCTGATTTTCGTTCATCCAAATAGCACGACCAATTTTACAGTATTTTGAAATAAGTCTGTATAGTTCGTTACTTATTCTATGACGTTCAATTGTCGAGTTTTTTCTTTCGGCTTTGGCAATATCATGCTGATTACAAAGATTTGAAAGTTGTGTCCATAAATCTCCAATTTTTGTAATTAACTCTTGTGGAACTGTATATTCTGTTAATTTATTTGAATATTTCTGTATCATGGCAATTAAACGTGAGCATTGTTTAAGCAGTTCGGCTTCATTTATTTGCGATAAATTATCTATTTTAAAATAATTTACCAATAGCTTATCTTTATCGACAAATGAAGTTTCAACTGCTGTAATAACTTGACGTATAGCTACACGTAATTTTGTTTTAACTTCGTCTTTTTCAATACTTATAGTAAGTTGATTTACCATTTGAGACTCATCAGCCTCCAAGTTCATAAATTCATGAATTAAATTTCGCAGATATGTTGCTCTGTCTGCTGTTACTCCAAATTTTATAAAGTGAAGTATATCTCTTTCGATATAAACTACTTTTTCAAGTCCCAGTTCGCCCAAGTTAGCATACGAACCTCTATACATTAAATCCTCATGCTTAATTTCCATAATTATATTTTTTTAAATTAATAAATAAGTTACTTATAAAATACATATTGTATTTATAACATTACAATTTTAAAATAATAATTTATTATTTGCAAATTATATTATAATTCGCAGATACTAAAATATCAGATATATACATATTTTTTACATTAATAAAATATTAAACAATAATTGTATTCGCTTGATATGCAAATTTATAATATATACATCTAATTGTTAATAACTTGTTGATTTCTTTTTTATGTCTAACCTAAATATTTTGCATGTAACTATCAAAATAAAGGTTTATTATGTGTTTACATCAACTGATAACATCTTTAAGCCGACTGATGCTATTCCTAATACTATGAGTTACCATTAATTTATCGGCGGGTACAACTAATAATAACATGAGTGATAGTTCCAACATACATGAGTTGTAATTATGTATAACATGAGTTGCAGTTCCTACTAGTTGAGTTGACATTCCTAGGTACATGAGTGATACTTCCTAGGTACATGAGTGATAGTTCCTAGGTACATGAGTTGCAATGTTTTTATTAAAAAAAAAATTACACAATAATAGTGAACTTTAAACTCAATATAATTTTAAATCAAACAATTAGAGTTTTCAGTTTATCAAAATATTTTAACATGATGGAAAAATCAATTTAAAAAACAGAAATTTCAGTAAAATTAACATAATTTTTAATCGCAAATATGTGTATTTATAAAGACGCTAAAAAAGTATAACATTTCTTTACAGGATAATTTATATTTTTTAAATAATTACTTTAATGTTTAGTAAAAGCAAGTACATATTGCGGTGCAACAGTTGAAGCAACTTTTTTAAGCGAAACTAATCTGTTATTTAAAATTTTATATATTATGTTAATTATTAAAAATATAACTCAAAAATGTCATTTCATGAAATCTCATTGATGTTATTTTTAAAGTAGAATATTTAAAATAAGTATATCTGGAAAAAGAATTTGATTTTCATATTTACTTAATTTAAAATCAGTGCGTTCATCTAGGAGATTTCAGGAAATGACATTTTGTTGGAATTTTTTATTAGTAAAAATAAAACTTATATAACACCAAAAAAAAATAGGATAATTTTCTTTTTTGACAAAATTTTAAACAACCTCTAATCTGTTAATATTTTATTTATAATTAAGTTTTGAAATTTAACCCAAAATGTTTACACAAATAATTATAGAAGCAGGTACTAATTTATGATAAATACCCGAATTACTATTACAAACAAACAATAATACAACAACAAGTTATACATAAGAGAGTAGAAAAATCAAAGAAAAAAAAACTTTGTCGAATAAAAAAAATACATTAAATTTGAAAAAAAAACGAACAAGAAGTTCGTATAATTATATGTTAGCACTAATAAAAATTAGAAAATGAAATATTTGTTATTAATTTTATTACTTGTTATTACTATTGAAGTTTTTCCTCAAACAGAAAAATGTAATGATATTTTAAAAGTTGAAACATATTCTATTGATTTAAGAGATTCATCAAATTCTTTATTTTCTGAATTTAAAAGTGATAGCCTTGTTTTTAATAATTTTTTTAATTTTGTAATACACCTCATAAATAATAATTATATTGAAAATTACAATTATGATAACTTTTTTGAAGGAAGTGATTATTTGGAAAAAAAAATAAAAGAAAAAAAAGTATTAGTATCGGAAGTTGAAGTTATACAAAATCAATATAAAATCGGCTATCTTTTTATTCATGAAGTAAAAAATTCAAAATATACTGAAAGAAAATCAATAATATGTATTGAAGCTTTAACATTTGATTTTGAATATGTTTTTAGCATTTATTTAAACACAATTAAACCTTTTTTATTAAATTCGGAATATTTAAATTATTTTGAAAATAAATTATATACTACAACTAAATTTAATGAACTTTTATGTTTTAGTGAAATTTCAGATTTTCAAATTAATAAATATCCACAAATTGATTATGATAAAGTAAAAAAAGTGCAATACAATTGGGTAAAAGTAGATAAAAGCGATACTTCTAATTTTGATATTTTTTATCCCGAAACAGTTTTTTTTGGATATTTTAATTTAATAGATTTAATACTTTATGGAATTCATAAAGGAGGACTTACACCATTTCATGATAATAATAAAGATATAACTAAGGATATTTGGATTCTGACCGAAGAATAAGTGTATTCATCTTTAAATGCTCAAAAAAATGACGATTCATCAAACTTATCTAATTTAGATTCTAAATCAAAAGATATTTCGGTTGAAAAAAATAAATTTATACTTTACAATCCAGAGAAAGAGTCGTATCAATTTACCCAAATATCAAGTTTTTATTTTTATAATTTCAATACTGATTTATCGCTAAATAATAAAAGCGTAAAACTTAACAATTCGACTCATAATTATTTAGAAATATTTAAAATACAAAGTAATATTCCAAGAACTTTTGAAATATCATCATACATTTTCAAAGAAGTTTTATTTTTCGATAAAAAGGACAGATTAATTTCTAAGCAAATTATTGCAATATGTCCAATTCAAGAATATATTGATGAACAAACAGATGAAAATATTTTAAAATATACTTTTTGGATAAGTTTTGCAGAATCTCAGGTATTGATGAGTAATTATATAACATTGACTTCAGATTCTGAAAATTATTCCTCTATAAATGACTTTTTAGTAGAAGGAAAATATTCGGGAAAAATTATCAAGACAGAGGATATAAAATTAGAGGAATATATAGAATTAATCGAAAAATTAGGACATTAAAAATTAGGACAAAAAAAATAGTGCTAACATATAACAGCCGACAATGCAAGCAGTTATGAAAACTTTGAACAAAAATACAAAAATTAACTTTGGTGCGGAAATGAAACGTAAGTATTTCACACTCTTGCACATGCGGCTGTTATTTTCCGTTATACACAAAAAAAATGATGATGAAAGATTATTATTATATTCTTGGAATTAATCAGACTTCAGGTTTGGAGGAAATTAAAAAGGCTTATAGGAAACTATCTTTTAAATTTCATCCAGACAAAAATGATGGAGATGTATTTTTTACTGAAAGGTTCAAAGAAATTCAAGAAGCATACTAAACATTAAGCAACGAGATTAAAAAAAAAGAATATGATGAAAAAATATTACAAACAAAAACATCTTCGAATACGGAAAAAAATTATTATTATTTTCCTGTTATAGAAGTATTTAATTGTAATAAAATCACCTATAATTTTGATGATGAAATAACAATTCAATGGAAAACTAAAAATGCGAATAGAGTATTATTAACATATTTTGGTGAAGTACCGACAAATGGTCTGAGAATTCTTAAAACGAAAGACATAAAAAAAGAGTTTATAACAATTCATTTGACTGCAAAAAACACAAAATATGATTTTGAACAAACTACTTCGATTGACCTTCAATGTAGAAATTTTCAAAAATCTAATATTACGAATGTAGGTCAATCTAAAAACACATCAAATTATGTAAAAACTGGTAGTTCAATAATCAATATCGATAATCCGGTCATACTGACCCCTCGTCCGGTCATATTGACCCCCTACAATTTTGGTTTGAAAAGAACATCTGTATATGACAAAATTTCAGTTTAAATTTTGTTTTTTAATTCGCT
>Ga0316608_1000501_pt1 | contig 18225 bp, 14 predicted proteins | sample MIS2016152B_MG_FD_207673 | JGI IMG/M metagenome (GOLD analysis project Ga0316608, IMG submission 207673) | Microbial mat bacterial communities from Middle Island sinkhole, Lake Huron, Michigan, United States - MIS.2016.152B | ecosystem: Environmental > Aquatic > Freshwater > Lake > Sediment...
TAACATAACTTATTTAGGTCACAGTCAGGTTTATTTTGAAACTGATATATCGGGTATTTTTGAAGTTAATTACATATATACCGACCCAAATACGCAATGTACCAATAATATTATTCATTCAGCAATAATTCGGGAACTTCCAACACCTGAATTTGAATTGCAATCTTATGTTTGTTCTCAAGATGAGATACTACCATTATCAGGTAACTATAATAATTATGGTTATTTCTTCGGAAACGGTGTAACAGGTTTTAGCTTTAATAATGAAATAACCGGAGTAGGATTTTTTGATATTGGTTATACTTATACCGATTTATACGGATGTTCGGACTCAATAATTCATCAGATTGAAGTTAAAGCACTTCCCGAACCTGAAGTTTTGGCTTTTGATAACTCAGTTTGTATAAATGCAGGAAATGTAAATTTAACACCAACAATTAGCGGAAGTTATTTTACTGGTGACGGGTTAACAGAAGATGGCATTTTAAATCCAATTGCGGCAGGTTTAGGTTTACACACAGCAAATGTTACAGTTACAGACGAATTCGGTTGTACAGGGACTAATGAATTTACTTATGAAATCCTTCAAATTCCGATGGTTGAATATTCCGGATTGGCAAGTACTTACTGCAATAATTCAGAGCCAACGGTATTAACCGGAAGTCCATTAACCGGAATTTTCAATGGTTATGGAATTTACGGAAATCAGTTTATGCCTGCAATGGTTCAGCCTGGTAGTTACACTATAACATATACATATCAAGACCCAATTACTCAATGTGCAAATACAGTATCACATAACACGGTCGTATCAGAAATTCCAATGGTAAGTTTAACAGCAGAGCAGACAACTATTTGCGAACAAAGCGAACCTGTAATTTTGAATGTTGAGCCTGTAAACGGTCTATTTTCGGGTAGTGGAATTGCAAATCCTACCGAAGGAGTATTTTATTCTGAATTAGCAGTTATTGGTATAAACACTATTAATTACCAGTTTACTAACCTCGAAGGTTGCACTAATACAGTAAGCCTAGACATAAATATGGTTGTTTATGCCGATGCTCAAATTACTGGAAATTTAGAAATCTGTGAAGGAGAAATAACTACTTTAAATGCTTCGGGAGGTAATACGTTTTTATGGGATAACAATTCAACATCTCCAGAATTGGAAGTTTCGCCGACAGAGAATACCGTATATACCGTAACAGTTTCTAACTTTGGAATTTGTTCTGATATTGCTATTACCGAAGTAATTGTAAATCCAAAACCTGAAATGCCAGTAATTGAAAATAATGGAATGTTGTTGTTTACGAATTCACAAGCTGATAGTTATCAATGGAATTTTGAAAATTCTGAAATCTTGGGTGCTACCAACAATATGTATCTTGCAACTGAATACGGTACCTATAATGTTTCAATTTTTAATGAAAACAATTGTACTAATTCTTCTAATGATTTTGAACTTAGTTCATTGAATACACTAAGCGAAAAGAACAATTTAATAAAACTTTACCCAAATCCAAATAATGGTATTTTTAAAATTGAAATTCAGGAAAGTTTAACCACCGATATTAAAAGTATTGTTTATAGTGGTACAGGAGCAGAAATTTATAGTAATAACTATAATAACAATATTTTAGATTTCGATTTACAGAGTTTAAGTTCAGGAGTATATTTTGTAAAACTTGAATACAACAGTAAAATATCTATTATTATTTTTAGTAAGAAGTAAAAATGATTTCAAAAAAAATAAAAAGTAACTATTCAGATTTAGAATAGTTACTCTTGTTTAATTCAAAAGATATAAAATGAAAAAAATATTTCTATTTATAAGTTTTATTTTTCTAGCAGGAATTTTTCAATATGCAAAATCTCAATGCAATGTTACATTGGGCAACGACCGTACAATTTGTAAAGGAAGTGAAGTTACATTAGCTGCAAATGGTGATGCAATGTTTATTTGGAGCACAGGACAGACAACACCAAGTATTACAGTTAGTCCTACGATTACAACAACTTATTCCATTATAGCAACTTGTACCGATTTTACAACAGCAACTGACGAAATTACAATAAATGTAAATTCCTTACCGGAAGTAAGTTTAGGCAATGACTTTGATATTTGCGTTGGAGAAGAAATATCATTGGAAGTTACAGGTGGTTATGAATATTTTTGGAGCAATGGAAGTTCAAATTCATCAATAAATTCATCACCATTAATAACATCTACATACTGGGTACTTGCTACAGATTTAAATAATTGTCAAAATTCGGATACAGTTGAAGTAACAGTTAATCCATCGCCTATTGTACTTGCAAGTCCCAACCAGATAATTTGCCTTTTTGAAACTGTTTTACTAACCGCCACAACCGGCGGAAATTCTTACATGTGGAATACAGGTACACAGAATTCAGCTATTGAAGTTTCACCATATGTTACATCAAATTATGTAGTTACTGTTGTCGATAATAATGGATGTGTAAATACTGATACTACTGTCGTAACTGTTAATTATCCACCAACCGCTGATTTTACCGCTAGCGAGGTATGCGAAAAATTAGCTAGTCACTTCACTAATATTTCTTATGACAATTTAAATACTTTATCAGCAAATTACTGGACATTTGAACCCAATATAAATTCTACTGAAATTAATCCCAATTATATTTTTAGTACATCTGGTGTTTTTAATGTTCAATTAATTGTTGAAAACAATAAAAATTGCACCGATACAGTAATTAAAAGTGTACAGGTATTTCCTAAACCAGTTGCAGATTTTAATTTTACAAATTCAAATTATTGCGAAATTCCGGTTACAGTAAATTTCAATGATATTTCTTCAAATGCTGTAGAATGGAATTGGAGCTTTGGAAACGATTCTACTAGTGTTGAGCAATATCCCGAAACAAGTTATTTATCTGTTGGAAGTTATGAAATTAAACAGATTGTTTTATCCGACATGGGGTGTTCAGATACTATTATGAAAAATTTTACAGTGCATCAAAAACCTATTCTAAATTTTTCTTCTGATATTACAGAAGGATGCGAACCACTGGAGGTAAACTTTTATAGTCAATGTCAGTATTTTGATAATTTGAAGTGGTATATCGATAATCAGATTTTTCAAACCGAACAGGTTAATTATACTTTTTCTGAAGGAGTTTACAATTTATTTATTCAGATATCTAACGAGTTTTGTGCCACAAATAATGAAAATTTTACAGATGATTATATTACTGTTTTTAATACTCCAGAAACAGATTTTTCTTACGAATTGGAGAATGAACCTTTCCCCCATGGAAAATACTATTTTAGCAATGAAACACTATATGGAAATTTGTATAATTGGAATTTTGGAGACTCTATCATTTCAAATGAAATAAATCCAGAACACAGGTATAATACTTATGGAGATTTTAAAGTAACCTTAATTTCTACTGACACTATTTCAATGTGTACAGATACTATTTCTTATAGTCTCGAAGTAGAATATTTTGATGGACTGTTTATACCAACTGCATTTGCACCTCAATCAGGAAAAGGAGATGCTGCTAAATTTTTACCAAAAGGAAAACATTTAATTGAATATAAAATTCAGGTTTTTAGCACATCCGGTAATTTGATGTGGCAGAGCAATGCAATTGTTTCGGGTGAACCTGCTGAATTCTGGGATGGGACTTACAAAGGACAAGAAATGCCTCAGGGGGTTTATTTCTGGAAAGTTTATGCCATTTTTGATAATAATGAGGTTTGGGATGGTCAAACTGATGTAAATAATAAAAAACGTACTGATGGTACTGTAACTTTAATTCGTTAATAATAAGTCTAAGTTAACTTTCAAAAATAAAAAAAATGAAAATTAAACATATAATATATCTATTGCTTATATTGACTTTACTTAATATCAAGCTGAATGCTCAAGACCCAATATTTGTTTCAAATAGAGCCTGTTCAAAAGTTTACAATCCAGCGGTTTATGGACTCCTTGAAAATTTTGGAGTTTCATTTAATTACAGGCATTTATATCCAATATTAAATACCAGGTTTTCTGAATATAGTTTCAACACCGATTTAAGATTAAATGAAAAATCAAATTCGACAAACGATGGTTTAATTATTGGTACCGGAATTAATGCTTCACGCTATTTTGAAAGTTCTGGAGCTCTGCAAACAAATCAAGCAAATATTAATTTGAGTGTTACTCATATTATAAACAGACATCGCAATTTTTTTTCGTTTGGTTTAAGGGGCGGAATAATTAATAAAGCACTTGACCGAAATAATCTTATATTTTCCGACCAACTCGACCCTGTACTTGGTAATATTTACCAGTCTAGCATTCTTTACGATGAAACAAAAAAAATAACAACACATGACATTGGAGCTGGTTTTTGTTTATATCTCGAAGATTTATTATTTTACTATCAACTTATTGAACTATCAGTTAATCATATTTCATATCCTAATGTTTCTTTTGACGATAACGATGTTTACAGATTTCCTGCATTATTCACATTTTCTTATACATCTGCAATAAAGATTGATAGAGGTCAAACAAATGGAGTTTACTTATTAAAACCTAAAGTCTTTTATTCTTATCAGAAAAAAAATTCAAATCTTATAGTGGGAACTGATTTTGCAATTCAAATGTTCACACTGGGAGCAAATTTGAGATTACGAAATCTTGAAATTAAAGAAAACCAAACTTTTATAAACTTAAGCACAGCATTCAATGCAAAAAATTTTTCGTTAATATATAATTTTGAATTTCCATTTACTAATTCAATTTCAGCTATGGGAATTCACGAAATTTCGTTGAACTTTTACATCGAAAATAATAATAATATGAATATTAATGATATTGATTTTTGATAAAATCACAGAAAAAAGAAAAATTGCATTTGATTCCTGGTTACAGCAATAATTCACAGTTTTATTCCAATAACCGAAATATCATCGATTTGTTCTATATCATTCATCCATTTTGCGAGTTCGATTTCAAGTAATATCGTTGCTGATTATTAAATTGAATATTTATAAATTATAAATTTGTAAAATATTTGTAAACACAAGATTATGATGAAATTAAAGAGTTTTCTTCGGTTTTCTCAAAGTGAAATATTCTAAAATGAAAGAATAAAATGGAAACAGATACAATTAACACCTTTAATTATTTAATTACCAGCAATAAAGAAACTCTAACAAAAATTCGATTTTTGGATTTATCAAATAATTCATTTTCAGAATTACCTAAAGAAGTTGTTGGCTGTAAAAGTTTGATGCACATAAATTTACTTGGTAATCCAATAACAGATTGGAATGAATGTTTTCGTGAACTTGAAAATCTGAAATCGCTGAGAAGTGTTTACGTTTCGGTAAAAGACATATCCGATATTGCATACAAATCCAGATATTTAGTTAAAGGAATAGAAATTTTATCAAATTCGGAACTTGATGAGTTTTTAATCATTGATAATGAATGGGAAAACCCTGAAGAAGAAATTGAAAAATTCAAAAAACACAAACAATTTCTTAAAAATGAAAGAAATAAAATGTTATTTGAAATTGTTGAAATGAAACAACTCGAATACCTTAAGCTATATTCTTTTAATTTGGATTTTTCAACTAATTTATGTTTGAATATTTTTAAACTTAGCAATTTAAAAAATCTTATTTTTAAATCTTGTGGAATAACAAATATTCCGAAAGAAATTCAACATCTCGAAAATATTGAAGAACTTGATTTAGAAAGTAATAAGCTAGAAAAATTACCTGAGGAAATTGAAAATCTAATCAATTTATCATCTTTAAGTCTGGCTAAAAATAATTTTAAAAATATTCCGGAAAGCATTTGTAAATTAAAATCAATAAAACAATTAAACTTAAGGGAAAACTATTTGACTGATATACCCAGTGAAATTGGTAATTTAAAAAATCTGGAAATAATAAATCTTAATGAAAACAAAATTAAATCATTACCTGAAGAATTTTGTAGTCTAAACAAATTACAAAAATTACAGATGAATTGTAATTCTTTAAAAAGTTTGCCGGTTAGAATTGGACAATTATCAGAATTAAAGCAATTAAAACTTCGGTTAAATGAAATCACAAATATTCCCGAAGATTTTTGGAATTCGAAAAAATTAACACATATAGATTTATACGGAAATTCAATAAATTATTTGTCGGAATGTATTGGAAATTTGGTAAATTTAATTGAACTTGACCTAAGCGGTGCAGGTAGGACTTCTATAGCAACTTTTGGTGGAAAGATTGATTTGCACAACAATAATATTTCTAACATTCCAAAGGAAATTGGAAATTTAGTCAATTTACGAAAACTTAATTTATCTTCAAATAGAATTAGTGAACTTCCAAACGATATCGGGTTATTAATAAATTTAGAAAAACTATTTTTGGAATATAACAATATCAGTAGTTTACCTAAAGAAATAGAGAATTTAACAAACCTCAGAATATTGAAATTATCGGATAATAAAATTAATTTTTTGCCCGATGAAATTGGCAAACTAATACAATTGGAATGTCTTGATTTAAAAAACAATCAACTTGAAACATTACCAAATGAAATTATAAACTTAATAAATTTGAAACGGTTAAATTTGCTGAAAAACAAAATCACTTTTTTTGAAATTTGTAACCGGTTTAAAGGTTTCCCAAATAAAATTGCATTCACAACTCGCAATAATGCAGCAGAATGTAATTCTGATTATGTTATAAAAATTGATTTGACAAAAGATGAAAATTCAAATTCACTTGAAAGTATAACTGATTTATTAATTGGAATAAACAAACAATATGAACTTCCAGATAACATACACGAAATAAAGAATTTGGTTGGTTTGGATTTATCTGAAAACCAGCTTATGGAATTTCCTTTGCAAATTTTGAAACTTAAAAATTTGAAATATTTAAATTTAAGTAAAAACAAATTAACTTCGTTGCCCGAAGAGTTGAAAAATTGTACAAATTTGGAACATATATTTATCGGTGGAAATAAATTTTCTGAAGAAGAATTAAAAAGAATTCAAAATTGGGAAATTTGAGATTTAAATAATCGGTAAAAAATGCAATTTTTGTTTTGTTTATTTCAAAACTATTTGAAGGATATAAACTTGTATTTATCATAATTTTAAATGAATGTCCGTAAACACACCAGCAAAAGTCATTTCTATGAACTTTCACACCGAAGGTAAATCTTACTTTAATTGAGATAGTTAGGTAAAACAAATTACTTTGTACATTCAAAGAACTAATTATTTTTTTAACGTTAGTATTTCAATTTAAGCAAGTTCGCAAAGCGATGACATATTTTTCTTTTAAAGTTTCTTTACCTTTGTGATTATAACGGAAAATCATTTAATTTTAATTTTATATTTCTAATCTATTGATTACCTTTTATTATAATTTTTAAAATAATCATTTTGATTTATACCTTTTTCAAAATCAACATAAAATTTAAATTCGTCGGCGGCGGAATTATAAAAGATTGCAAATTTTTGTTCGTTTTCGCTTTTTAGCAAATCGTATTCGTGTAAATATCCTCGTTGATTGCCAAATTTTGATTTCAGTTTTTCCTGCTCATCTGATAATGAAAAATTGTTTTTTGTAATACCTGATAAAACACCGAAAGCAAATGAATGGATAGGATTTTCATAAACAGAAACATAGACAATTCCGACTTCATCGGTCAGAAAACCTGTAATTTTGCACAGACCGCCGAAAAAATCGTATTTATCGTCGTAGTCGGACTTGGTGTCGATATAGATTTCGTCGCCGACTTTTACTTTGCAATTAATATAAAACTCTGCTAACATGATATCTGCAGCAAATAAATTTCTGTAAATACTTAAGTCTGCATTGTTTTTTAATTGAATAAGTATTTTTTTAAAAGCAGGACTTTTTGTTGTAGTTTTTTTTAAATATATCATACAATTATCAGTTATCAGTTATCAATTTATAATTTTTAATTTTTCTCTTTCAATTTTTAATTTTTAACCGTTACCTGCCCGTTCATCAGCATCGGCAAAAGCCAATCACGAAGGGCGGAAAGTTGTTGGTTTTCTTTTAAATTATTGATTATTTTTTCAAATGATGGATTAATAATTTCATTAAATTTTTCTAAAATATTTTGATTTGGTATTGCAAATTTTAAATTTCTGACAATATCTTGTGATAAATTATCTCTTGCAGAACCTGTACTTAAAATAATTAAATGTTTATATAAATCATTTAAACCAAAATAAAGAAAATTATCAATATTTTTATTTTTTGTAATTATTCCACAAATTGCTTGATTTGTACATGCTGAAAATTCGATTTTACTTGTTTTACCTGCTGTTGCACCATATAAAGCAATTAATATAGTATTTTTAGGAAACATTTTAGCACTTGAATTATTTAAACCTTCTTCCGTAATAAAATTTGAAGTATTAACAATAAACGGATTGTTTAATTCGCCACTATTTATCCAAGGAATATTACCTTTTTCGTAATATTCTTTTTTTGTAGATAATGGTGTTCCTCCAGATGATGTTATAGCAAAGTCTTCAATCTTTTTCACCTCCCAACCCTCAGGAATTTCTCTTTTAAGTTCTTTGTTATAAACCATTTTTCCACCGTTTGTTTTGTATGGTTTGCTTCGACTAAGCTCAGCAAACTCTTGCTTATCGGGTTTACCCTGAGCGAAGTCGAAGGGAAAATCGAACTGCACAAACCAGTAATCGTAAATGGTTTTTGCCATTGCTTCCAATTCGGCATTTATGCGGTTGTTGAGTTCTATTTTGGCATCTAACGCTGAAAGAACAGATGCTATTTTTTGTTGGGTGGAAATATCTGGAAAAGGAATAACTTGTTCTTTTAGTGCTTTTTCATTAACTCTTTTTCGACCTGAAGTTCCTTCCATGCAACTGATTGCTTTTTTTCTGAAAATTGGGCTAATTGCAAGATAATAAATGAAATCATTAATTGAAAATTCATTTTCTCTTAAAACAATAAATTCAGTTGAACCAAAAGCAACTTCATCTTCTTCAAGGATATCAACTTTTGCAGTTTTACCATTTTCCAAACATGGAGTAATTTTAGCAACTAAAACATCTCCATTTTTAAATTTGGGTCCATTTTGAACAGTCGTATATTCGAATCCATTTATTTTTTTTGTAAATATTCCAAGTTTTTCCATTGCAATTTTTTTTGCAACAGTGCCTGCTTTTATTACTTCACGAGGGTTAAAATTGATAACCTCACCAATTTTTCTGTCTATCCATTCACTCATTCCTGTTCCTCCATAAGATTTTGAAATTCTAAAAAATTAATCGTTTTCACGATTTTCAATTAATAGTTTTGCTGTTTTAGTAAAAACATGTAATTTTTCGGCTAATAATTTCTTAGGCAAATATTTGGTAATATATTCGGCTACTTTTATATTTGCTTTGTCGAGTTGTAAAAGTTCAATTTGTTCTGTGTTTCCTTCTGCACAAAGAATTAAACCTATTGGTTGTTCTTCGTCGGGTTCGGTTTCGTATTTTTCGAGCCAGCGTAAGTATAATTCCATTTGTCCTTTGTATGCGGCTTCAAACTTTCCAATTTTCAATTCAATTGCAACTAATCTTTTTAATTTACGGTGATAAAACAACAAATCTAATTTGTGGTCTTTGTTGTCAATGGTCATTCTTTTTTGTCGGGCAACAAAAGTAAATCCTACACCAAGTTCAATAATAAAATTTTCGATTTCTTTTAAAATTGCTGTTTCAAGGTCTTTTTCCTGATATGTGTCTTTTAGATTTAGAAAATCAAGCACATAATGATTTTTAAAAACTAAGTCGAGAGAAAATTTGTCTTCGTCTTTCAATTTCTGCAATTCGAGTTTTGCGAGTTCTTCGGGCTTTTTGCTTATTGCAGTTCTATCAAAAAGCATACTGTTAATTTTATCCTGCAAAGTGCGTACACTCCAATTTTCGATACGGCACATTTGCGAGTAAAAATCGCGTTCCAAATCGGTTTTCAAATACATAATTAACTTAATATGAGACCAATTTAATTGTCTCCACAATGTAGAGACAATTTGCAAATCGGGAAAAGTCTCTACAAAGTGGAGACAATGTTGCAATTGCTTTAAACTCCAACCTTTACCATAAGTTTCGGTCAATTTTTCGGATAAATTTTGTATAATTTGTTTTCCGTATTCAGCACGTTTATTTTGCAGAATTTCATCGTTAATTCGTTTTCCAATATTCCAATAAGTAGCAGATAAACTTATATTTATTGTTTGAGCAATATTTTGTTTTGCATTTTCAATCAAACTTATAATATCAGAAAAAAGATTTTGTGAATTGTCTTTTTTCACTATTTCAGTATTTTCAATTTTCTTTTTCATTTCCAAATTAGCATATTTTCAAATTAAATTTTACCTCAATTTTTTTCTTTCCAATCTCTCTTTAACTTCCAAATAAGTTTGATGAAGTTTTTGTTGCAATTCTTTTTTAGATGGAAGTTCTGTCCAGTATTCGGCAACCAGAATACCGTCTTTGTGCATTTCGAGTAGTTCCACTTGTTCGCGGCTTGTTTCGGCACATAAAATTAATCCGATTGGTTCTTCTTCGCCTTCCATTCTTTCGTAACGGTTTAACCATTTCAGATACAATTCCATTTGACCTTTGTATTTTGCATGAAATTTACCTATTTTAAGTTCGACAGCCACCATTCTCTTAAGTTTACGATGAAAAAACAATAAATCGAGTTTAAAATCTTCACCATCAATAATCATACGTTTTTGTCGTTCGATAAAAGTAAAACCTTTTCCAATTTCGAGAATAAAATTTTCGAGTTCTTTAAGAATAGCAGCTTCTAAATCTTCTTCGAGATAACCGTCTTTAAGTCCGAGAAAATCTAAGAAATACGGGTCTTTGAATGTATTTTCGGAAATTGATGAATTTTTGACAATCTGAATGTTTGCAATTTGAGTTCTTTCAAAAGTTTTTTCCGAGATAGATTTGCGTAAATCTCTGACACCAAAAACGTTTTCAGATGCAGTTTGCAAATAAAATATTTTAGCATCAAAATTTTTTAAAGGTAAAATTTCAATAAAATGCGACCAACTCAATTGTCGTGCCAGTGGAACGACAATCTCAATATCTTGAAATTGCTCGGCAAAACGTATCATTCTTCTTACATTTTTCTCTGTAAAATTATGACCATAAGTTTGTTCTAATTGTGCCGACAGTGTCGGCACAATTTGTTTTCCGTATTCACCTCGTTTATTTTCAAGTATATACTTATTTATAACTGTTCCAATTTGCCAAAATTGCAAAACAACACCGCTATTAATATTCGATGCAACATGTTTTTTTGATGTTTCAATTATCGTAACAATTTCATTGAAAATATTTAATTCAGTGTTTTTATTTTTCTTAATCATTTTGCTCATTTATTTGATTTTCTAAATATCTGATAAAGTGTTTTATAATAACCCAACAATTGTTATGATATTTGTAATTATTTGATTTGTAAATTGATATTAATATTAAATATCTCCACAATATAGAGACTATTTTCAATTCTCAATTTTCAATTTACTAAGTTGTTTCAATATTTCGTTTTCCAGTTCGTGCGATTGTGCAAACTTTTCCTGTAAATTGCTTTGATAATTTTGCATTTTGTCGTTAAATTCTTGTTCGGTAATATCAGTATATTCAATTTTTACTTCAAAATATTGACCTGCACTGAAAGAGCAATTTTTTTCTGTAATTTGTTCGTAAGTAACCACAACCGAAAAATCTTCGATTGCTTGTTTGTTTTTGAAAGTATCAATAATTTTTTGTTCTTCATCGGCAGATAGTAAAGTTTTCTGATTTTTACCTTCTTTTACCGTTGTTCCAAGTTTTGAAGCGTCAATCAAAACTACATTTTCTTTATTCGATTTGTCAATAAATAAAATAGATACGTTTGTTCCGGTAGTTGCAAAAATATTGCTTGGCATAGAAACCACTCCGGCAAGCATTTTTTCGTTAATAAGTTTTTCGCGGATTTTTTTGTCAATTCCGCTTTGTGCTGTAATAAAACCTGTCGGGACAACAATTGCAGCTTTTCCATTTTCTTTTAACGAATATATAATATGCTGAATAAAAAGCAAATAAATTGCCATTTTGTCTTTGTCTTTATTCGGAATATTCGGTATTCCGGCAAAAAAACGTTAGTGATTTTCTTTGCAATCCAAATCATCGCGAAAATCGCTGAAATCGAGTTTAAAAGGAGGATTTGAAACTATGAAATCAAATTTCTTTAATTTATTAGCATCTTTGTGGTATGGACTAAAAATAGTATTTCCTTGAATAACATTTTCAATAGAATGCACCAAATTATTCAAAATAAGATTTAAACGCAAAAGACTTGAAGATTTTTGAGAAATATCCTGCGAATAAATCATACACCTATCTTCGCCAATTGCATGAGCTAAATCCATAAGCAAAGTTCCCGAACCACTTGAAGGGTCGTAGCATGTAACGCTCATCACTTCTTTATCAATTAAAATGGCTGCCATAATTTTAGCAACAGCATGAGGTGTATAATATTCGGCATATTTTCCGCCACCGTCTTTATTATAATCTTTAATAAGATATTCAAAAATTGTCGCAAAGAAATCGTATTTCTGTGAAAAAATTCCTTCAAAACTAAATTCAACCAAACGATTTATAATTGCTCTTGCAAAATCATCTCTGCGGTTATTATCAGCAATATATTGCGAAATTTTATCGAAAAGTACAATTTTAGCACCGCCTTGAGTTTTTACCGAAAAAATATCGTTGTTTGTAATTGCTATATCAATAAGTGTATCATCAAGTAACATCGAAAAATCGGGTTCACTTTGTCGGTCAAATAAATGCGAAATAAAATGATGTTTTTTCAATCGTGCAGTTTTTTCACTTAACTGCATAAGAAGCATTTCGTACTCGTCATCAGAAAATTTTGCAATTTCTTTTTCCCAATGTTCTGCTTTTGAAAGTTTGGTATCTATTTGTTTAACCTCAAAGGTAAATTTATCGTTCATAAATTTATATAAGAATGCCTGAGTTATGATTTTAAATTCGTTGCCGTCGTTACCTAATCCGTAAGAAGCACAAATTCCTTTAAGGTTGTCTATTAATGCTTTGGTTTTTGTTTGAAAATCTAATGTATTCATTTATAAATTCGATAATGTGTTAATTTAAAAATTCGAAAATTATTGTAAAAATCATGTAAATAATATTTTTTAAGCAATATTGTGAAATTCATCTAAATATTCTTTAATAATCAAGTTGTTAATATATTTAGAAGTTTCAGGATTTAATTTTAAATCTTTTTCTTTTGAAAAATTATTTACTACCAATTTAAGAACAAAGGTATTAAAGTAAGCTTCTTTTTCAACAATGTTGTTATTTTGTAAAACCTGATTATCTGTTTCATTTTTAATTACAGATAAACAATTTAAAATTTGAATTTCTTTTAGAGAAATATCACTGCGTTCTTTAATTCGTTTATGGATACGCACAAATTTTTTATCGTTGTTGTATTTTTCGCTGAGCAAATTATTAAGTCTGTTTAGTTCCTTAATTTTATCGTGTATTTGTTTGAGAGTGCTAATATTATGTTTGATAACATCTTGCGACATTTCTTCCATTTTATTTTTGTCGAAAATTCTAATAAATTCTTCGTAAAGCGTAGTAAATTCGGGGTCTTTTTTGTCGAAATTATTTACAAAAGTTTCGCGGGTTTTACGTATAGTTTCTTTAAGCTGGTCGGCAATAATAAGTTCTTCTTCTTTAATTTTTGTGAACATAAAAATCACATCTTCCAGTGCTATGTTCAGTAGGTTTTTATTATCCTTTTGGTTTTCTAAATTCTCTCTGTCAATGAGTAAAGATAGATGATTGTTTGCTTCGCGATAAAGAATGTTAATAATTTCAAAATCGAGTTTATCAGAAAGTTCATCGTAACCCAATAATTTAATTACGTTGTAATTAGTTTTGGCATTTTCCAAAATTTTCTTAATTTTTAAAACTTGTTCTTTATCCTGAATTGCTGTAATTTGATTAGAAAAATTTTCGGGATTTTTGAGGTCGTAATAAAAAAGTAGTTCTTTTAGCTCATTTATTTCAGTTTCAATTTCTTCTTTCGATTTAAAAATATCGGAAAAGAATTGTAAATCGTCGCCAAGTTCTTCTTGTAATTCATCAAAATATGCTTTGTTTGTAGCATCAAATTCTTTTGTAATATCAGCAAAATCAACAACAAAACCATATTTGAAATTATTGTAAGTTCTATTTACACGGGTTAATGCCTGTAACAGATTATGTTGTTTAATAACTCTTCCCAAATAAAGTTTTTTCAAGCGAGGAGCATCAAAACCGGTTAAAAGCATATTGTAAACAAAAAGCAAATCGGTTTTTCCTTCCTTAAAATCATCAACCAGTTCTTTTCTAAATTCTTTGTCGCCAACATCATGTAAAATCAAAGATGCTTTTTTTACTTTGCAATTGTTTAATATTATTGTTTTGTAAGTAATCTCAGGTTCGGCAGCAATTGCTAAATTTTGTTTTTCAGAAAATTTTGAATTAAAAATTTCAAACATCATTTCTGCTTGTTCGGAGCTATCGCAAATAACCATTGCCCCAATAGTGTGGTCGTCCAAACGCTTTCGGGTATTTTCAAAATCATTAACTATGTAGTCGAGCATTGGCTCAACAAATGCAGAATGAGAATAAATTTCCTTTTTATTAATTTCACCTTTAAGGATTTCAATTTTTTTAAGAGTGTCTTGTAAAATAATTTTGTAATTACTTTCAATTTCTTCACGCATTAAACGAAGCGTGTAACCATCAGCAATTGAAAGGTTATAGTAGTATGTGTGAATATAGTTTCCAAAAATATCTTTTGAATTAAATTTTTTTTTACGTCGTTTTCTTTTTTGTCAATTATCTTAATTTTCTGATTTAATAAAGGAGTTCCGGTTAAACCGATTTTTATTGAATTTTTATCAGAATCAAATAAATTAGACAAAAAACTACCTTGCGGATTATAACTTCTGTGAACTTCGTCTAAAAAATAAACTCTTTGTATATTTATATCATAATCAGTAGATTTTGTAACATTAGCATCATTGCTGAATTTTTGAATATTTACAACAGTAATTTCCAATTCACCACGCAAATTTGAAATAGCATTAAACGCTTTTAATTCATTTACAAATTCTTGCTTTGAATTAACAATAACAACCTTTAAACCACGCTTTGAAAATTCCTTTTTTGCCTGAACCAATAAATCAATCCTGTCAACAATAAAATAAAATTTTGCTGTTATTTGTTTTTTTTGAAAAAAATCGGTTAAAAATTTAACATTATAAAATGCTAATGCAGTTTTACCGCTACCTTGTGTATGCCAGATAATTCCTTTTTTAATTCCTTCATCTAATTTTTGAGCAATTGCCTTTGTTGCAAAAATTTGAGGATAACGCATAATATGTTTTTCAGTTCCTGTAAATTCATCAACATAAGCAATTCCAAATTTTAGGATAAAAGCTAATCTTTCTTTTAAAAATAAAGAAGTCAGAATTTTATTTGTAGGTCGGTCGGGTTCTTTGTTTAAAATATAATCTACGTTATGTTTAATTACTTGATAATTATTGTCTTTAAGAATAAAATCTTCAGTATTTTGGTCTAATTCTATTAAATTGTCAAAAAAATTAAAATCATCTTTTTCTCTGAAAAAATGAAATTTAGGTTTATCATTTGACGAAGTAGCATAAAAAGCCCCTTCCATTGTTATTGTAGAATCAGAGTTATATGGCATATTATTGGAAAACACCATAATCTGAATAAGATTGAAAAACTTTCGAAATTTTTTATTTTGTGAACGAACATTAATTCTATTAATTTCGGAATAAATTCCATCTTTATTGTTTGGCTTTTTAACTTCAATAAAAGCCAGTGGCATACCATTTATTAACAATGTAATATCAGGTCTGAATTCGTCTTCATCGTTTTTAAAAGTTAGTTCAGTAACAACATGAAACGAATTATTTTCAAAATTTTCAAAATCAACAAGAATTTCTCCCGAATTTGATGAAAGTTTTTTATAAAATTCTTTTCCCAAATCTTCGTAATCGAGCAGTAAATTAATGTCTTTTAAAAGATTTTGAGCATTTTTTTCGTTATAATCTGTATTTTTTGCTTTGTTAATTCTAACGATATTTTCAATAAAAATATCCGTAAAAATATTTGTTGATTTGTCGAATGTTTTATTTTTTAATGAAATATAGTTATAACCAAGCCTTGTTAAATGAGTTGCTGCCGGTATTTTAACTCTTGTATCTTCGTTGAATTTCATCATTCCTAAGTATTATTTTTTCAAAAATAGATATTTTTTTCCAAATAATACTCCCTCAAATAAATAAAATTCAAAAATCATTATAAAAACAAGCTTCACCTCCCCTGTTAAAACCACTGCAAACAAAGGGACGATTTTTTGGTGTACAAATTCAGAAATTTGTTTGAAATTTATCTTGAAATATTATTTGCTTTTTCTTAGTTTAATAATTTCATTTTTATAGCGATTAACCATAATCTCAAGTTCACCTTTTTGTTGCACTAATAATTCATTCTCAAATTTTAATGCAGAATTTGTAACTTTAAGATTTGTTGATGATAAAATGTGTTTTTCGTAAAGATTATTATATTCTTTTTGAAAATTGTTGATTGTTATATCTTTATCCTGAATTACTCTGTTAAGTAGTTGAATTTCATTCTTCATTTCATCAATGAAATTTTGTTTTTGCCATTTCAAATAATCAGACTTTTTCTTTTTTTCGTTTACTCTAAACGATTTGCCTTTGCACTTATCGCTGCAAAAAGTTCCTTTTTGATTTTTTGCTTGGAATTCTGTTCCGCAAATTTTACATTTTTTAGTAATCATGGTTTTATATAGTTTAAATATTGGTTAAAATTGTTTAGTAAAGTTTTATTAGTTAAAATAATAGGTTTGAATAGTTCCAAATTTTATAAAAATAGTTACGAATAATTTCGTTTTTGTATAAAAACGTTATGAATAATTCGTTTTTTTACTTTTATCGTTTCAAAAAATTCGTTTTTCTGATATTTTTAAATGTTTTTGATAAAAATTGATGAATATTTGAAGAATTGGAACAACTGTTCCACCTGTTCCACTCTATTTTGATTGATTTCAAAGTGTTATTGTGGAACAACTGGAACAAGTGTTCCACTAAATTTCATGTTTTTAGCAATTTTTCTTTTGCTTCGATAAGATTTTCGAGTGGAAAAATCGGGTTTTGATTCAGTTTATTCATCGCAACCTCCTTTCTCATTATTAGTGAAATCTATAGGACAACCTAGTTCTATCCATTGCAATACCTTTTCTGAATAAAAAAGAACATGTTTTGCTCCTTTAGGTTTGTGAATTAGATATTTAGGAGTTTTTCCTCTGGAAAGGTCGGAATAAACTGAGGATTTGGCTTTGTGAACTTGTTCGGAGAACCAATCGATGTTTTCATGTGGTAATTGATGGTTCACAACTGCCTTAGGAACAAAATTTTCTCTATTATTAAGAACTTTTTCAACAGCTTTTTCAATAAAGCTAAAAAGTTCATTCTCATATTCTGTAAAATCTAAATATATTTTCATGGCTAAAATTTAAATAATTAATAGCCACAAAAAAACAAGGTAATACAAAGTAGATGATGTGTCGAAATTGTAGATTTTGTCGATAACTAAAAAGGTACAAAAAAAATCAAATAGGATAATTTTTAGGTTTTCGAGAAAATTGATTTTTTATTGACGATTTTTCTGTATCTGTAAGTTGAATAAATACACTTTTTAAAAAGTCAATAAAAATAACTTTAATTCTTGTAGTTCCATATAAATATTTATGAATTAAATAGTAAGAATAGGTAATTGTGTTGTTTGAAATTTTTATTGGCTTTATTGGGATAATTTTTTCAGGTAATTTTTCATTTTCAAGTAAGTGATTAGTGTACACTATTAATCGCTCATAATCTTCATCTTTCATTATTTTTTCTTTTGATTTATTAAAACCTTTGGCTCTATTTAAATATATTGTTTGTTAAATAATTTTGAAATTTCAAATATATGAATATTCCTTAATTACATCAGAATTCCAATTTTGAGATTTCCACGTTTTTTTTGTTGGACATCTAT
>Ga0316608_1000503_pt1 | contig 18203 bp, 6 predicted proteins | sample MIS2016152B_MG_FD_207673 | JGI IMG/M metagenome (GOLD analysis project Ga0316608, IMG submission 207673) | Microbial mat bacterial communities from Middle Island sinkhole, Lake Huron, Michigan, United States - MIS.2016.152B | ecosystem: Environmental > Aquatic > Freshwater > Lake > Sediment...
TTCAAAACGTTTAAATGGCTTCCCAGATCCCATCAATTGTACAACTGGAAATATTTTTCAAATCATAACTAAGTAAATTTCAACAAAATATATTTTAATGGTTGTACGGGGGGGGTTGTGGTTTATAAGTTCCCAGTAAAGAATGGAAATCTAAAAGATTAGAAATGGCAGGAAATAAGCACAGTACGCTTAAGGTTTATGAAGTAGAAGTTGGGTCAAAAGATTACCAAGGAAAAGTAAGACAAATAAGCATCACCGGACATGGAAAAACAAAACCGGCTATAATTATAACCATTGATTTTGAATTAGATACAGAGAAAATAATTCGGAAATACACCGGAGTTGGTTGGTGGAAAAAACTATATCAGAGCAAATAGGATTTTTTCATCTCAATCATGTTTCCTCCTCCATGGTGATTAAGGTTGATTTCGATTTAACAATGAGCATTTTAGCTCACAATCTGTATCGCATTTTTGCGTTGGATTTGGCGCGATAGGAACATTTGACAGCACAAAGGGTTTATGAGAAATTTATACTCAACGAGGGTGATATTCAAATTTATGATAAATGTATTACCGTAAATATTGAAAAGAAACGAAACTTACCCCTGATTTTGGAAAATATGTCTCAATTTGAGAATGTACAATTTGGATGGCTAAACGGTAAAAATATAAAATTTCAGGGAGCTACTTATTCCTGAAATTACGCAAGCTTTTTTTCCGTGAAAATCCGTGATAAAGATAAAAACAAGACCGCCAGTAATAGGGTAGAATCAAAAAGTAGGATCGAAGTTCTCAGGATTTATTGATGTCTGATTTGTTAATTTTGAATAGTGTTTGTTCTTTATTTCATACATTTTAATTTTTATAATTCCTCAATGCTTTCAGCCTTTTCTCCTACAAAAACTATAGCATAAGCCTTTACGGTTTCCATGCCTCCTTCATCACGAACGACGAAGTCCTTTAGTTCTGGAGAAGTAAGGTATCCATGCAATTGCTCTTTGGCTTCTGTTCGTTTATTTTCCAAGAGGTTAATTTCACTCTTTTTTAAGTATTTTATCTCAAAAATAAACTGGTATTTTGGAAAAAATGGCGGTCGCCACAAAAACATCACATCAGGATATTTTTGGTTAATTTCCGCTTCACTTTTTACATAATAGAAGCCGGCTTGGTTTGCAAAAACAATAAACAAAAGATGAATATATTTTTCATCAAATTTTATGAAATCACGGTTTGATAAGCCTTTTAAAGCAGTTTCAACTAATTCTATAAAGGGTGTAATATTATTTTGTTGTGCCAATTGTTTAACTATACTTGAAATATCAGTAGTTTCCACATTTAATTGTGCATCTATTCTTATTTTTTCAGCAAAGAAACCATAAAAAAGAGTTTTAACAACATAATTGGGTATCTGCATTCTCAACTGCATCAAATCACCACTTTCTATTGAAAGATAACCCATATAAAATAAAATACTGATAAAATCATCTGCCGAAAAATCTTTTTCAAAGCTGAACTGCTCCGTTATTGTTGCCTCAATTCCTCCCTCAGCAACAATCTTATCAATAAGTTTTAAATTTCTTGCCGGATGTTGTATTTCAAAAAGTTTTTGCAGTTTGGAATAATCAGAAGTAATATTGGTATCTAATATTTTTTGCGGATATTTTTTAAATTGATGCTGTGAATATTCTGAAATAAAATGTAAAACCATATCTGGATTATAAATCCTGTCAGTAGCTTCATAATTAAACAAATATCCATTATACCAATTTTTAAGATCTGGTAATATTTCCTGCAAATCTAATTCGTATTTGTATTCTTTGGCAAAATCAACGAATAATTGTTCAAGTTCTTCTTGAGTAAATCCCATGGAAGCGTTCAGATTTGCACGAGTAGAAAAGTTTTTGGCAATATTGAAACCGCTTGTTAAGCTATCAAGTGTGATAGGTGTAACCCCGGTTGCAAACATTCTGCCTACAATTTTTTGATGAGTTGCAGTTTTTATTGCCTCATAGAACTTTCGAACAAAGCCGTTTTTACTAACAAGCTCTTTAAAATTTTCAGGCTTGAAGGCTAATAATTCATTGGCAAAATGATCGTATTCGTCTATAATAATGTAGATTGGTATTTTAATATCTTTTTCATTACACAATGAAAATAAACTTTTAATACATTCTTCAGCAGAATTATGATCTAATATTTTATTTTTGTCATCAATCGAGAATAGATTTTTATATTTAGCAAGGAATCCAGATATTCCGATTTTTACATTGCTATAAAAACCTGCTTCAGTAGTTTCTGGAGTTTTGGTGTTAATCCGGCTAAATTCAAATATGAGAGTCAAATAGGAATTTGCAAGTGGAGTCTTATTTTTACCAATATATAAATTCCCAAAAGTTTTATCAAAAATATCTTTGTATTGAATACCATAATAATATTCAAGCATCGAAACAAAAAGACTCTTACCAAAACGGCGTGGACGAAGCAAAAAAGCATACCGCTCATGCTCATTTTCAAGTATTTCAATATATTTTGTTTTGTCCACATAAAAGCAATTTTCTTCGATAACTTCCAAAAAATTGCTCATTCCATAGGGTAGCTTTCTCATATTTTTGTATTTAAAATCTTTCGCAAAAATTAGTCAATTTAGATGCAAAGATAATAATCTTCAATCATTTTTATGTGCTTTTTTTGCATATTCCGAAGGAGTTATTCCAAAATGATGCTTGAAAATCCGTTTGAAAGAAACTACGTTTTCAAAACCAACTCTATGGACAAGTTCCTTTAGTGAAAGTTTTTCTTTGTCAAGTATTTGTTTGGCTCTTTTAAGACGAATATTTCTGATGAAACCAGCTACAGAAAGATTTGTGAGGTATTTTATTTTTCCATACAATTGACTATAACTTACAGACATTTTCTGAACAAACATATCAATATGAAAATTAGGATTTTCTATGTTTTCTTCTACTGTTTTAATACATTGTGAAATAAATTTTTCATCATTGGTTTCAAAATTTTGATTACTCGGCTCAGAGGTGATTATTTTCGAAAATGCTTTACGAAGTTTCTCTCGATTAGCGATTTGATTTTTAACTGCTGCATTTAATAATTCTGGAATGATGGGCTTGCTTAGGTAAGCATCTGCACCTGCTTCCAAACCTGCTATGTTTGCAGGTAGAGTTACCTGTGCGGTGAGCATAATAACAGGGATATGACTGGTTGTGAAATTTTCTTTTAGTTGTTTGCATAATTCCAAACCATCCATTTCTGGCATATTTAAATCAGAAATAATAATATCGGGCAGGAGTTCTTTTGCTCTGAGCAATCCTTCATTTCCATTTTCGGCTTCAATAGTAATATATTTGTTCTGAAGCACTTGAATAATCATTTGTCTTATTTCAAAAACATCATCAACAATGAGCACTAAGGCTGATCCATCATTGGGTGAAGAAAGAAAAATCTGTTCTTTGCTTTTTTTGGTATTTATGAGTTGAGACAAATTCACCAGAGTTTGAATTCGAAATAATGCTTCTGTTTTGTCGATAGGCTTTTTGATATAATCCGAAGCACCTGCGTCAAAAGCAAGTTGTATGTGAGAATTTCCGCTTCGGGATGTTACCATAGCAACAGGAATCTTTAAAAGCTCTGGTATTGTTTTTATTTGTTTCAATGCTTCGAGTCCATCGAGCTGTGGCATTTCCCAATCAAGCAGGATAATATCCGGCACTATTATTTTGGTAGCATCCACTGCATCCTTCCCATTGCAAACTGCGTACATTATAAAGGTTTTGCCCCAAGTTGATAAACAATTTTTTATAACATCTATGCTATATTTATCATCATCAGCTACAAGGATTTTTAGCTCATTCTCCAATGAAGCGACATCACTTTCTAAGATAATTTCTGATGAGCCATTTTCGTGAACTAAATAAATATCAAATAAGGTATTTTTTATTTCTTCATTTATAACTTGAGTATCTACTAAGTTTTTATTTTGAATACTTTGATCATTTCGGGCAAAAGGCAGCGTTAAATAAAAGTTTGTGCCATTTCCTACCTCAGAAGTGATCCAAATTGCTCCACCGTGCGCTTCGACAACCATTTTGCAAAATGTCATTCCAAGACCTGTTGAACGCACTCCACCAGATTTTTTTGCTTCCACCTGACCAAATTTTTCAAATACCAAGTGAAGTTTATCTGCCGGAATACCTTGACCTGTATCAGAAACACTTATTAAACATGAGGGTGTTTGAAATTTGAATTGTGTTTTTATTGAACCTGGAATTAGCTCACTTTTATTATAGTCGTCTTCAGTGAATAAAATTGTTTCCTGATTAATAGAAATACTTCCTCCAGAGGGTGTATATTTTATTGCATTGGTGAGCATATTTACAAATACGCGAATAGTTACTTCTGCATCCGTATGTATAATTGTTTGAGGCAAAATGTTTAAATTTAAAATTTGTTTCTTTTGTTTTATTAGCAGAGAAACTTGGCGGTTAGCTTCATCGGCAAGTTCATAGAGAGAAGCTTCGTTTAAAATAAGTTTAACGTTGGTGTTTTCAAATTTCTGAACATCCAAAATATTCAACACAAGATTAAGCATTTGATTTCCAGCAGAATTCACCATTTGCATCATTTCATCTTCAGGGTTCATGGATGATAATCCTATAATTGCATTTAATGGATTTTTTAAATCATGCACAATCATGCCCGTCATGGCTTCTTTGAAGTTGTCTAATTCAAGAAGTTTTTCTTTTTGTGCGTTTACAGTTTTATAGGCGTTAGCATTATCAATGGCAATGGTAATGTAGGATGCAAGAGATTGTAAATGAACTAAATCTTTGTTTGTGTAAGCATTTTTTATAAAACTATTTACAACAATAATTCCCAGTTTTCTTTCATTAGCAGAAAGAGGAAGATGAATAATAGATTGTGGTCGTTTGTTTGTAGAAACATTTGGAAGTGCTGAAATATAATGAGAATATTCTACTTCTAAATCATTTACATATACTACTTTTTGATTATTAAAGCACCAGGCTGTTAGGCTATTTTCAGAATCTAATTTTTTTGTAAAATTTTCAATTTTTTGTCCTTCTCTAATGAAACCAGTGTATTCGATTTCGTTTTTGTCTTCCTTAAAAAGCCCTATTCCAAAAGCATCTGTTGGCATAATGGAACAAATATAACCATAAACAATTTCATTGATAGATTCGAGGTCAAAAGTGGAAGTTACACGCTGACCAAATTCACTGATTACTTGAGTAATTTTAAATGATTTTTCTATTTCTTCTTTTTGCTTACCAATTTCTTCGTTCTTTTGATTTAATTCTTCGTTTTTTTCATTTAATTCTTCATTAGACATCTTTAAAGCATCGGATTGTGCGGTAAGTTCTTCATTGGTAGCTTCCAGTTCTTCTGCTTGTTGTTGCAATTCCTCTTTTTGCTGCATAACTTCATTTGTGCGCTCAGATACTTTGCGTTCAAGTTCCTGGTTTTTCTGTTTTATTTTGTAGGTTTTATATTTATAGTATGCAATAGAAGAACTTATGATTAGTAAAATAACAATAACTCTAAACCACCAAGTTTGCCAAAAGGGTGGTGTTACTATAATTGAAAGTGTTTTTGTGTTTTCGCACCAAACTCCATCGGCATTTGTTGATTTTACTTTCAACATATAATTGCCTGGAGCAAGATTTGTATAATTTAAAGTCCGATTATCTGCATCAGTTTCAATCCATGATTTATTAACCCCTTCAAGCATATGAGAATATTTTATGTTCTGCGGAGCCGAGTAATCTAATGCTGCAAATTCAACGGAAAAAACGTTTTCCTCATAACTTAAAGTCAATTCATCTGTAAAAGAAATTGCTTTTGTAATATAAATTTTACCATTGTATTCCTTATCTACTTTTATTTCCTTATTAAACACTTTGAACGAAACAAAGGAAATTTGAGGTACAAATTCAGAGGTTTTAATCGAATCCGGATAAAAATGATTAATTCCATTAATACCACCAAAATACATTTTGCCTGTATTTGGGTTTTGAAAGTATGATCCAGCGACAAATTGTTTCGATTGCAAACCGTCTTCTTTGGAAAACATATAACTTTTATTGGTTTCAGGATTATATTTAATTATTCCATCGGTAGAACTCATCCAGAGATTCCCAGACTTATCTTCGAAAATAGCAAAAATATTATCACTCGGAAAACCAGTTGATTTATTGTATGCTATAAAACGGTTTCTATTTTCAAAGTACCTGTTTAATCCACCGCCTTCGGTAGCTATCCAAATATTTCCTTTGCTATCTTGCTTTGTATATTTAACTGGTTTAGCTGATATTGTATTGCTATCAAGTGGATTATGATAAAAATTGGTTACTTTGGTTTGTTCCTTATTCATACAACTAAGTCCATCCTGAGTTGAAATCCAAAGTCGTTGTTTTTTATCCTCCGCAATATGCCAAACCTGATTATTTGCTATACCAAGTACACTTTTTTCATTTTTTGAATAATGCTTGAATGACCCATTGGGATGCGTTTTGTCTGGTTTCAAATACAAATTTAAGCCATTGTTCATGGTACTAATCCATATATTTTCTTTACTGTCTTTAAAAATATCAAGTATTACCCAATCTGAAAAGCTTGTAGAATCGTTATAATCGGGTCTGAATTCATTCATTAGTTTTAACAAATTGGTTTTATTATCAAAAGAAAATCGTTTCATAGGAACACTGCCTAACCAATATTCATTTTTTGATACCTGTTCAATATCTGTTAATAAATTAAAACCGCTGTACTCTAGCTTTGAATTATTCAAATACTTTATGGTATGGCCACTTTTCAAATCAATGATATTTAAACCAATGTTTGTTACACCTACCCATAATTTGTTAGCATTATCTTCAAAAATGCCCCATGTAGTACCACCGGACAAACTATTTGGATTACCGGGCAAGTTTTTTAAAATTGAAAATTTGGCTTTTGTTAACGAAAAATAGTTGACGCCTTCGCACAGCATCCAATAATTTTGAGAGTTATCTAATAACACTTTATCTTTTTTGTTATCTATATAAAGTTGCGCTGATAGTGAATTGGGGTTAGAGGGTTCATGCTTAAATTCTTGAAAAGTATTTGATTCATAATTATATAATTGCAATACTCCGTTGTTGTGCTTAAACCATAGATTCTTTTTACTGTCTTTTAAAAAGTAAAATTGGGAGGATTCGATGCCATTGTAATTCACTGGTTTTAAATTATATTCACTTATTTCTTTTGTTACCGGATTGTATTTTTTCAGACCAAAGTAATTGGTATATACCCATACATTTTCTTCCCTGTCAATAACAATATGTCTAACCGAAAAATCGGATCTTTTTTCTATTTTTTTCCCTTTTGATATATCAATATATTCAAATTTAAAAGTGTTTTCTTTGTTGAAAGGTAGAAAATAAAGACCATCTCCAGCAAAATATATATTACCTTTACTATCAACCACAGGCAGCCAATATGGTGAAGAAGCTGCTGCGTCTTTATTTAGGTTGTTTTTTATTTTTTGAGCTGATATTATTTTATTTTTTATTGTGACTACAAATAAACCCTTATCCAATACTACGAACCAAAAATTATCATCATCAACAATTAATGATATATCATCACCTTTTATCCAATTTTGCTTCCCTATAGTTTCTTCATTAATAACCGCAATCAGATTTTCGGTTTTCGTGTCGATTATAATAAACGATTGATTAAATTGATTGCGACAACATAATCTTTCTTTTTTATCTAAATATAATGAAAGATAAGCACTTCGGTAACTTTTTAAATGATTAAAATTAGATGAATGCAAATCGATAAATCTTTCTTCTGAAGGAATAAACTTAACGATACCATTTTGTGTACTTAGCCAGATGTTATCTCTGGAATCAATACACATGTCTGTTATTATATTATTAGGCAGACTATTACTATCTGATTTTATGTTTTGATAAATTTTTGTCTTAATACCATCAAATCGAACCAGCCCATTTGATGTGGCCATCCAAATGAATCCTTGTTTATCTTGTAATATTGATTCAACTATATTCGAAGGCAAACCGTTTTCGATATTTAATTTGTTGAATTTTATATCGTAGTAATTGGCAATATTTTGTCCCAATGAAGAATGTAGAATGAAAAATGTAGAATGTAGAATGAAAACAATTCTAATTAATAATTTTATTTTTCGTTTCATAATTTTTAAAAGAGATAATTGAAAATTTAATGGAATTAAACAATTATAATTCAACAATTGTTATTTTACGTTTTACAGCTTGCCATTCAAAGTCAATTTCGTTCCATTTTATACGTTCTTCCCATGGTACTTCTGTTGACAACTTTGGTTCAAAAGCAATAAGATATCCAGAGCTCAAACCTACAGTATCAATATAACGTGAAAGTTGAATGCAAGATTTATCTTGTGTATAATTTTTGTTTTTGATTTTTAGTTCGAGTACAAATTTTTCGCTGGCATAAGCTACCAGTAAATCTGTTCTGCCCCTACCCAAAGCCATCTCTCTGTCTATGCGACCCCCGCCATTTATAATTCGTTGTAAAAATGCCATTAGTAAAAGTTGTTGACCGCATTCTTTGTAGCTAAACCTATCTATCCAACTTTCGGCATTTTCGCGGTAGAACTGTTGAAATTCTTTTAATAAAAGATTCATTTCCAATTTACCGTTCTTTATAAACCACATAGGCTCAACAATAGGTGCTATGGAACACTGAAAACCATAATTTAATACTCTTGGAATGACTTCCGTATAAATCTTGTTTGAAATTTTAATGGTTTGATTTTCAACTATCACAATTCCTAAATCCAAAGTATATTGCAAGTCGTCATTAAAGGAATCTGTTGCAAATGGATCACCACTAATAATACTTTGAACTATGTTTTTTACGCGCGGTTCTTTAAGTTTGTCCATTAAACTGTCTAAGTGAGTATCCCTGCGAATTATCAGGTTTTCTTTGGCTATTTCTACTATTTCGGTTGTAATTTCTTTTGAATAATCATTTTTTAATATTTTCACCGTGATTTCATTTGCCATAGCATTTACTAACCAAGGTTGTCCTCCAGTATATGAATGTACGGAATCTATAACTGGCTCAGAAAATTTCTGACCGGTTTCATCCGTATATTGCTGAAATAATTGAGTAATTTGTTCTTTTGTAAAGTTTTTTAAAAAAAAAGATTCGGCCTTTACGTTGAAAGGCGAACCGCTACCCATTTCGCCATCTAATGCTTTTACTTTATTTTTGTACTCCCGAATGTCGCGCAAGCCAACAAGTGCAATGGATGCAGGAAAATTTTTTGGGCGAAATTGAAATCCGTTGCGTAACTGCCTTAATGTTATGATTAGTATATCATCCCAAATTGAATCGATTTCGTCGATAAAAAGCAATATGGCCTTGCTTTGCAATTGCGACCAGTCTGTTAAATATTTAAAGAGCAGGTTTTCTATTGGAGTATAATTGGTTACTTCGGGTGGTCTTTCATTTTTGGGAAGAAAAGTCTTTGCTGCTTCATAAATACTTTCGATGATTATAAACATTGCTTTATCGAGTGATAGGCTTCTTACTCCGGCATTCTCCATGGAAAAGGTTACTGCTATATATTTACCTTCAGAATTAATCTGTTGGGTAAGGGCATGCAACAAGCTGGTTTTTCCTGATTGACGAGGAGCGTGAATTAGAAAATATTGGTTATTTTCTATTAAATGATATATTTCATTAGTTAATCCCCTTATAGGATTTACCATGTAATGCCAATCAGGACGGCAAAAACCAGTTGTGTTAAAATACTTTTTCATGATCTTGATTTTAACACAAAAATACATGTTTTTATTCAGGACAAACTATATTTTATTATTTTTTTTGTAAGGAGGGAAAAATTTAAAAAACCGGCATTGAGTTAGGCCGGTTTGTTTTATTTATTTGGAATTTTTACATTTAATTTCCATATTTTCTCTTTTCATTCTACAAAAGTTATGATGTATAACATATTCGTTTTGTCGTTCTTGTGTCATATTTTTAATGATTTCATATCGATTAAGTAAATTGGTTACTTTTCTTAGTTCAATAACAGGGCAATTTTCTATAGGGTTGGAGAAAGGGCAATCAACTGCTAATCCGTACAAATCTACATACATAATCTTATTTTTATAGTTTTTCTGATTATTTTCAACAAATTACAATTAATATTTAATCTGAGTGATTTGTAAACAAAAATGTGGAATATAGACAATGCCGATTTTCAAACCACGACAACACCTGATAAAAAAGTAATATCAGTGTGCGTTTGCGTTGGAACATCCGTTTTATCTGTGTTCCATAAAATTCATTAATTATTCAAGTAAAATAAAAACCGATATCTCTTTTTTTACGTTTCCTACTACGTCTTTCCAAAAGATATCGGTTTAAAATATACATCTACATTTTATTTAATAATCAACTTATTAATAAAGTTTTTTGAGCCGGTTTTAACATTCAAAATATACATTCCTTTTGAAAAAGAATTTGTGTTTAATGTTAAACGGGAAATTTGCGATACTTCATTTGTATAAACAACCTTACCTGTTAAATCTGTCAAAGTAATGTTTGTTTTGTCATTATCCACAACATTCATCAATTCAATAGTAATATAATCAGTAGCCGGGTTAGGATAAATAGATACACTACTTTCATTATTAGTATTCATATTTGCACTGTTGCTATTCGGATTATTCATACTATTTTTTGTTTTAGGTGTATTTGCATCTAAAAGAGCTTGATATTTTGGTGCTATTGTCATCATATTAGAAGCTCCAACCTGATTAAGATTTTCGAGATGTCCCCACGAACCATATTTCGATTCGCGCGCCCCCAAATAACTAAATGCCATAAACAAACTGCAATTAACTTCTGGCTCTGTCATTTTTCTGAAGTTTTTCATGTACATGTCGTACATCTTAGGGTGGATTTGTGCGTCATACACCGCTTGGTTGTAACACCAATCACCCTGCATATAGGCTTGCATGTGCTGTCCGCCTTCATAGACCACATATCCTACACCTCTTTGATTGGCATATAATGCAGTTTCATCTGTCCATAAAGCCTCATTTGAATCATAATCGATGGAAACTGCATCAAGAATTTGAGCAGGGGTCACAGGATTGGCTGTACCGCAGCGTGCCAACCAACCGTTATGGTCAGATTCCTGAAAGTTAAAATAGCCTCCGGGTGACACCACGTCGCAACCACCACCGTTCACATCGAACAAGTAATTCAGAATTCTGCGGGTATTGTCCATCCATCCGTGTTGCACACCAGCTACTCGAACCAAACGAGTTGCATTTACTCCGGTAAATTCAGCTTTCCACAGTCGAAAGTTACGAGCCATCATATAAGCATCTTTTTCAGGGTGATTTCCTTCTGCTGAAATTGCTGCTAAATCAGATGATACATAGCTATTGGGATGTCCGGGAGCGTTCTGTACAACATATCCTGCTTGATAAAACTGCCAGTTCCAAATTTCGTTGGAATATTCACAATAAACTTTGAGATTAGCTTCTAACCCATCACGCCACAAACGAGCCGTTTGTATAATGAAATTATCATCTGCTTTATGTGGGACAGTTACCCAAGCATCGGCGTTCAATTCATTGGCTAATTCAATGGCATACTCATAACTTGCCCCTTTTTCGCTGGCTTGGGTATAATAGGTTTTGGTAATACGGTCAGACCAAGCGCTTTGTGTAGAGTTATTGGTACAAATCCAGTCCATAAATCGTAAAGCATGAAACGGACGTAAACCCTCTATAAATTCAGGATTAAATGTTGGATAAGCAATACCATCATAAGCCTGAGGGATAATTTTAAAATTCCTAAGGTGATTACCATTCGTACTAGTCATCAATTTTAAAGCCATATCACTTCCAGTACCATTAAAATCAATATAATACTTATTGTTATTCACTTTGGTAAAAGGGCCACCAAAAATATCTATTGTTCCCAGCCCGTCAAAGGTCATTACATAACGTCCAGAGTAATAATTGTTGATCATCATAAATACAAAAGATGATTTACCATCCGATGTAGTATAGGGGAGCTTAGTAGGATAGCCGTTGACATCACGAGGGATTTCTGACATTTTCTCAGAATTAAAGGGACCGCCTTCATAAGAAGTCATCATTTCACCGGCTGCCGTCATGGCATCTGTAAATATCAAGCAATTGGAATAATACGTTAAGCCTGGTATATTCATACCAATAGGTAATTTAGGAGTACCACTTGTACCGGCGATTGTTGTAACTGTTTTTGCAGTACTTACAGCCGAAACATTACCGGCAGCATCTTTTGCCTTTACTGTCATAGTGTACGTTGTAGAAGCAGATAATCCGGTAATACTTGCCGATGTAGATGTAACATTTATTTTTAATGAGCCATTTGAAAATACATCATAACTACTTACCCCAACATTGTCTGTAGAGCCAGTCCAGCTTAGTGAAAATGAGGAAGAAGTTATAGCCGATGAGGTCAAAGCTGTTGGAACAGAAGGTGCTTGTGTATCGGCAGCCGAACACGCCGAAGTTTTAACATTCAATATTGAACTTGCAGCAGAAACATTACCGGCAGCATCTTTTGCCTTTACTGTCATTGCATTGCTTGTATTACAAACTAAACCGGTTACATTCTTAGATGTTGAAGTGGTAGTTCCTTTTGATGTAGCACCAGCAAATACTTCGTAAGAAGCAATTCCAATATTGTCAGTAGAGGCAGTCCATGTAAGTGTAAATGATGTTTGTGCTATTGCTGATGATACTAAAGCAGTAGGAACAGAAGGTGCTTGAGTGTCTGCTAAAGAAGCTTTTGTATAACATGCTTTTTCTACCATTGGTACAGGGTCTCCACCAAAATCAGAACTTATACAACCACAATTAGTAGTTTGATTATATTTGTAATAAAAAGTACCATTTGCGCCGTAAGCAATATCCATTGTTCCCGATACTGTTACAGTTCCACCTTCGTCGCATACATAAGTGTATCCGGCAGGTGCACCGGTAGAAGCAACAGATGTAGTAACATTTAATGCAGCACTTGCAGCAGAAATATTGCCGGCAGCATCTTTTGCTTTAACAGTCATGGTATATGTTGTTGAAGCTGTAAGTGAGGTAATTCCAATTGATGCTGAAGTAGTTGTTCCTTTTGAAACGCTATTTGCAAAAACTTCATAACTCGCAACACCAATATTGTCTGTTGAGGCAGTCCAGCTAAGAGTGAATGAATTTTGTGTTATTGCTGATGAAACTAATGCTGAAGGTGCAGATGGTGCTTGAGTATCTAGAGATGAAGTTCCATACACTTGCATTTCAACAATACGAACGCCATTTGAAGTATTATTTCTGGTGTTTACATAAATTCTTACATATCTACCTGTTCCTGTTAAACCGGTGTTATCATCTACACCGCCATTTTGGCCGCTTAGTGTTTTTATGGTTGTCCATGTTGAAGCATCGTTTGAAGTTTGGATCTGATAAGCAGTGCCGTAATATGTATTCCATGATAAATAAACACGACTGATAGAATAATTTGCACCTAAATCAATATAAATCCATGGATTGGTTTCAGAAATTGAGCGCCATTGTGTACTTGTGCTGCCATCAAAAGCTTGTGAAGCTATATATGTAGTAGCTGTTGTACTTGCATTTGCGGTTTTATTCAAAGCAATATTAGGAGCTGTTAATGTTTTAACTGCTAAAGATGTACTTGCAACAGAAACATTTCCGGCAGCATCTTTTGCTTTTATTGTCATCGTATAACTCGTATTTGCAGTTAAACCTTGGATGCTGAGCGAAGTCGAAGCGGTTGTTCCTTTAGAAGTTGTTCCTGCAAATATTTCATAGCTTGCAACACCAACGTTATCGGTTGAAGCAGTCCAGCTTAGAGTAAAAGAAGTATTATTAAGTGCAGAGAATTTTAAAGCCGTTGGGGCAGATGGAGCTTGTGTATCAGGGCAAGCAGCAGTAGCCTGTGTTTTAATAGCGCTTGCTACAGAAATATTACCGGCTGCATCTTTTGCTTTTACGTTTAAATTGTAGGTAGTATTGCAGGTTAAACCTGTGATAGCTATTGAAGTTGATGTAGTTGTACCTAACGAAGTAGTACCATTAAATACTTCATAAGATACTACACCTACATTGTCAGTAGAAGCTGACCAGCTTAGGGTTAAAGATGTTGTGGTAATTGCTGATGTCGTTAATACAGTTGGAGCAGTAGGAGCTTGTGTATCGGCAGCATTTTGAACCGTACCGTTGATAATTAAATCATCTTCGATTAAGCTACCACTACGGTTTCCTATTCCAACACTTTCGTAGTTATTGGTCGCACCATAAGTATAAATTCTAAAAGTAACAGCGGAAGTTAAATTATCGTGTCCAGAAATATTAATGGTTTGTAGTAGTGCATTCATTCCAGACGAAGACGTGAAATTACCGATTTCATTTGCTACAGCAAAACCATTTATGCTTGAAAATATACTAAATGTACGAACTACATTTTGACTTACCGGACGTATTTGAATTGATTTAATAGAAACAGATTTACCTGATACCGGAGTAACTGTGAATGTAATATATTCGTTACCTGTGATAGCATCGGCAAGCGTTGTTGTTGTTTGATCCATTGCTGTTAAACCATTGCTTAAAAAATTAAGAGCGGTTAAACCCGAAGCAATATCAGCGTTTGAAACTGTAATTCCAGTAGCCGAAGCTTTTGGTGCTACTGAAGCTTGGCCTCCTTTAGCTGCAAAATCCCAAGAGCTTATAGCCGAACCGGTTAAAACAACAGCAGAAGTAGTTACATTTAATGCAGCACTTGCAACTGATAGATTCGCTGCCGCATCTATTGCTTTTACGGTCATTGAATAAGAAGTTGAAGCTGTAAGTCCGCTTATATTTATTGTAGTAGCAGTTGTGGTTCCAATTGAAGTACCATTTTTAAATACTTCGTAAGAAGTAACGCCAACATTATCAGTAGCAGCAGTCCACAATAAAGTGAAAGTTGTTTGTGTAATAGCAGAAGAAGCTAAAGCCGAAGGTGATGTAGGAGCTTGGGTATCGGCAGCATTTTGAACAGTACCGTTAATAATTAAATCATCTTCGGATAAGCTACTGCTACGGTTTCCTATTCCAACACTTTCGTAGTTATTGGTCGCACCATAAGTATAAATTCTAAAAGTAACAGCGGAAGTTAAATTATCGTGTCCAGAAATATTAATGGTTTGTAGTAGTGCACCCAATTCTGATGAAGAAGTGAAATTACCGATTTCATTTGCTACAGAAAAACCATTTATACTTGAAAATATACTAAATGTACGAATAACATTTTGACTTACCGGACGTATTTGAATTGATTTAATAGAAACAGATTTACCTGATAAGGGAGTAACTGTGAATGTTATATATTCGTTACCTGTGATAGCATCGGCAAGAGTAGTTGTTGTTTGGTCCATAGCAGTTAATCCATTGCTTAAATAATCAATTGCAGTTAAGCCAGTAGCAAGGTCAGCGTTAGAAACTGTAATTCCGGCTGCATTAGCTTTCGAAGCAACTGATGATTGCCCACCTTTTGCTGCAAAATCCCAAGAGCTTAATGCTATAGTGCTTGTACCACCTGTAACAGTAATGTCTTTTGTAACTTGTGAGCTGTAAAGATTGTTATTATCCATAACGCGGAATTTAACAGTATAAGTTCCGGCTGAAGTATAAGTATGACTTGGAGCTGTACTATGGTCAATTGCGCTTCCATCACCAAAATCCCACTCAAAACCTAAAATAAAATCACCTGCATCGGGGTCGGTAGAAGCAGAAGAATTGAAAGCAACAACTAAAGGAGCAGTACCCGAAATTGGATTAGCTGTAATTACTGCAGTAGGAGCAGCATTAGCAACAATGGTAACAGCACAAGTTGCGGTTTTATTTTGGTCAACTGTTTTTACAGTAATTGTAGCGGAACCGGCAGCAATTGCAGTAACCTTACCATTTGCATCAACGGTTGCTATTGCAGTATTGCTCGATGTCCAGGTAACCGAAGTATTTGTAGCATTCGAAGGTGCAACAGTAGCTGAAAGTGTGGAAGAATTGCCAACTTTAATACTTGTAGTTGTTGGTGAAACAGATACACCTGTAACAACAATAGAACCCGAAGTAACTGTAACAGCGCAAGTAGCAGTTTTATTACCGTCAGCGGTTTTGCAAGTAATAGTTGCATTTCCGGCAGCTTTTCCGGTTACTAATCCGGTAGTGCTAACCGTTGCAATTGAAGTATTTGAACTTGTCCATGTAACACTTTGATTGGTAGCATTGCTGGGTGCAATTGTAGCGTTTAATTGAAGAGTTTGATTTACGGTAAGTGAAGTAGAGGAAGGTGAAACAGAAACACCTGTAACAGCTACTGTAGAAGAACCTGCAATACCTGAATATGAATACGTAGAAACAACTTCCCAAACGGTTTGTTGGATAATTGAAGCTAAAGAAGAATTTATTGAACCATACTCGGTAGGTACAGCAGTACCAACCGGACTATCTTTATATATAGTAGCATAAAAAGTGCAAGCAATTATGTATGAACCTATATTGTTCACGTGGATGCCATCAGCATAAACCTGCCATATTTTTGTATATCCGGGAACTTGTCCGGCTTTCATTTTGTTATTTAAGCTGTACATTACTTCACCAACCGGTATCATTAAAAACTTTTTTACTGAAGGATTTGCATTGGTGCAAGCATCGGTAAGTTGTTGATAATAATCGCGAGTTTCGTTTGTTCCGTCCCAATCATCAGTAAAGGTTCTTAAATGAAGAGTATTCCATGTATCGGCGGTCAAAGAAGCGTTGGTAGGAGCCAAATCATTAGGAGTGCGTGGGTAGCGTCCCAAAATGTAAAACTGTACGTTAGGACTTTTCCCTTTAGCCAGATTCGCATAGTTTGAGCAATTTATTACATCACCCTGATCATCACCGTTTACGAGCATTCTGTCGAATGGTTGTAGTGTAATAGCATCCCACTGATAATTAGGGAATGCATTATTTTCCGGACCATAAGGTTCTTCAAAAAAACCGGACGAACCATCTCTTGCTGCCCATAATAAAAATAATGGAGATCCGGGTATCATGTGGCGTGCCCAAATGTGTGTATTGCCTTTACTTTCGGCAATGCTTTTGAAGCCGAAATAATTAATACCATCGGTAACACTGTTTCCAATCATAAAAATTCTTTTGGTGGTTTGCCCAAACACATTGGTCACCAAAAAGGTCATTAAAGATAAAAACAAGATCGCCAGTAATAGGGTGTTCGCAATCCTGTCTTTTGAGTTGTTAGTTTTCATAAATTTGAATTTGTTAGTTAAACATGAGGCAAAGCTAACATGATTCTATTTTTCAGGGGGATATAAAGCTGTTTAAAAAGTGACATGATTTGGAGAGGAGGGATACAAAGTAGTTAAAAAAAAGGCATTATTCTGTAGAATCAAAAAGTAGGATCGAAGTTCTCAGGATTTATTGATGTTTGATTTGTTAATTTTGAATAGTGTTTGTTCTTTATTTCATACATTTTAAATTTAATTTTTATAATTCCTCAATGCTTTCAACCTTTTCGCCAACAAAAACTATTGCATAAGCCTTTACGGATTCCATGCCTCCTTCATCACGAACGACGAAGTCCTTTAGTTCTGGAGAAGTAAGGTATCCACGCAATTGCTCTTTGGCTTCAGATTTCTTATTTTCCAAGAGGTGAATTTCGCTCTTTTTTAAGTATTTTATCTCAAAAATAAACTGGTATTTTGGAAAGAAAGGTGGTCTCCACAAAAACATCACATCAGGATATTTTTGGTTAATTTCTGGTTCACTTTTTACATAATAGAAACCGGCTTGGTTTGCGAATACAATAAACAAGAGATGAATATATTTTTCATTAAATTTTATAAAGTCGCGATTCGATAAACCATTTAAAGCTGTTTCAACTAATTCTATAAAGGGTGCAATATTATTTTGTTGAGCCAGTTGTTTAACTATACTTGAAATATCAGTAGTTTCCACATTTAATTGTGCATCTATTCTTATTTTTTCAGCAAAGAAACCATAAAAAAGGGTTTTAACAACATAATTGGGTATCTGCATTCTCAACTGC
>Ga0316608_1000504_pt1 | contig 18199 bp, 46 predicted proteins | sample MIS2016152B_MG_FD_207673 | JGI IMG/M metagenome (GOLD analysis project Ga0316608, IMG submission 207673) | Microbial mat bacterial communities from Middle Island sinkhole, Lake Huron, Michigan, United States - MIS.2016.152B | ecosystem: Environmental > Aquatic > Freshwater > Lake > Sediment...
GGAGAAACGATGGTTTGGAATTTGGGGGAAAGAAAGTAGAAAAATTTACTTGAGAAGTGGGAAAGATAAAAAATGTACCTGGGGAGTGGGGAGAAAGAAAACAAAAATATACCTGGGGAGTGGAGAGAAACGATGGTTTGGAATTTGGGGAAAAATTTGGGGCGAAAATCGCGCACAGTCTGGGACGGGTCTCATTTAGGGGGTCTATTTACCCCTTATTAATGGTACGCAGGGGGGCTAATTAGGGGGTCTAATTAGGGGGTCTGTCTGTATAGGCCCCTTAATCAACTCCTGTATCTGTATAGGGGGCTTATTTTTTCAGCCCCTCATATACCTCTTTATACTTTATACTAAGCTTTTCGTATAGGGGTTCATCAATTGTTTTGAGTTGATTAAGCCACTTGCCTATACCAGATTCAGCGGGTGTAATTTTCTTTGATTCGATTTGCTTTATCAGCAGGTTGATTTTTTTTTCGAGGAGGCTAAACATAATTTCAGGTTTTGGTTACTTATATCAAGCAATTAAAAACTAAAAGGTGGAATAGTATTTTTCCACCTTTGCAAAAAAAATTGCTTGATATAAGTAATTCTTTAATTATTATTAACCTTAAAACCTAAAAAAAATGGAAGCGTTTTTAAGATTGGCAGAAAATTTTAACTTTGGTGGTGTATCTTTTGTATCTATCAGGGGTTATAGTTCAGACAAAAGCGAAAATTCAGAAGTAGCTGATGTAATAATCAATGTTGGCGCAAGCTATGACAACATGAAGGTGGCTGATTTAGCTACATTACAAGGTGCTGACTCAAAAGCATTGGTAACAGACAATTTCGGTTTAGCTTTGATTGAGCAAGCTATTGCTGAAAAAATTCAATCAATTGTAAAGCCTAGCGAGGCACGTTCTAATGGGCAAGCAGAAGCTTATGTAGCCTTAAATAAGGCTGGTACAATAAAACTGTGCAAAGCAACTAGAAGCATACTTATTTCTGGTTCTGTTATAAAGAAAACTGTATTGAAAGCTGGTGTTTTCAAAAGTGTAAACTCAAAACCTTTAACATTGGCTAAAAAGCATATAGAAAAAGTTTTGGATTTGAGGTTGGCAAAGTTACGCTACTACAAACTTTCAAACATTGGTAAAGTAAAAGTAAATGGCGATACCATTGAAATGTGCGAAAAGAGTGAAGAGGCGGATGATTAAAAAATAGAAAAAAGGGAGTGCAAAAAAACGCTCCCTTTTTCTTTTTCATTCTGGTTTATCGTATACCGTTTGTTTAATTATTACCAATTGGCGATTCCCCTTTTTTTAAAAAAATTGCTTGATATAAGTACAAATAAACCTAAAACCTAAGACCATGAAAAAAGAAAAAAACGTAAAAAAAGCAACAGTTAGCACAGGTGGTATTCCTTTTTTTGGAAGCAATAAAGTTGGGTCCACAACTGTAAAAACACATACGGGAGGAATCCCATTAAACATAAGCCGTTAAAAGAAAATTGCTTGATATAGGTTATAAACATTTTTAAAGAAAATTGCTTGATGTAGGTACAAACATTTTTTAAGAAAGGGGGTTAATTCCCCCTTTTTTATTTTAATTGCTTGATATAAGTACATAAACCTTAAAACCTAAAAAATGAATACAACAATAGAATTTATCGGCAAAAAAAACGTTGATTATACTCAAAAGAGTGGTACAAGAGACGTTGAATTTCTTGGTTATTATATTGCAAAAAAGCGTTTAAGCAATGGCAATGCAAAATTGCACAATATCTTAGTATTTGATTTGCCAGCGATTCAGAGTTGCTTGAATTGTGAAAGTTGCAAAGGTAGCTGTTATGCACTGAAGGCAGAGGTACAATACGCTGATTGCAGAGTGTATAGAAGTACAAATCTTTATTTGGCAAAAAACGAACCTGAAAAACTGCGGGCTTTAATTGAAGGTCAATTAAATGCTTCACGTAAAAACGTTGTAAGGATTCATGGGAGTGGCGATTTTTTCAGTCAGGAGTATATTGACCTTTGGGCAAAAATCATTGCCAATCATCCTGAGAAGTCGTTTTATGCATATACAAAGGTAGAGGATATTTTAGATTTTTCAAAGATTGAAAAACTTGAAAATTTCAATTTGATTACCAGTTTTGTTGCGGGTAAATTAAATTATGGTAGCTTACCTTACATCAAAAAACTTGAATCTGTTTATGGTGCTTTTATTTGTCCTTGTGGCATCGATGATACCAAAAAGTGCGGTGTTAACTGCAACTATTGTGTAACAGGCAAAAAAGTTGTATTTTTGATACATTAATAAGATATTTGGGGAGGGTAAAAATAAAAACTCTCCCCCTTTTTTAAAAAAATTGCTTGATATAAGTACAGTAAAAATTTAGAAAGTATGCACCCGATAAGAAGTCCCAACAAAAAAGAAGCTTTGTCCAGTTCTCCCTTTGTTATTAACCTTTCCTTAAAAAACAGGATATGCATAGAATTAGAGACACCAGCAGGTAAAAATATTAAAAGTTCTTATGTTTATTAACCTTCTTTAAAAACCCGTAGAGCACGCATAGGATTAGAGACACCGACAGGTAAAAAAATTAATACATTTTTAATAAAGATATAATATAGAAAATTAAAAAACTCCCTCTCTTAACGTTTGGGGGTTTTTTCTTTTTGGCTCTGGTTTGTCGTATACCGAAACTATTGTATATTGTCATGGCAACCTTCCCTCTTTTTTAAAAAAATTGCTTGATATAAGTACAAACCTTAAACCCAAGAAATCATGTCAAAGACAATCAAATTTAGGAAACCAACCAAAGAACAGTTAGAAGCTTCAGTTAGAAGAGCAAGCAAGAAGGGGCAGAGGGAAGCTGAATTAGAAATCTATAGTGGATTCCCATCGAATCACAAAGTACATAAGAACAAAAAGGCTTATGACAGGAGAGAAAACAAAAGAGTTTGGGAAGATTAATTTCCCCCTTTCTCTTTTAAATTGCTTGATATAAGTGTTAACCAAATAAAAACATTATCATGGAAATCAAATTAACAAACGAAGAATCGGAAGAATATTTTTACCTTGCTTTGTGCAATGGTGGACTTGAAAGTTTATGTTCCTCTGGAATTGAGCTTGACAGCTTCGATGATGATTATTCTGAGGCAAAAAAGTTATTGAAGGAGAAAGACCCTTCTAAGGCAATTTGTTATGAGGATATTTATATGCAAATTTTAAGAAGCGGAAAAAAGTTAAAATTTGTTGATACTGAGGACGACGAAAGCGAGCACACAAAAGTGATTTCTTTGGCTGATGTACATGAAAATGTACCAAAAATGCCTTCAAATCATTTGCTTGATTATGTAAATGAAAATGATGATGCCACGACTGCCGATGTATTATTACAGACTGTTTTATATGGCAAAATTATTTTTGGGTAAAAAACTCTCCCCCTTTTTTATTTTAATTGCTTGATACAAGTATAAACCTTTAAAGCCTGGAGTTATGGAAAACAATGGAAATGTTTTAATTCACTTTAACAAGTTAACAGACGAGCAAAAATCATTGTTAAAGTTTAATGTAATGAAGGATGAGAACGCAGCCAAGCATCATTCCTTTTGGTTTAAAGATGGAAAACCTTCTCAAGAGGTTGGGTATTATTATCCTGTTTGCCATTCGTTTTGTTGGCTTCCATATTAACTCTCCCCCTTTTTGTTTTTAATTGCTTGATATAAGTACATATAAACCAATTAAACCTGAGGTTATGAGAAAATATAGTTTTGCAAGTTGCGCAGCTTCTTTAGAAATTGAAGCTACTGAAAAGACTTTCTACTGCAATGGTCAAACGTTAGTTGCACGCATGAAGAGATATAATGATGCTTTCTACGAAATAGTTGCAGGAAAGTTCAAAGGAAATTTAGTACATATTTGGGATATTGTTTGATTGTGTTTTTCATTTTTTGTTTTGAGGGGGTGGCAATTGCTTCCCCCTTTTTTATTTTAATTGCTTGATATAAGTACAAACAAACCTAAAACCCTAAAAATTATGAACGCAGCAATTTTATTATCATCAAACGGTGGCTTCGGCAGAAATTGGAGTCTTTTGGTTACAGGAGAAGGTATTGCAAAAAACTTCTTTTTGGGACAAGATTCAAAGTTTTGTAACAGAGTGCTAGGAATGACTTCGGGCGAAGTTGTAAAAGAAATTGGCACCAATGATATAACAGAAGGTACAGAAGGAAATAAAAAACTGGCCGATTTAATTGTAGATAGATTGGAATTAGACGAAGAAAAAATTGCAGAATTACAAAGCTGGGAATTGTGTTGCCAGTAAGGATTTTGAGAAGGGGATGAAAATTTCCCCCTTCTCTTTTTTAATTGCTTGATATAAGCATATAAACTAAGATTATGGACAAAAAACAAATACAAACAGGAAATAAATTGATTTCAGAAGTTCTAATGGGAGTTAATTTATCAAAAGATAGTCTTTATATCAATCTTGATTTTCATTGTTCTTGGGAGATTATAATGGCTGCCGTTGAAAAGGTTGAGGGTATTTCTCATTTATTGGATGAGGATGATAAATTGCCTATGTGTTTCAGGGTGCAAATACAGAATGATGAATGTACTATTTACCGTGCAAGCAATCTTTATGGCTGGTCTGAAATAGTTAGCGAAAGAATTGAAGGTAAAAAAATTGAATCAGTTTGGAGGGCTATTATTGGCTTTATTAAGTGGATGAGCAGAAAAAAATAATTCCCCCTTCTCATAAATAATTGCTTGATAGTTGAATCCTCAAACTGCAAAAAAGTTTGGGGATTTTTCTTTTTGATTCTGGTTTGTCGTAAACCATAAATATTGCATATCGCGATATACGATTCCCCCTTTTTTGTTTTAATTGCTTGATATAAGAGAACCTAAAACCTAAAATTATGTCAACAACTACAGAAACCAAAAAACCTTCAAAAATCAATGCAGAAACTCGTTATGTGAGAAGTGCAAAATTTACCGACAAAGACGGCAAAAAGAACGTAATAATGTGCCAACCTTATATTGTAGGCATGTACCTTGCTGTTTATGTAAATGATAGAATAGCAATGCAAAATTCATTACCATATTCAAAAGTACCAAAGATGGCTAAAAATCTTGAAAATGATTTAAAAAAAGACAATACAGATGTTGAAGTTGTTTATGGTAAACTTGGCGATTTTATTCCACAAAAAGATTTTGAAACATATTTTAAATAGCATGAAGGGGGTTAAAATCCCCCTTTTTGTTTTTAATTGCTTGATATAAGTGAACCTAAAAACCAAAGAAATGAAAAAAGATACAGAAAAAACAGATGTAATTTTCAGAGTAGATAAGTATGGTCAATTTAAAGGTGATGTAGTTGCTTATTTTCCTCACGAGGTATTTGATTCACAAAGAAACATTATGTGTTATATGCACGTTGGGCAACATTCCTCAGCAAATTATTTGTATTGCATTAGTAGAACTCGTTTGGCAACTGAGAATGAATATAAAGATTTAAAAAAGGAATTAGAGGCCGTTGGTTACAATCTAAATGTAATTAAGAAGCAAAACTACAGAAAGTTTTTAAAATCTGTCCTGAGAGCAGCAGACAAAGAAATGGACTCCCCAACTTAAAAAGGGGAGTTCTCCCCCTTCTCAAAAAAAATTGCTTGATATAAGCATAAACAAACCAAATTTTCAAAATTATGAAAAAGACTGAAATTATAGAAAAATAAAAAAAATTGTGAATGATTATGGTACATTTACAACAGCAGATGCTGAGGCTGATTCTTCTCCTTGCATTACTACTCTCGGTAAAGACACTTGCCAATTGATAGAAGAATTTGGAACACATAAAGTTACTGCTGTAACTTATGTTCACGAATCAGAAGTAAGTGAAGATTTTATCCTTTACGAAGATTTAAAAGTTCATACATTAAAGGCAATTTTATTGCTTGCAAAAAATTACGAAACAATAATGATAGAGGACGAAAAAGAATAGTAAAAAGTGGGGAAACTGAAACTTTCCCCCTTTTCCATTTTAATTGCTTGATATAAGCATAAACGAACCAAACCCCTTATAAGATGAAAACAAATATTATAGTTAAAAGTATTGCGATTGTTATTGCCTTTATTATCCTCGTTTCATTGCTTGGGGGTTGGGGTGCAATATTTTCTGCGGCTGGAGAATTTATAAAGTTCATAATTTTTTTGGCGGTTGTTGGTTTGATTGGATTGGGATTTGTAAAAACCTTTAAACAATTTAAAAACTAAAGCTATGAATTATTTTGTAAATTATTCTATTGTTCACAGATTAGAAGCTGAGAGCAAATGGGAAGAGGCCTTAGCATTTTGGAAGTTGTATGACTATACAGAGAACAGAATTAATGTACAGGCTGTAGAAATGATTATAGAGGCAAAAAGACTGGGTGATAGATTTAGAGAGTTAACAGCTCCTTTTAGAGAAAAGCTCGAAAATCATTTTATAAACATCTATCAATACAATGATGAACTAAATAAAGCTCACAAAATTGTATATGGATATTAAAATTTAGAAGCTATGGAACTTAAAAAAATTGAAAAAAGAAGAATATTTGCTTCATTACTTTCAGAATATCCTGATTTTGAAATAACAAGGCTAATGGCAAAAATGCATGGAATTGTTGACAAAAAAGCTATTGCAAATGTGAATAAAGAAGAGCGGGCGGCTTATAGATTAATTAAAAAATTTGCCAAAGAGTTGGGTGTAAAAATTCCTAAGTATAAAACCCCTGAATGAAATCTCTCCCCCTTCTTTAAAATAATTGCTTGATATAATCGAACCTAAACTTAAAAACCATGACAAATAAAAAGACTAAAAAAGTTGTAAGCAAAACTTATAAACTTTGGATTCAAATAGAAGAACATAAAGTGTTTTCTGATGGGTCGGAAGAATATATAGATTTAAAAGAGGATGAAACTCGTTCAGTTGGCCGCTTTAAAAAAGTAAAAGATGCCCGTAGACAAATGGATTTTTTGGGCGACACTTGTATGCATGATGGCGATGCGGAATGAAATCTCTCCCCCTTCTTTAAAATAATTGCTTGATATAAGTGAATATAAACCTTAAAACTATGGCAAAAGCAATTAGAAATGTATTTAAAATTGATACACTATCTTTAGTTGAATGTAATGATGGATATTATCTATATGATAAAGTCGTTAGAATGAATATATCTATGAGAGCTAAAACTGAACAAGATGCCTGTATTCAAGCTTTATTATATTATCAAAAAAGATTACAAGAAGTAAAATTGGATTACAAAGAACTTAACGACAAAGTACAGGGCTTCATATCTCAAATTGGTAGAGAAGAAGATTAACTCAACATTAAAACCCAAAGTTATGGACAACAACGAAAAATTATCAGAAGAAGAATATATAAAAAGAGAAGAATTGGCAGAAAAAGAATATCAAAAAGAAAGACAGGAATACCAAGCAAAAAAGCAGCAGAAAAGAAACTTGAAGCTGATATAAAATTGATAAATGAGTTTATGGGATATGTGCAAAGTGAATTTCCTATTTATTTGCATTCGGCTATGAGTGGATTTTCAGGCTTAGGGTCGAGGGAGTTTGTTCAAAAAGAACAATATGATTATTTGCTTAAATGCTTTCATGCAAATGATTTCTTGTCAATTGACAAATTCTATGAAAAAGAAGGTGATTTTAAAAACAGCTATCTTTTTGATGGTAATATAAATCATTTATTCTTATCTGCCTACAAAAACAGAGGTACGCAATTAGATAGATTACCTGCTAACACAAAGTACAATTCATCACTGGATGTATTAATGCCTGTATTGTTAAAAATAGAATCTTTGGGGCGCAAATGGGAGATTGGGATGTCATCTTATCAAATGGGTTTGCATTATTGTAAAATTTGGAGCATTGGCCTAATAGTAAAAGAATCGATTATTGACGCAATATATGATGCGGTGGTTAAATTCATTGAATGGTATAATACCACAAAGTAAAATCTCTCCCCCTTCTCTCAAAAAATTGCTTGATATAAGTGAATATAAATCTTAAAAACCTTAAAGTTATGCCATATATTTCGACAGAAGAAGTTAAAAAAAGAAGAGAAGTCTTAAAGGAAGCATTCCCCAAAATTAAATTTTCGGTAACATGCAGGCATTATAGTGAAATTCGCGTCTCTGTTATGGAAGCACCTTTCAAAATAGAAAAAGAACATAAAAGAGTTAATGAATATTGTATAAAAGAGGATTATAAAGATTTTCCAGAAGTACGCGATTTTCTTTTAAAAATTAAAGAAATAATAGATGCAGGAAACTATACATTAGTGAATGATGGTGACTATGGTGAGGTTCCTTGTTTTTACATACATATTGAGTTTGGCAAATGGGATAGGCCTTACAAACAGATTTCAGTTTCATAATTTGGTTTTGGTTTAGGTTGGGGGATTGGTGGTTCTTTCCCCTTTTTTTATTTTAATTGCTTGATATAAGTAAACCAAGAAAATCCAAAGTTATGAGTAAAGATATAAAAACACCAGATTTCAAATCAACAAGAATTAAAACTGATAAAGAATATTTTTATCATATAATTGGCTCAGACGCAAGTTTTAGATACGATATAGAAGAGCAAGAGCTACAATGTTTTGTTTTTAATAATATCGTTGAACGGTATAATAAGAAAATGACATTTGCCGAGTTTGTTTCTGCTTGCAGAAAAATCTTTCTGGAAACTATAAAAATTGATTGGGGACTGAATTAATCCCCCCTTCTTTTTTTTAATTGCTTGATATAATAAACAAACCTAAATAAAACCAAAATGGAAAAAGCAGCTTATTATAGAGGTCGTAGAGAATTTCTAACCGAAACTGATGCCAATAGATTAAAAGCTATTTGGAAGCAAGAATATGATACAATAGATTTAAGAGTAATTGACGATAATACTGGCACAGGCATTCACGAAATAACTGAATTGTTATACACAATTTGGAATAATCAAAAATTGAATGAAAGGGAAACAGCTTTAAAAGAAAGAATAGCAAGAACTTTGCCAAAGGGTTTAACTCATTCCAGTGGTTACTATAGCCACAGCGCTGAAGGTAATTTGTTAAGCAAACTTTTTATGGATGCTTACCATGAATTTTGCAAAATAGCAGAAGAGCCTTTTGAAATATCTCGTATAAGTTTTAGTGAAATATTAAGGCTTTATGGTATGCCTATAAGAAGTGGAGATTCTGGCATAATGTACAAAGTTGAAAGAGTTGAAAAATACATTGCCACAATTGGAGAGCCAAAAGAAATAATAAAATATGAATCTCATTGGCCAACTGTCAGAGATTTTGAATGCGGTTTAAAACAATATTTTATCAAAGGCAGGTTTGCACATAAACCAGAGAATATTTACAAAAAATTCCCTTTCTTGGGAAAGTTGCATCAATGTAATGAATATTTTCAATTGAATGTTTATGATTCCGATTACAGTGACAAAGGAATGCAATGTATTTTAAATGAAGTGGGATTAGCCCCCCTTTCTTAAAAAAATTGCTTGATATAATTAAGAAACAACTTAAATTCCCAAAACTATGATAAAAATGATATTAATAGGATTTTTCACACGACTTGTCATCATCTTAGCTGTTGAGCAAGTGGGCAACCCAAGACAACCAATCGAAGTAGTAACAGAAATCAAAACAAGGAGGTAACAAATGAGAAACGAACATAGAGAAGCAATAAGAAAAACAAGGCAAGATACAGAAGGTGTGCAACAAGTGGGAGAGCGTCCAAACTCATCTCAAACACCATCGGCAAAAGGCGGCAAATTCAGAGCAAGAAGAATTGGTTGTACGATAATTGTGGTCAGATAAAAAAGATTTGGAGATTCAAAAAAATCTCCAAATTTTTCTTTTTGGTTCTGGAATGTCGTAAACCATAAAATATTATTATCCATTGGAGCAATCCCCCTTCTCATAAAAAATTGCTTGATATAAGTAAGAAACAATTAAATACACAAAAAATGAAAGACAAAAACGGAATAAAAATTGAAATAGGGTATAGTGTTGAAGTGCCTTACGCAGAATCAAACGATATTTGGGGCAGTGATTTTGTTGGGACTGTGGACAGTTTTCATGGCGATTATGTAACTGTTGTTGATGGTGATGGCAACTGCTTTGATGTTGAGCCAGAACGTTTAAAACTTTTTGAAGAGGAATAATTCCCCCTTCTCAAAATTAATTGCTTGATATAAGTAAGAAACAATTAACATAAACCACTTAAAACCTAAAAAACATTATGGCAAAATTAACAGCAGCTCAGGTAAAATTCATCGAGAAATTTTTGGGCAATGCAAGCACAACAGAAACAACAGTAATTAAAAACAGATTTTCTGGAGTCCCTTCAACTGTAACACTGCAATTTGCAGCAGCTTACAATATGATTATGACTTTGGAGGAAGCGATGCATCGTAGAAGCGAAGCAATGTTAAAGAATTTTCACGCAGACCTCAAAATGAGCAACGCAGTTCAAAATTTTGACAGAGCAAGAATGCTTTGCTTGGCCTTGGATAATAAAGCATACAACAATTTGCTTGATTAACGAAAAAATAAAGAGGGGGTTAATTCCCCCTTTTCTTTTTTAATTGCTTGATATAAGTTGAAACTTATTTTTTTTAAATACGTATAATTAATAAAAGTCAAAAACATGAAAAAAATCATTTTAATTCTTACAGTTATTTTTTCACTCTCTTTAATGAGTTGTGAAAAGTCAGAAACAGTTCTTCCAACTATTCCAGTGCTTGCAAACGATAAGGAGTCTAAAAATTTAGATTCGCCAAAACACAACATTACAAAGCTTATTTCAATGATGGAAACAAACATAATTGTATCCTCTTATGTTTACAAAAAACATCCAACAGTTTTCCTTGAAAAAACAATAAAAGACCTCAAAGGTGATACTTATATGTTGAAATATGGTGGAGGCTATAATTCTAATGGTGAAAAACTTGCTAACACAAATCTTGCAACAATTGATTATCAATTAACAGATGTTATTCGTTTAATGAAAAATACTCTTACCGAGGCTGTGTCTGCAAACGTTCCCCAATGGGTTATTTTAGACACCACAATAGGACATTTAAAAGATGATATGTATCTCCTTTTAAATGGAGGAAAGTAAAAAAAAGTAAAAGTGAGAAGGGGGTTAATTCCCCCTTTTTTATTTTAATTGCTTGATATAAGTAGAACTTAAAAACAAACAAAATGAACTGTTACGTTACAAACACAAAAGATAGGTCGGTATATCCATCGGAGTTAAACAAAGAAACACTTTGTTTTATCCAGAGGCAAGAATGACAACCAAAGATTGTTTACTTTCTACTTGTCCAAAAGATTTTCACATTGTAACCGATTCTCCTTTCCTTGTTAGTTTATATTCAAGGGAAGAGGTTTTTATATGGAAAGATGATAAGTGGCAAAATCCAGATTTTCAAACTTATGGTGCTGACTTTAGTATTATTTTGGATGATATTTTTGGATATAACCATTCAATCCCCCAAGCTGTAATAAATAGTAAAGAGTGTACAAACTGTATGGGATTTGGTAGAAAAAGCATTTCCCCCTTCTCTTAAATAATTGCTTGATATAATCACATAAATATAATAATCATGGAAGCACAATTTTATATTGACAGACAGTTTGGCCAAGCCATTTGGGTTGATGTTGAGGATGGCATTGTTAAGAGAGTGTATAATGATTCTTTGATGGAAAAGAAAATGAATGAAGTGTATGGAGGTAAATCAATTTCTTTTCTTAAAGAGAATTTTGAGGAAAGAATGAAGGGTGTTTACCACAATGTTCGTTCTGTAGAAGAATCTGAAGCAAGGGTAAAGGTTTGTCGTACTCAGGAAAGAATTGATAGTTTTGTTAAATATCAGCGTGAGGCAAAAAGATGCACAGAGGAGGAGTTCTCCCCCGAAGCAAAAACAGCCCTTGAAAACCTAAGAAAAGAAAAAGCGGATGCGGAACTCAATTTAGCTGTAATAAGAAAGATATTGAAAGATGTGCATAAGTACGATTTCTAAATCTCTCCCCCTTTCTTAAAATAATTGCTTGATATAATCAAACCTAAAAACAATATTATGCCAAGGACAAAAATAATAGCCAAAAGAGATGCAGGGTCATTTTTTAAAAAAGGTGATAAAGCAACAATGGTACCAATTCTATATGAAAAAGATACTGTTATAAGAGATGAGATACTCGGCATTTTTAAAGACAATGTCCTTCTTAAGATATTTGAAGATTCCGATTTGAAATGTGATTTAACAGGGGGTGAAATAAGATTGATGGATGATAAGTTAATTGCACCAAAAGGCAGCTGGAAAGATTCATATATTGAAATGGAAGATGGCAGAGAATATCCAAGCTCCTTGTTTGAACCTTTTTTAAGTTTCTTTGAAAAGGCTTAATTCCCCCTTCTCATTTTTAATTGCTTGATATAAGTAGAAATTAAATAATCTTAAAACATGAAAAAGAAACTTTATTATACCGTTAGCAAAGAAATCAGTTCTGACCTAGAGGATGAATTGACAGGCAATAAAACAATCACAGTGTACGAAATCACAAATGATACACCAGTCAAATTCTTTGACGTAGAGTGCCAAAACAGCGATTCTTCAACAAAAGAAATTCAGAATTATCTGGATGATAATGGCTATGGTGATGATGAATTTGAATTAACTGAGTTATAAAGATATTTGATGCAATTTAGGCACAGGTGGGAATCCGCCCGTATCTGTGGCAAAGATTGACGGAACATCAAATTTAAAACCATCCTTTGAACAGGGTGGTTTTATTTTTTTCTTTTTCATTCTGGTTTGTCGTAAACCAGAAACATTATTATCCGTTGGGGCGGCTCCCCCTTCTCATAAAAAATTGCTTGATATAATCAAAACTTAAAGTTATGGCAGCACAGACAGAAATAGATTTTCGCACAGATGAAGAGGTAAAATCTTTTTTAGATAAAAGAATTGAAGAGATGAAAGTTACTGCAAGAGGCGATGGATTTTATCCAATTCAAGCGAGGCTAAAGTTAAAAGCAATAGAGAAGCTAACTGAATCAGAAAAGCTAGAGATTGGCCGACAAATGTTTATACTGGGAATTGAATAAATCCCCCTTCTCATTTTTAATTGCTTGATATAAGCATAACCTAAAATCATATAAAATGAAAAATTTAGAACTTGAATTAAATATAGTTGGCGATATTAGCAGAAAAGATATTCGTGGAAAGGGTTCTGCCGAAGCGCAATACTGTGCTTTAAACCCAAGCAGAGAATTTATTCAAAAATTCTACAAATTTAAAGAAGTTGGGTTTAATGATGGTACAACCAAAAACATTTTGCACTTCTATGGAGAACAAGGCGGCTGGCATCCATCAAGCTACAATTACAATGGCACAGACCACGAAAAATTAAAAAACATTAGTTTCTTTAAAATCATAAATCTATAAAAATGAAAAGTCTTTCAACAAAATCAGGATTCTTTGTTAATCGTATGGTTGACATTCCAGAAAATTATCTCTTACCAAATGTAAGGAAAGCATTAAGTCGCAGAGAAATGTTCAAAAATTGCGACGACGAACTCACCGAAACCATTTACAATGGAGATGTTTTTACATTGCTTGCTAATGAACAAAATCAATTGTCTACAGATTCAGCTTTCAAAATGGATGCGTTTGAATTTGCTCAAATCCAAGAGCTTGCCAAAGATTTAGAGGGATACGAAATGGTAAGACTTGTACAGGATTAAAAGAAAGGGGGAAATTCCCCCTTTTTATTTTTAATTGCTTGATATAATCAAATCTTAAAGTTATGGCAAACGAAATATTATTCAAACCCTCCCCAGTTAGATACAAAAAGTATGGTGAAGACGTTGTATGTAATCACAAAGAGTTAAAAGATTTGACTCAAGGACTTGGTGATGTGAGAAATTATTATTGCCCAGATTGTGAAGCTCACTGGTATAAAGGTAGGGTTTGGACAAAAGAAGAGTGGGAAATTTTTGTAAATGATTTCCCAACAAAGTAAATCTCTCCCCTTCTTAAAATAATTTGCTTGATATAATCAAAAAACAATATCATGAAAAAAGAAAAAAAATATACTTCGGATGGTCGGTGTTGTGTTTATAGCGGAAAGACTGTGGTTGCAAAGTCATATGTTGGCGATGATGGTTATGAAGTGAGAATATTACAGGGTATGCCAAGAATGGAAACTTGGAAGAAAATTTTCGAAGACTGTCCAGAGTTTGCCAAAGCAAATGACATGGATATTAATAAAGTTCCAAAATTATTTGCTTGATATAATCATAATCTAAATTCTGAAATATGGAAAAGACATTCCCAAACGGATTTGCCTCTTGACAAGAAACTCATTTTGAGGTTGTAAGTGAAATTACAAATGAATTGAGAAAAGATAAATTTGATTCAAAGGTTATAGAGGAAAGACAAGAGGCTCAGGGCATGGGAGGTATGTGGCAACTCGCAGAACAGCTCACAGACGAATTTGAAAAAAAGTATGAAGGCAGAGAGTGGGATGGAGAATGGCTTGAAACAATTGATGAGTTTTTAAAAGAAAAATTATTTCCTTAACTTAAAAAAGAATATATGTGGGAAGATGTAATAATTGGCGAAGGCAACGAGAGTTGCAGTGCCATTACTTGCTTTAAAATAAAAGGAGAGCATTCAATAAGCGAAAGTAAATATTGGTATTGGATTGACCATTTAATACTCGACAAAGTATGAAAATTAAAAAAGATACCGCCGAAGGAGTGGAGCTAACAAAAATGATTGATGATGGCAAACCACTTAAAGTGATTTTAAATTATTTAAATAAAATAATTATCAAAAATTTAAGTCCAAGCGTTATTTACGAAGCAATTGAAAAAACAAAGAAAGATTCTTTTCAAGAGGGTCGTGACTCTATGGCAAAGGATTTTAGAGACCTGCTTGGAATTGATAAATTCCCCCTTTATTAATTTAATTGCTTGATATAAGTATAAATATTAAATTATAAACACATGAAAAAAGTAGCATTTACAGTAACGCTAGAATTCTCTGGAAAAATTTCAGATGATAAATGTTTAAGAGAAGTTGCACAAAAAATTGCACTGGCAATAAAACCCTTTGCAGAAGTAGATGAACTTACTCCAGATTATATAGACGAATATACAAAAACTGTAACAGCTTCCTCAGAAGCTTTGGGAATAAGCGAACATGTTGTAATTTCAGAATTTTAAAAATGAAAACACTTTTAATCATATTTGCAGCAATAATAATTGGGGTAGTTTTAATCCCGCCCCAATATTTATATGTTTTAATTGGAATTTGGATTGCTTATTATGTTACAAAAGAAATTGCAAAATGAAAACATTTTTAATCATATTCGGGATAATAATCGTTGTGGCTGCTTTATTTTTTTGGGCTATTTACTATGTAACAAAACAAAATATAAAATGAAAAAAATACTATTAATTTTACTGGCTATATGCGCCATCTCTTGTGCCCCCGCAAAATTCGTTGTTGTTTCAGTAGAAACTTCAAAAATTGCCGACAACTGTATCTTTGTTCTTAAACCAATAAACAAACAAGCAAAAAACAAAAGTGTTGATGGTTTGTTCACTAGTTGCGGAGAATTTGGGAAAGGAGACACGATAACCTTAAGTAGAAAAGATTTTACAAATTATTAAAAAAAGTCCCCTTCGAAAGTTGGGGATTTTTCTTTTTCACTCTGGTTTGCCGTAAACCATAAAATATTATTATCCATTGGCGCAATTTCCCCCTTTTTTTAAAAAATTGCTTGATATAAGTGAAAGGAGATACAAAATGACAATTGAAGAATTAATCGAAATAAATAAAACAGAAAAAAGAATAAAGGTTGACACCTCTGTACATGACCCTATAGTTTACTTTGGAGGCAAAAAAATTGCCTTCTATATCAGAGGTAAAACAGGTTTTAGATACACCATTGGTTTATTCTTTGAGTTAGAAGGCTATGAACCTGTAGAAGCACTTACATTACAAGGTGCGTTCTTTGAAGTTAAAAAAATATTGAAATCTATTGGAGTTGAGATTCTGGTTTAACCGTATCTTTCCCCAAATAAGATTTTGGAGTTGAATACACAGATGATGGCGTTTTATCTTCCTCTTTATCACTAAAAAAGGGAAAGATGAAACGTCTCCCTTTAACAGCAGAATAAAAGTCATCTCTCGAAATTAAATCGGAATCATTTGAAACATTTGAATATGTAGTTCTGTCTACGATTTCTCCTTCACACAAAATAAGTCCCCATTTAAAATATACTTCGTTTTCGTTCTCCTGCTTTTCTCCAAATATAACACTGTCTTGCACATATTTTATACCAAGTTTTATTGTATCTTCTCTGGTAATATTAGGAACAACAAAAGGATTCTCCAAAACATTATATTTTCCTTTAATCTGAATAAAACCTAATCCCAAACTTCTTAAATCAGCTTTTAATTCAGCTTGTTTTTCTTTGTTATACTCTGAGGCTGTTTGCTCTCCTTTTGGATTTTCAGCAGTAAGTATTCCGACTGTTTTAACACTGTCAACCGCACCCATCATCATATTTTTAATACGTGGATATCCAGCCATTTCGGAGATTATCTTTCTTATTTCTTTTCTTAAAAGTTGTTCAGATGTTTTGTTCATGATTTATATTTTCTAATAAATAGTTTCTTTTTTTTAAATTCTCCCTTAAAAAAAAGAACCTGCTGTTTGAGTTTTACTTTTTTTGCATATTTATTATAAACAAATAAAATGACAAAAAAGCAACACAGGAAAATTTTATACAAAAATGTAAAAAAGTCCACCAAGACAAATATGATTATTCAAAAGCTTGCTATATTAATAGCAAAGTAAAAGTAACTATTATATGCCCAATACATGGGGAGTTTACGCAAACACCTTTAAAGCACTACAATAAAAAACAAGGTTGTCCAAAGTGTGCCAGGAATATTAAGTTAGCAACAACTGATTTTATATCCAAATCGGAAGAAGTTCATGGGAATAAATATGACTATTCTTTGGTTGATTATGTTACAAGTAAAGATAAGGTTAAAATTATTTGCCATGCTCATGGCGTTTTTACGCAAGCCCCATACAACCATTGGCTTGGTAATGGTTGCCCAAAGTGTGCAAAAAATCAAACCCTAACACAGGAGGAGTTTATAAAAAAGGCAAATGAAATGCATAATAGCAAATACGATTATTCAAAAGTTGATTTTAAAAACGTAAGCTCAAAAGTTATAATCATTTGCCCTAAGCATGGAGAATTTAAACAATTAGTTACAAACCATATTCATAATTATAATGGTTGTCCCAAATGCAAGTTGTCAAAAGGTGAAACAAAAGTAATGAGTTTTTTAGAACAAAATAAAATTGAATATAATATTGAAAAAACTTTTGAAGAGTGTAAAAATAAAAAAGCACTACCTTTCGACTTTTATTTACCCAAGCATAATATCTGTATAGAATTTCAAGGCAAGCAACATTATAAAAAAGAGGATTTTTTTGGAGGGGAAACTGCTTTAGAATACACAAAAAATAATGATAGAATAAAATGGGAGTTTTGTAAAAAAAATGGTATAAAACTTATAAGAATAAAATATAACAAAAACATAGATGAAGTCTTAAATAAGCATTTAATGATTTAGGCAAAACCCCCATTTTCATTCAGAAGTAGCTTTTCATATATACTGGATGGTAGTTTTGTTTTTTTAGTTTGTCAACTATCATGTCGCCCAAGTCAGATGTATTGAGCCTATCAAGTTCGCTCATAACATAGTTTTCACTTATTTGGTCGTCATCGTCAACGTCGCAGGGGTTAATGTTAATTACAACATCTAATTTTACTGGTAATTTGCAATAGCTTTCGCCATCTCTATTTTTAAAAACTCTAACAGTGTTCATAATTTTTTTTTTAAATTGTTACTATATTTTCTTTTTTGAAACAGCGATTTTTGTATGAATTTATATAATGGGTGTGTTCTCCAATATATAAATCATTGCCATTTGAGTCTGTTTCTACTTGGCAAATTCTTAATTCCATTGTCTGCATGTTTTTGCGTGGTTTGGAATCATGTTCGGGAAGTTTTACTGTTACAATATCACCATTTTTCATAGGTTAATGTATTA